>Ga0078972_1002554_pt1 | contig 59518 bp, 59 predicted proteins | sample YelNatPaOPGAMG01_FD_67568 | JGI IMG/M metagenome (GOLD analysis project Ga0078972, IMG submission 67568) | Hot spring thermophilic microbial communities from Obsidian Pool, Yellowstone National Park, USA - OP-RAMG-01 (SPADES assembly) (version 2) | ecosystem: Environmental > Aquatic > Thermal...
CGCCGCCCTCCCCGCGCAGCACCTCGAGCGAATCCGCCTCGACCACCAGCTCCAGGCCGGCCGGTTCGGCGCCGGCCCAGGCCACCGTGGCGTGCCATCGGGTCATCGCGATCGTGAGACGGTGGCCCATTCGTGCGGCCCGGCCGGTGACGCCGGTGTGGATGAGCAGCTCACCGTCGGACGCGTCCAGGGTCCAGGTGTCGGTCACAGACCGACCCTACTCACATGGTGAGGACGGTGCGGTAGTGCGCGCGCCCCTCCTCCAGCGCCGCGTAACCCTCCGCGGCCCGCGACAGCGGCAGCTCCTCGACCCACGCGCGCACGCCCGACAACACCGCGAACTGCATCGTCTCCTCGACGTCCTTGGCCGTACCCGAGGGATGCCCGACGATGCGCAGGCCCGGCGTGATCAGCTGGACGGGACTGATCGGCAGGGGCTCGGGGGTCACGCCGACCGCGACCAGTTCGCCCCGGGGCGCCAACCCACCGACGGTGTCGGCCATGGCCTGCGAGTTGCCGGCGGTGGCCAGGACGACCGCCGCCCCGCCCAGCGCCCGCATCGCCTCGGCCACGTCGCCGCTTGTCGAGTCGATGTAGTGATGGGCCCCCAGCGTCCCGGCGTCCTCGGCTTTGGCGGTGCCGCGGTTGATCGCGATGGTCTCGAAACCCATCGCCCGGGCGAACTGGATCCCCAGGTGTCCGAGACCGCCGACACCGAGAATGGCGACCCGGTCACCGGGCACCGCCCGGCTGCTGCGCAGCGCGTGGTACGTGGTGACACCGGCACACCCCATCGGGGCGGCCTCCACGTCGGAGAGCTCCGACGGGATCCGGGCCAGCGCGCTCGCGGGCACCGTCACCGATTCCGCATAGCCGCCGGGGTAGTGCCAGCTCGGGACCTTGCCGTTCTCGCAGTGGATGAAAATTCCCTTGCGACACGGGCCGCAGTGGTAGCAGCAGCCGCCGAACCACCCGACCGCGACGCGGTCACCCACCGCGAAGTCCGCGACGCCGGAACCGAGTTCGGCGACCGTTCCGGCGATCTCGTGCCCGGGCGTCAGCGGCCACGACATGTTCGGGAAGCCGCCGTGGACGAAGGCGCGGTCGGTGCCGCACATGCCGCACGCGGCGACCGCTATACGTACCTCGTCGCGGCCCGGGGGCGGTGTTTCAACGTTGGCGAGTTCCAAGGCTCCGCCGGTGGACTGGATCCGGATGGCACGATGAGTGGGCATACACTCATCCTAATTCTCATGTGCGACAGGGCATTTCGCGGCCCCATCGGCGTGGTAGTCGACCCGCCAGTGCTTGATCCCGTTGAGCCAGCCCGACCGCAGCCGTTCCGGTGTGCCGACCGATTCCAGATTCGGCATGACGTCGGCGATCGCGTTGAACATCAGGTCGATCGTCATGCGCGCCAGGTTGGCGCCGATGCAGTAGTGCGCGCCGGTACCACCGAACCCGACGTGTGGGTTGGGGTCACGCAGAATGTTGAACGCGAACGGGTCGTCGAACACGTCCTCGTCGAAATTGGCCGACCGGTACACCATCACCACCCGCTGACCCTTTTTGATCCGCACGCCCGACAGCTCGTAGTCCTGCAGGGCGGTCCGCTGGAACGACGTGACCGGGGTGGCCCACCGGACGATCTCGTCGGCGGTGGTGGCGGGCCGCTCCCGCTTGTACAGCTCCCACTGGTCGGGGAAGTCGGTGAACGCCATCATGCCCTGGGTGATGGAGTTGCGGGTGGTCTCGTTGCCGGCGACCGCGAGCAGGATGACGAAGAAGCCGAACTCGTCGTCGGAAAGCTTGTGGCCGTCGATGTCGGCCTGGACCAGCTTGGTGACGAGATCCTCGCCCGGGTTCTTCGTCCGGTCGGCGGCCATCTGCATGCCGTACATGATCAGTTCGACGGACGCGGTGATCGCGTCGTTGCTGGCGAACTCCGGGTCCTGATCGCCGACCATCTCGTTGGACCAGTGGAAGAGTTTCTTGCGGTCCTCCTGCGGCACGCCCATGAGCCCGGCGATGGCCTGCAACGGCAGTTCGCAGGACACCTGTTCGACGAAGTCGCCGGACCCCTCGGCTGCGGCGGTCTCGACGATGTGCCGGGCGCGCTCGGCGAGATCGTCGCGCAAGCGCTCGATCGCCCGGGGAGTGAAGGCGCGCGAGATGATCTTGCGCAACCGGGTGTGCTGCGGCGCGTCCATGTTGAGCAGGACGAACTTGCCGCGTTCGACCTGCTCCTCGACCGTGCCGTCTTTGTAACGCGGCAGGGCCGTCTTCTGCAGGCTGGAGAAGACGTCGCTGCGCAGCGAGATCTCTTTGACGTCCTTGTGCTTGGAGACCACCCAGAAGCCGCCGTCGTCGAAACCGCCCGCACCGACGGGCTGCTCGTTCCACCAGATCGGCGCGGTGCGCCGCAGCTCGGCCAGTTCTTCCACCGGCAGCCGTTCCGCGTGGACGTCGGGATCAGTGAAGTCGAAGCCGGGAGGCAGGTTGGGGACCGGGGTGGCAGATGGCTCGGCGGTTGGCATGGCCCACTCCTCGAAACGAAGTCGTCTAGTCGTGCTTCAGTGCAAATAAACCATTGCCACAGCCCGTTGTGAAGCATCATCGCGATATCGCCGAGAAGAATTGCAACGTGTTCAGCGACGCGAAATCGTGGGCGGACCGCGTCGCCTTCCACACCCGCCGCATCCGTCCGGCCGGGGCGCAGAACCCGAAACACCATGAGACCCGCGGCGCAGTCGATATGCTTTGTGCAGGTCACCGTCGGATCGCCGAGACCGGCTGGCACGGAAGCTAAGGGTGGAGCATGATTCGCGAACTACTCACCGTCGTTGCGGTCGCCGGCGGCGCGGTCGGTATGGCGCCGTGCGCGGCCGCCGATCAGCGTTACGACGGCGACGTGCCGGGCATGAACTACGACGCTTCGCTCGGCGCGCCCTGCGACAACTACGAACGCTTCATCTTCGGGCGCGGCCCCAGCGGGCAGGCCGAGGCGTGCCATTTCCCCCCGCCCAACCAGTTCCCGGCCGCAACCACCGGCTACTGGGTGATGTCCTACCCGCTGTACGGCGTGCAGCAGGCCGGAGCCAAGTGCCCGGGCCCGCAGTCGGCCGCGCAGTCGCAGGCGGGGCTGCCCATGTTGTGTCTGGGCGCCCAGGGGTGGCAAGAAGGATGGTTCACCGGGGCGGGGTTCTTCCCGCCCGAACCGTGACCGGCTGACCCGTGGACCGCGCCCGCGCTCGCTCTGCTGTCCTTTAGTGGGCCCGCCCGGGAACGCCGGCCGGGGCCGACATTCCCAAAAGTGCTGCCGCACTTTGGTGAACTACCGGGACCTGCCCGCCACGTCTAGAGTCTTAACAAAGTTCGGCAACGATGAGGAGACTCCGATGGGCTTCAATCCCAAAGACGCCGTCGACGCGGCGCGGGACATCGCGACCAACGCGGTCGAGAAGGCGTCCGACATCGTCGAACACGCCAGCGACATCATTCGGGGCGACATCTCCGGCGGCGCCGGCGGCATCATCCAGAACTCCATCGACATCGGCACCTACGCGGTCGACAGGACCAAGGAAATATTCACCGGCCGCGACGACGACGAGCACCATTAGCCGCGCGTCATCGCTCCACTCGCCATGAATCGCGGCGCCGGTCCCTGGGGGATATGCACCGGGATCCCGGCGCGATGCGTGCACACCCACCACGTTCGGTGCGCGTGAGCCGGCCGTCTCAGACGGTTGCCGCCTCGTTGAGCTCGTCGAGGCGGTTGGTCGCTTCCAGGTACTCCTGCACCCAGCGTTCGATGACGTTCGCGGTCTTCTCCACCTTGGTGAACTGCCCGACGACCTGACCCACCGGGTTGAACGCGACGTCCACGCTCTCGTTCGGGTACCGGTTCGTGGCCCGCACCGCCATGCCGGAGACCATGTACTGCAGCGGCATGCCCAGCGGCTTCGGGTTCTCCGGAGCCTCCCACGCCTCGGTCCAGTCGTTGCGCAGCATCCGGGCCGGCTTGCCGGTGAACGACCGGCTGCGGACGGTGTCACGGCTGCCCGCCTTGACATAGGCCGCCTGCTGGACCGGTGTGTTCGAGGATTCCTCGACCATCAGCCACTGCGAACCGGTCCACGCGCCCTGCGCGCCCAGCGCCAAGGCCGCCGCGATCTGCTGGCCGCTGCCGATACCGCCGGCCGCCAGCACCGGCACCGGGGCGACCTCCTTGACCACCTGCGGCCACAACACGATCGAGCCCACCTCACCGCAGTGGCCGCCGGCCTCGCCGCCCTGGGCGATGATGATGTCGACGCCCGCGTCGGCGTGTTTGCGGGCCTGCGAGGGTGAGCCGCACAGCGCCGCCACCTTCAGACCGGCGTCGTGGATGTGCTTGATCATGTCGGCCGGGGGAGTGCCCAGGGCGTTGGCGATCATCTTCACCTTCGGGTGCTTGAGCGCCACCTCGACCTGGGGCGTGGCCGTCGCCTCGGTCCAGCCGAGCAATTGCAGGCTGTCGCCGTCGCTGTCCTCGACCGGCACGCCGTGGTCGGCAAGGATCTTCTTGCCGAAGTCCAGGTGCTCCTGGGGGACCATCTTGCGCAGCGTGTCGGCCAGTTCCTCTGCGGACAGGTGCGAGTCCATGCCCTCGTACTTGTTGGGGATCACGATGTCGACCCCGTAGGGGTGGTCCCCGATGTTCTCGTCGATCCAGTTGAGCTCGACCTCCAGCTGCTCGGGCGTGAACCCGACGGCACCCAGCACGCCGAAACCGCCGGCCTTGCTGACAGCGACCACGACGTCGCGGCAGTGGGTGAACGCGAAGATCGGAAACTCGATACCGAGTTCGTCGCAGATGGCGGTGTGCATACCTACTCCTCGGACGCCGGGCGAAATTGGAACGTGTTCTACTTTAGTACGGCCGCCGTCGACGGGGCCAGCCAGGTCCGGCGCGTCGCAACTACTACCGATCATCGCCGGCCCCCACCTCAGCAACGCGCCCCCGCCGGGCAGGTGATCGCCCGCAAGGTGGTGACACAGTGTCAGTAACTAGCAGTGGTCCGCCGGCCATTCATGGTGAGACGGCAGCCATCGCCGCAGTTGTCGATGTCATTTGCGCATTTCGTACGGGCACTGACCGGCGCCGGCAACGCCGATGCGACCCCCGAAGCCGACAGTGCGTCGCCCCTGCAGACGCTGGCGCACGACGTGCTGGGCCGTCCCCTGATCGGCAACGGCACCACCGGGTCCCCGGGTAGCGGACAGCCCGGCGAGCCCGGCGGGCTGGTGATCGGCAACTGCGGCCGTGGCGGCCTCCCCGGCTTCTTCGGCACGCATGGGGCCAACGGATCGCCGTAGCGCCCGCCGGCCCGGTGCGCGCTCTTGATCCGTCGGGGCGCCCGCGGGTAGCGTGGGCGTGCCGATTACGAAACTGCGCGTAGCGTAATTTCATGCCCGCGACCACCGAGAGGATCGGCTCGATGCGCAGCCGCTATGCCGGCCGGCCCTTCACCACCCCGACACCCGACATCGCCGCAACCCTCGAAGATGTCAGCATCCCGACGCTGCTGCTGTCCCTCGTCCACATCACCGGCGATCCCCGGTTCATCCGCGATTTCACGCCGATGGGCCTCTTCCTCAACGAGATCCAGGGCTTCATGTCGGAGGAGGACAAGGCCCGCGCCCGGGCGACGGCCCTGCCGGTGCTGGCCCGCTATCGGGACGCCGGCTGCCCCGAGCCGAAGCCGCTCAGTCCCGAGCTGATCCGGGAAATGATGGACTGGGCCGCCTGCGAGCACGTCACCGACGACTACCTGCCCCTGATCTCCGAAGAGATGGACCTCGACGGCGTCGATCCCCGCCGCCCGACGGCGCTGCCGAGCGAACGCGCGGCGGAGCTTCCCGTCCTGGTCGTCGGCTGCGGCGAATCCGGCATCCTGGCGGGCGTCCGGCTCAAGCAGGCCGGCATCCCCTTCACCATCGTGGAGAAGAACGCCGGCCCCGGCGGAACATGGTGGGAGAACAGCTATCCCGGCGCCCGCGTCGACGTCGCCAACCACTTCTATTGCTACAGCTTCGAACCCAACAACGACTGGACGCACTTCTTCGCCGGCCAGGACGAGTTGCAGGACTACTTCGCCCGGGTGATGGACAAGCACGAACTGGCCGAGCAGGTGCGATGGCAGACCGAGGTGGTCGCCGCCGAATGGGATGACAACGACGGCATGTGGGGCGTGACGCTGCGCTCGGCGGACGGCCGGACCGAGACGATGCGCTCACGGGCGCTCATTACCGCGGTCGGCCAGCTGAATCGGCCTCACATCCCGGATTTCGACGGCGCCGAAACCTTTGCGGGCCCGGCGTTCCACTCCTCGGCCTGGGATCATTCCCTCGACCTGACCGGCAAGCGGGTCGCGCTGATCGGGGCCGGCGCCAGCGGGTTCCAGATCGCGCCCGCGATCGCCGGCGACGTCGAGCACCTCACCGTGTTCCAGCGGACCGCGCAGTGGATGTTCCCGAACCCGATGTACCACGACGCGGTCGGCGACGGGATGCGCTGGGCGATGCGCCATCTGCCGTACTACGGAAGGTGGTACCGGTTCCTGGTGCTGTGGCCCGGCGCCGACAAGGGTCTCGACGCCGCGCGCGGCGACCCGGACTATGCCGACCAGGATTACGCCGTCAGCGACATCAACGCCGCCGCCCGGATGATGTTCACCCAGTGGATCACCAGCCAGGTCGGCGAAGGCAACGACCTGCTGGCCAAGGTGCTGCCCGACTATCCGGCCACCGGCAAGCGGACCCTTCAGGACAACGGCAGCTGGCTGCAAACGCTGCAACGGGACAACGTCGAACTGGTCCGGACGCCGATCCAAGCGATCATCCCACGCGGCGTCGTCACCGGCGACGGCGTTACGCATGACGTCGACGTCATCGTCTACGCCACCGGGTTCCGGCACACCGACGTGCTGTGGCCGCTGAAGATCATCGGGCGCAACGGCATCGACCTGCACGAGATGTGGGGCAGCCGCCCGTACGCATACCTGGGTATCACCGTCCCGAACTTCCCCAACCTGTTCATCATCTACGGGCCCGGGACGCATCTTGCCCACGGCGGCAGCCTGATCTTCCAGTCCGAGCTCCACATGCGCTACGTCAACCGGTGTCTCGAACATCTGGTGGAGGCGGACCTGCATTGTGTGGAGCCGACGGCCGAGGCGTCCACGGCGTGGCATCGGCGGACGCAGGCCGAGATCAAGAAGATGGTGTGGTCACACCCCGCGGTCAAACACACCTACTTCAAGAACCCCGACGGCGAAATCCACACCGTCAGTCCATGGCGCCTGCCCGAGTACTGGGCGGCGGTCCACGAGCCGGACTGGTCCCAATTCATCGTGCGGGCAAAGGAAGCGAGCACTCCGGTATGCGAACCGTAGTCATCGACGGACCAACCAACGTTCGGGTCGACACCCGTCCCGACCCGGTGCTCCCCGGCCCCGACGGCGCAATCGTCGAGGTCAGCGCAGCCGGCATCTGTGGTTCCGACCTGCACTTCTACGAAGCCGATTTTCCGCTGGCCGAACCGATCGCGCTCGGCCACGAAGCGGTGGGCACCGTCGTCGAGATCGGGCGGCAGGTGCGCACGGTCAAGCTCCACGACCAGGTGATGGTGTCGTCGGTGGCCGGTTGCGGCAACTGTCCCGGCTGCACCACCCGCGATCCGGTCATGTGCCACAAGGGGTTTCAGATCTTCGGGGGCGGCGTGCTCGCCGGGGCACAAGCCGATCTGCTCGCGGTGCCCGCCGCCGATTTCCAGCTGCTCAAGATCCCCGATGGGATCAGCACCGAGCAGGCGCTGCTGCTGACCGACAACCTCGCGACCGGCTGGGCGGCGGCCCAGCGGGCCGACATTCCGCTCGGCGGCACCGTGGCCGTGATGGGCCTGGGCGCAGTCGGGCTGTGCGCGCTGCGGAGCGCGCTATTCCAAGGTGCCGCAAAGGTGTTCGCCGTCGATCGAGTCGATGGCCGCCTGGACCGTGCCGCGGCGTGGGGAGCGACGCCGGTCAAGGCGCCGGCGGTCGAGGCGATCCTCGCGGCCACCAGCGGGCGCGGGGCCGACGCGGTGATCGACGCCGTCGCCACCGATGCCTCCATGACCGACGCGCTCAACGCGGTCCGGCCCGGCGGCACCGTCTCGGTCGTCGGAGTGCACGACCTGCAACCGTTCCCGCTGAACGCGCTGGGCTGCCTGATCCGCAGCATCACGTTGCGCATGACGACGGCGCCGGTGCAGCGGACCTGGCCGGAATTGATCCCACTGCTGGCCTCCGGCCGACTGGACGTGGACGGCATCTTCACGACGACACTGCCGCTGGACGCGGCGGCCAAGGGTTACGCGATCGCGGCCGCGCGCAACGGCGACGACGTCAAGATCCTGCTGACACCCTAGGTGCCGTCGCGGCGCACGTGCGTGGCCAGGTGGCCTCGGCCGGGGGAGATCCCCGTGACCGTCGCCATCCCGGCCAGGCCCTATCGCGTCGCCGTGATGTACTGCGAACGCATGAAACTGTCGATCTTGACATCCACCTCCGGCGGAATCATTCCGTAGACCGCCTCGAGCTGCAGGGTGTTGCGGATCGGCTCGACGGCCCAGCCGTGCGAGGACAGCCAGGCGGCCGGATCGCTCTCGGGCTCGTAGGTCAACGCCGAGAAATCCACGCTGCCCGACATGTTGACTCCGGGGTGGGCCGCCTCCAAACCCTCCAGCTGGTCGTGGTCCAACCGCGTGCCCAGCGCACCCACGGCCACTCGGCTGCCCGGCGCGCTGAGCCCACTGATCAGGGTGAAAAGGGTGTTCTGGGCATCGTCGGTCAGGTAGGGCAGTATCCCCTCCACCGACCAGGCGCCGGGACGTTCCACGTCGAAGCCGGCCGCCTCCAACGGCTTGGACCATTCGCCGCGCAGATCCGCCGCGACCTCGATCCTGCGCGCCTTGGGCGTGGCGCCCCGCTCGGCCAGCACCCGCGACTTGAACTCCAGCACCTTCGGCAGGTCGATCTCGAAAACCGTTGTGCCCACTGGCCAATCGAGCCGATACGCGCGCGAGTCCAGGCCGGCGGCGACGATCACCGCCTGGCGCACGCCCGCTTGGCCGGCGGCGAGGAAGAAGTCGTCGAAGAAACGCGTCTGCACGCCGTAGAGGCGGGGAAAGGCCGTCTGGTCCTCTGAGGTACCCGGGTTGGCGAGCACTTCGGCCAGGTACGGGTCCTGCGACGCGGCGATGAAAGCCTGCGCATAGTCGTCGCGAACCAACGGCTGAGGGCTCCGGGCGTGCACCGCCCGCCAACCGGCCACCAACAAAGCGGTGTAGCCCACGCTGCTGACGATGTCCCAGTGGTCGTCGTCGGAACGCAGCGAGCCGAACTCAGGTGTCATGCTCAATCGGTCCTCCCCATCGCAGTCCCCGACGTCACCAAGGTACCCGCAGCGGCACCGTCAAACCTCGAGAAGCACCGTGACCGGGCCGTCGTTGACCAATTCGACTTGCATGTCCGCGCCGAAGACCCCCATTTCCACTCGGGCGCCCAACTGCCGCAACCGTTCCTAGACACTGAGCGAAACTGGGTTTCGCCTGGTGGGCGGCCCCGAACGGTCGTGGGTCGCCTGGGTTCTCGCCGTGGTCCTGTGAGCACGTCTGGTCTTGGTGCCTGTCGGCTGCCGGTTGCCTCGTGGGGTGGCGGGTTTCCTGGGTGCTCGCTGGGTTGCCGGGGTTGTCCTGGTGTCGCGGTTGTTGACCCGGGTCGCCTCCGCTGGGGCGGGCGGGTTCGTGTTCACGCGACGCCGGGCCCGATGACCGAGTCCGCGTCTGCCGATCACCAGCGCGGCTGCGTGGTGCCCGGAAGCCTGGGGGTGATGGTTTTTCATGGGGGCCAGCCAGTGTTGGGCTGCCCATTTCGACGTGTATGCGGGGTCGACGACGATGATCGCGAGCCCGGTGTTTGACGCCATCTGGGTCAGCCGGTCCCGGAATTTAGCCGTGGGGAGCCCAGCGATCTGCCGGCGGAACCGGCGGCCCTTTCGTCCTCGGCTGGGCCGGTTGCCGGTCTTCTCGCGGCCCTGTGTTCGGGCTTCGACGAAGTCGAGGTTTTCGATCACGATCGCCCGGGCGCCAATCTGCTCGGCTTGGGTGAGGATGTCGGTGATCGCAGCCCGCAGCCGGCCGTCACGAGTCGTGGCCGACTGTCCTGTCAGATCGAGGTCCAGGGTGCGGGCAGTTCCGAGGATGTTGCCGTCCGGGCAGACACTGGTGACGGCCAGGTGCCCATCGTTGACATCGACCGCCACGACCGGGTGCCGACGCAACTCGTCGAGCGACGGTACCGGGGACGGTGTGGTCCTCCAGGAGGCATCCACATACCAGCGCCCCGATTCAGGGTCGCAGCTGATGTCGTAGCGGACCGCCCCAGTAGCGGCTTGTGCGGCGACCTGTTCACCGCGATAGGTGAACTCGACTGGACACGAGAGCCGGTAGCGGCCGTGGGGCCGGTTCGCCAAGTGTGCCAGCGCAGTGGGGAGTTTCAGTTCCAGCCACCGCTCATCGGGATTCCAGCGGATTGTTTCGTTGCCCCACGCTTTGTCCTTTTCCCCGTCAGCGGTCAGAAACAACCGCGCCGCCCCCCACTGTTGGCGCCACTGCTGCACAGTCAGGCCAGCGTCGTCTAGGTTATTGCGTTTGTGCAGCAACGCTTTCCCGCCCCGCACCACATGAACGGTCCCGGCAATCAGGTCGGCCTCGACCGCGTCCAAACGCGTGGTGAGGGTTTGCAACCGGACGGTCTTGGCGTGCCGCTCCGACTTGCTCGCATACCCGCGCACCGCCTTCTTGCCGGTGCCGACCCGATCGCCGACCGGGGCAGCTAACCGGGCAGTGATCGTCTGTATCCGCGCGGCCAGGCTAGCGCGTTGCGCCCACAGGTTCTGTTCGGCCAACCGGTACTGGTCCTCGCTGGTGCGGGTGATCGCCCCCGCCCACCGCGACGACGACTCGCTCGTCAACGTCTTCTTCCGCTTCTGGCGCGACTGCGCTTTACCTTTCGCATCCAACCGGCCCTCCCGGCACCGCGCGGCCAGGTCACGACCCGCAAGAGAGCCCAGCAACTCACCGACTTGGGTCAGCACCACCGCATCAGTGCCGTTGACGCGCAGCCGGGTCCGCACCCGCGCACCAGACGGTGCAGCGGCAACGAACGGCTCAGCGATAGGGCGAAGGCTCACCAACGGTCCGTCTCCTGACGGGCGCACTGGCCAGCCAGATACGGGTACTGGTCGGCGATAGCGTTGAGCACCCGCTCACCGATGAGGCGCCGGGCCTCGGCGACCCCCACCCGGCCCGTGACACTGTCCAACAGCCAGTCGTAGTCAGTCTCGACATGGCGCAAATAATTGACCGCCCACCGCTGCAGCGCAGCGGGATCGGCCGAGGACACCGTGGCGAGATCGTGGTTGTCGTGGCCCCTTTCGGCCGCGTGCCATTCTGACTGGGCAGTACGGTTGGCGACCGCCACACCGAACAGCTCGTCCCTCGTCAAGCGTGGAATACGGATCTCGACCGCATCGATCTGCGCGGCCAGTTCCACGCGAGAAGCGTTCATCCGCTCACTTTGTTGAGCCGACGCCTTCGCCCGCAGCGCCCTGGTCTTGTCAAACCATGTACGCCAGCGCTCACTGCGTTCGGCGGCCTCCACACGAGGCAGGTCGTAAAGGCGCATCTTCGGACCACTTCGATAATTCGGGTTCGTCACCAGGGCATCCGGCTCGCCCAGAAACCGCTTGACAGCCCCATCGGTCCAACCTCGCTGTTTGAGCGTGGACAACCTGACACGTTCGATCTTCTCCGCAGTCTCACTCATGGCCGCCATCATTGCCCCGGCCACCGACAACCGCCTGCGGGCCGACATCACGCTGTGCGCACCCGACCGCTTTGAGCGCACGGTTTCGAGCACTGCGCCGCCCGTAGAGTCGCGCACAGAAACGTGTGAGCACCTCCACCATGTCGCGCACCAGATCATCGGTCACCTCACCGTCGTCGAGCACCACCAGCCGGCGGCCATGCGCCGACAAAGCGGCCTCCACCAGCTCAGTGTTCATCCGCCCCAACCGATCCCGATGCTCGACCACCACGGCGGTCACCTTCGGGTCGGCCAACAGCCGGCGCACCTTCGCCCGCGACCCGTTCATCCCGGACCCGACCTCGGCCTCCACCCGCACCACCGCCCCGCCCGCCTGCCCGGCCCAACCCGTCAGCCGCGCAACCTGGCGATCCAAATCCGACTTCTGATCAGGAGACGACACCCGCGCATACAACCCGAACGCGGCGGGCATCGACTCGGCCACCGCATCCGCGGACACCAACACCGTGCGCTGATTCACCCGCACCGCGGGCACCGGCAGCGTCCCCTCCCGAAACCACCGGTACGCCGTCTGCGGATGAACACCCTGAGCCCGCGCCCACTCCGTCAAATTCACACCAGCAGCATACTCACTAGAACGTTCATACGCTCACTATCACTCAGTATTCCGCCAACTGCTCGGAACCCCTCCGCGAATGCCGCCACCAACGGTTCGGCGACGGAACCGGGAGCGGCGGCGCTCCACGACGGGCGCCGGCCTTTTGCGGTGTCGGCGTACAGGGTGAACTGGCTGACCACCAGGATCGGCGCGTTGACGTCAGCGGCGGACCGCTCGCCGGCGAGAACGCGTAGATTCCAGAGCTTTTCGGCCAGACGCCGCGCTTTGCCGGGGTCGTCGCCGTGGGTGACGCCGACGAAGGCGAGCAGTCCCTGGCCGTCCGGGGCGATGGCACTGACCACCCGCCCGTCGACGGCCACCGCCGCCGAGGAGACCCGTTGCACCAGAACCCGCACGATCCTCGATGCTGCCAGGCCGGCTGGGTAGGCTCGTCGGGTGTCTGTGCTTGTGGCGTTTTCCGTGACCCCGCTGGGCGTGAGCGAGAGCGTCGGCGAGATCGTCGCCGACGCGGTTCGGGTGGTTCGCGAGTCCGGCCTGCCGAACGAGACGGATTCGATGTTCACCGTGATCGAAGGCGACACCTGGGAGCAGGTCATGGCCGTCGTGCAGCGCGCGGTCGAGGCCGTGGCCGCCCGCGCGCCCCGCGTCAGCACGGTGATCAAGGTGGACTGGCGCGCCGGGGCCAGCGACGCGATGACGGCAAAAGTCGCCTCCGTCGAGCGGCACCTGGCCGAAGGTTAGCCGCGCGCCGAGCTTTCCAGGGAGGCCCCCAACGCCGGTTCGGCTGCGTCGCCTGGAGCGGCGAACACACGACTTTCTCGACCGAACCGGCCCGGTGCTGCCGGACGACGTCGGCCATGAGGCGGCCGGTGTCCTCGGACGGGAAGCGGCCGACGCCGGTACCGAAAGCCACCAGCGCGGTCGCGGTCGGACCACCGGGTTCCATCGTCGCCGCGTGGATCGCATAGCGCGCCGGCATGTCGCCCGCCGTGGTCTCGACGGCCTCCCCGAGCTTTATCGCGATACAGGTTCAGGGACGCCGATGTCTGGTCACCGGACGCCGTTCGCGGCACCTGTCTCCACCCGATGGTGCTGGCAGTCCCGCCCGGCTGCCCGCAAAAGCGGGGGTGGCCGGACCGGTCCGCCGCGTAGGATAGCCAGGCGCATTGCCGACGAGTCCTAACAGAAAGGCAGGTGCGTCCGCCATGACCAGCGAAACACTCAACGGTGGGGGCACCGGCGAGCCCGGTGAGCCGGGCGGAGCTGCAGGTGCCGGAGGTGCCGGAGGTGCCGGAGGTGCCGGCGGAGCCGGAGGTGCCGGAGGTGCCGGCGGAGCCGGAGGTGCCGGCGGAGCCGGAGGTGCCGGAGGTGCCGGAGGCGACGGGGGCCGCGGCGGCGACGGAGGCGTCGGAGGGGCACCCGGGTCTGGCGGTCAGCCTGGCGCGGGGGGTGCCGGCGGCGCGCCCGGCGCCGGCGCAAGCCCGGGCCAACCCGGGCAGCCGGGCCAACCCGGGCAGCCGGGCCAACCCGGCCGAAACCAGCCGTAGCAGACCAACCTCCCGCACAGCGCCGGCCCGGGCCGGTGGGGCTGAGGATCGCTCAGCAATCCGAAGGCTTGCGCCGCTAGGCTCATGCCGGTGAGCGCACGCGCAGGCATCGTCGTCACCGGAACCGAGGTCCTCACCGGACGAGTCCAGGATGCAAACGGCCCCTGGATCGCCGAACGCCTTCTGGAGCTCGGCGTCGAACTGGCGCACATCACGATCTGCGGCGACCGGCCCGCCGACATCGAGGCGCAGCTGCGGTTCCTGGCGGACGAGGATATGGACCTGATCGTCACCAGCGGCGGGCTGGGGCCCACCGCCGACGACATGACCGTCGAGGTAGTGGCCCGGTTCTGCGGACGCAAGCTGCTCCTCGACGCCGAAACCGAGAACAAGATCGCCGACATCCTCAAAAGGCTGATGGCGCATTTCGATTCGGACAGCTTCGACGCGGTGCGCGCCGCCAACCGCAAACAGGCCATGATCCCCGAGGGCGCACAGATCCTCGACCCGGTGGGCACCGCCCCGGGTGTGGTGGTTCCGGGCAAGCCGACGGTCATCGTGCTTCCGGGCCCCCCGCGCGAGCTGCAGCCGATGTGGCTCAGGGCCATCGAGACCGCCGCGGCACAGCAGGCGATCGCGGGACGCACCAGCTACCGGCAGGAGACCATCCGCATGTTCGGGCTGCCCGAGTCGAGGCTGGCCGAGACGCTGCGCAGCGCCGAAGAAGCCGTCCCCGGTTTCGGCCGACTCGAGATCACCACCTGCCTGCGACGCGGGGAGATCGAGATGGTCACCCGCTTCGAACCGGATGCCGGGGATGCGTACGCGGAGCTGACCCGACTGCTCCGCGCCGAGCACGGTGACCAGCTCTACTCCGAGGACGGGTCCACCGTGGACGATCAGGTCGCCCGGCTGCTGACCGGCCGCCGGATCGCGACCGCGGAATCCTGCACGGCGGGGCTGCTGGCGGCGCGGCTGACCGACCGGCCCGGCTCGTCCGACTACGTGATGGGCGGCGTGGCGAGCTACTCCAACGAGGCGAAAGCGAACCTGTTAGACGTCGACCCGACCCTGATCGCAGAACACGGGGCGGTGTCCGAGCCGGTCGCCGAGGCGATGGCACGCGGTGCGCTGGGTCGCTTCGGCGCCGACACTGCCGTCGCGATCACCGGGATCGCCGGCCCGGGCGGGGGGACCGAGCAGAAGCCCGTCGGGACGGTGTGTTTCACCGTGATGCTCGCCGACGGCCGGACAGACACCCGCACGCTGCGGCTACCCGGCAACCGATCCGACATCCGCGACCGCTCGACGACGGTGGCCATGCACCTGTTGCGGCGCGCGCTGGGCGACGCAGCAGCCGGTTAGTCACGCTTCCGTTCGGACAACAGCACTTTCGGCGGTGCCGAAGCGGATTCCGGTGGCGTCCTTGCCGATCAGCGTCAGCACCGTGACGGCCAACAGCACCGGCACGATCGTCGCCGCCAACGCAAAGGGATAGCCGTGCGACTCGGCCAGGTGCTCCTGAATCGGCAAGTTGAACGCCGCCAGCAGGTTGCCGAGTTGGTAGGTCACCCCGGGGTAGAGGCCGCGGATGGCGTCGGGCGACAGCTCGGTCAGATGCGCCGGGATCACCCCCCACGCGCCCTGCACGCAGAGCTGCATCAGGAACGAGCCGAGACACAGCATGGCCGCGGTGCGCGAGTAGGCGAACAGCGGCACGATCGGCAGCCCCAGCAGCGCGCAGAACACCACGGTGTGGCGGCGGCTGAACCGCTGGGAGAGCGTGCCGAAGACCAGCCCCCCGACGATGGCGCCGACGTTGTAGACCACCGCGATCCACTTGACGGTCACGCTGGACAGACCGGCGCCGTGGTTAGCCGTCGCACCCAGGAACGTGGGGTAGACGTCCTGGGTGCCGTGACTCATGTAGTTGAAGGCGGTCATCAGCAGCACCAGGTAGATGAACCGGCGGATGATCGTCTTCTTTCGCAGCACGTCGCGGATCTTGGTGCTGGTGAGCCGCAGCCGGTCCTGGGTGGCCTCCCAAACCTCGGACTCCTCGACCCGATACCGCACGATCAGACTGACCAGGGCCGGGACGATGCTCAGGGCGAACAGCCAGCGCCACGACAGGCCCAGCAGGTTCATCACCACCAGCGAGGCCAGGCTGGCCAGCAGGTAGCCGAACGCGTAGCCCTCCTGCAGCAGCCCGGAGAAGAAGCCGCGCCGTTCGCTGGGCACCTTCTCCATCGCGAGCGCGGCGCCCAGCCCCCATTCGCCGCCCATCCCGATGCCATAGAACAGGCGCAGGATCACCAGCACGGTGAAGTTGGGCGCGAACGCACACAAAAACCCGACCACGGAGTAGAACACCACGTCCACCATCAGCGGGAGCCGGCGGCCGACCCGGTCGGCCCAGAGCCCGAACAACAACGCGCCCACGGGCCGCATGACCAGGGTGGCCGTCGTGACGAACGCGACCTCGGCCTTGCTGCGGTGGAACGTGATCGCGATGTCGGTGTAGACGAACACCACGATGAAGTAGTCGAAGGCGTCCATGGTCCACCCCAGCCACGCCGCGACGAACGAGTTCCGCTGGTCGCGGGTGATCTTCTCCCGAGCACGTTGTGCCGTCACGTGAGCATCGTGCAGTACCGGGCGCAGCGGCGCGGGGGTATGTTGCGGATGCATGCGGATCATCGACGCCGACGGGCATGTCGTCGAGAACTCGTCGCTGGCGACCGAAGCGATGCAGCGCTGGCCGCAGTACGTCAAGCCCAGCGCCGACGGGAGCCGGTTGACGTTCGAGGGCCGCAGCTACCCCGAGGATCAGGGCACGGGCGCGGGCTGTCCGCCCCGGCACGGGATCAGCACGGCGCCCGGCATCAATTGCCGTTCGGCCGAGGGCGTTCTGGGTGATGCCGACCGCGACCACATCGACACGATGGTGCTCTACCCGAGCCTCGGATTGTGCGCGCCCAGCCTCGAGGACCCCGAGTTCGCCGCCGGGTTCTGCCGGCTCTACAACCAGTGGATCGCGGACTACTGCGCCTCGTCGGGCGGCCGGTTGCGCGGCGTCGGCGTCACCCCGATCGAGCACGGCCGGGTGGCCGTCGACGTCATGACCGAGGCCAAAGCCCTCGGGCTGGTGGCGACCCTCGTCCCGCCGGCCCTCAAGACGCGCAACCTCGACCATCCCGACCTCGATCCGTTCTACGCCGCCGCCGTCGACCTGGAGATGCCGCTCGGCATCCACGGCGCACCCGGCGTACACCTGCCGAAGATCGGCGTCGACCGCTTCACCAACTACATCCAGGTGCACTGCGTCAGCTTCCCGTTCGACCAGATGACCGCGATGACCGCGCTGGTGTCGGGAGGTGTCTTCGAGCGGCACCCCCGGCTGCGGGTGGCCTTCCTCGAGGCCGGAGCCGGCTGGGTCCCCTTCTTCATCGATCGCCTGCACGAGCACTACGAGAAGCGGGGCGACTGGGTCGAACGCGGGTGGCGCCGTGCCCCGCACGAGTATGTGGCCGCGGGCAACATCTGGGTGACCTGTGAGCCGGAGGAGCCGATCCTGCCCGGCGTGATCGACGTGCTGAGCGCCGACTTCATCATGTTCGCCAGCGACTACCCGCACTGGGACAGCGAATGGCCGGAAAGCACCAAGCCCCTGCGCACCCGCGCCGACATCAGCGAAGAGGCGCGAGCAAAGATCGGCGGGCGCAACGCGCAGCGTTTCTACAACCTGACCCGAACCGGCTGACGCCGAGCAAACTCGGTGGCAGGATCGTGCGACATGGGTGCTTTTCTGCTTCGCGCGGCATTGACCGGATTCGCACTGTGGTTGGTCACCCAGTTCATCCACGGGATCCGATTCGTCGGCGGCCATAGCACACTGCAGACGGTCGGCATCGTCTTCGTCGTGGCCGTGATCTTCGGTCTCGTCAACGCCTTCATCAAGCCGATCGTCCAGATCTTGTCGATCCCCCTCTACATCCTGACGCTCGGCCTCATCCACATCGTGATCAACGCGCTGATGCTGTGGATCACCGCGTGGATCACCAGGCACACCACGCACTGGGGACTGCAGATCGACCACTTCTGGTGGACGGCGATCTGGGCGGCCATCGTGCTGTCCCTCGTCAGCTGGGTGCTGTCGCTGGTGATCCGTGACGTCAACAGTCGCCGCGGCTGAGCTCACCGGCCTCGACGAGGCGCACCACGTCGCGCGCGCAACCCCAGGACAGGGTCACGCCGTTGCTGCTGTGCCCGTAGTTGTGGACCAGGCGCGCCCGTCCCAGCGGTTCGGCCTCCACTCGCACCGACGGCCGGTCCGGACGCAGCCCGGTGATCGTTCCGATCACGTCGGCTTCTCGGAGTCGCGGCTCGATCCGCCTGCACCGCTGCAGGATTCGCTCGCTCACCGCGGGATCGGCGGTGGTGTCCCAACGGCCGGGAATGCTGATGCCACCGCAGACCACGCGCTGTGGGTGCGGGAAGAAGCAGGTCCATTCCGGACCACCGTCGACCTCCAGGAAGAGTTGCCGCAGGCCGGGATTCGTCAGCACGACGTGCTGTCCGAACAGCGGGCGCACCGTGTCGTCGCCCGCGAGGCCCCCGGCGCCGAGGCCGGCGCAGTTGACCACGATGGGCGCTGTGTCGGCGACCTCGGCGAGTGACCCGACCGGACGCGCCTCGATCTCGCATCCGGCGGCCGCCAGCCGCCGCACCAGGTAATCGAGGTAGTGCGGCATATCGATCATCGGCATGGTGGCGCGAAACGCGATGTCGTAGCCGTCGGGGATGTCGGCGGGCCCGACGGGCCGCAGGTCGGGGATCAAGGCGGCCGCCGACGACATCGCGTCGCTCAGGTCACCGGCCGCCAGCGCCGGCGCCATCCGCACCCCCGTGTCCGGGTCCGCGGCCAGGTCGCGGAACACCCGCAGGGAATGTGCGGTCCACGCCAGCGCCTCGGTGGCGCGTGTGGCCGGCCGCGGGGGAGCCCACACCGCACCCGCTACCGCCGACGTCGTCTGCTGCGGCATCGCGGTCGCCCACACCCGCACCGGCCAGCCCGCTTCGGCCAGGCAGATGGCCGACGTCAGCCCGCTGACACCGGCGCCGACCACGACGATCTGCTGGGCGGTGGCCACGGCGGCGGCGACTTACGGGTGGGGCCCGTTCGCGCCGAGCAACCCGTTGAGGATGCCCAACTGGGCGCCCGCGATTTGCGGTGGCACCTCCCCGGGCGGATTGGCGTCCGGAGTCAGTTGCCAGGGCTGGCAGCCGCTGGTCTTGAACGACTTGTCAGTGGCGTCGATGCGGACCACCTGCGGCTTTTTCGTCAGGGCGTTGTCGAGGAGGTTCCCGTCGGGGTTGCCCAGCCGCTTCCAGTAGCACGCACCGTCCCCGACCGGGCCGCCCGAGCTGTAGATGCCCGGCACGATGTCGGAGCCCACCGCGTAGGTGCCGTCCTTGTCGATGGTCGTCTTCGGTGCGGGCGGCGGCGCCGGCTCCGGGTCGGCGCCGGCAACGCCGGCACCCGCAACCCAGCCCGCGAGCAGCAACCCGGCTGCGCCGAACGGTGCCGCGATCGCCGCCTTCGATTTCGGCCTCATAGCAGAGCAGCTTACCGGCGCGAGCGACCGGGTGGCATCCCTCGGTACGCCACCCTCGCCCCAGACGCACGGCGCCCCGCCAGCCGGGGCGGCTCGCGGGGCGCCGTGCGATCAATCAGCGCAGGTCGTAGCGGTCCAGGTTCATCACCTTGTCCCACGCCGCGACGAAGTCCCGCACGAACTTCTGCTGCCCGTCCGCGGCGCCGTAGACCTCGGCCAGGGCGCGCAGCTCCGAGTTGGAGCCGAAGACCAGATCGGCCGCGGTCGCCGTCCACTTGAGTTCACCGCTCGCGCGGTCGCGTCCCTCGTAGACGTTCTCGGCCGACTCCGAAACCTTCCACTCGTAGCTCATGTCGAGCAGGTTCACGAAGAAGTCGTTGGTCAGCATCCCCGGCCGGTCGGTGAACACACCGTGCTTGGACTGCCCGACGTTGGCGCCCAGGGCTCGCATGCCCCCGACGAGCACCGTCATCTCCGGCGGCGTCAACGTCAACATGAAGGCCCGGTCGACCAACAGGTGCTCCGGCGAGAGCTTCTCGCCGGTCCGGTGGTAGTTGCGGAAGCCGTCGGCCCGCGGCTCGAGCACCGCGAACGACTCGGCATCGGTCTGCTCCGCAGAGGCGTCGGTGCGGCCCGGCGCAAATGGCACCGTGACGTCCTCGCCGGCCTTCTTGGCCGCCTGCTCGACCGCCGCACAGCCGCCCAGGACGATCAGGTCGGCCAGCGAGACCTTCTTCCCACCCGACGCCGAGGAGTTGAAATCCTGCTGGACGCGCTCGAGGGCCTGCAGCACCCCGGCCAACCGCGCCGGCTCATTGACCTCCCAATCCTTCTGTGGCGCAAGGCGTATGCGTGCCCCGTTGGCCCCACCGCGCTTGTCGGTGCCGCGGAAGCTGGCCGCTGAGGACCACGCGGTGAAGACCAGCTCGGAAATCGAGGGCCCCGAATCGAGGACCTTGGCCTTGAGCGCGGCGATGTCGTTCGCGTCGATCAGTGGGTGGTCGACCGCGGGGACCGGGTCCTGCCACAGCTGCGGCTCGGGAATCCACGGCCCCAGGTAGCGCGAGACCGGTCCCATGTCGCGGTGCAGCAGCTTGTACCAGGCCTTGCCGAATTCCTCTTCCAGTTCTTCGGGATGGTCCAGCCAGCGCCGGGTGATCTTCTCGTAGACGGGGTCCACCCGCATCGACAGGTCGGTGGTGAGCATCGTCGGGTTGCGCGTCAACGACGGGTCTTCGGGGTCGGGAATGGTGCCGGCGCCGGCGCCGTCCTTGGGCGTCCACTGCCAGCAGTCCGCCGGGCTCTTGGTCAGTTCCCATTCGTAGCCGTACAGGAGTTCCACGAAGCTGTTGTCCCACTTCGTCGGGGTGGGCGTCCACACGACCTCCAGGCCGCTGCCCATCGTGTCGCGGCCCATGCCCGAGCCGAACGAGCTCTTCCACCCGATTCCCTGCTGCTCGATCGGACACCCCTCGGGCTCCGGGCCGACAAGGTCGGACCGGCCGGCCCCGTGACACTTGCCGACCGTGTGACCGCCGACGATCAGCGCCGCGGTCTCCACATCGTTCATCGCCATGCGGGCGAACGTCTCGCGGATGTCCTTGGCCGCCGCCAGCGGATCCGGTTGCCCGTTGGGGCCCTCCGGGTTCACGTAGATGAGGCCCATCTGGGTGGCGCCGAACGGGTTGGCCAGGTCGCGGTCGCCGCTGTAGCGCTCGTCGCCGAGCCAGGTGTCCTCCGAGCCCCAGTAGACGTCGTCGGGCTCCCAGATGTCCTCGCGACCGAACCCGAAGCCGAAGGTCTTGAAGCCCATCGCCTCGTAGGCGCAGTTGCCGGCGAAGATGATCAGGTCGGCCCAGGAGATCTTCTGTCCGTACTTCTGTTTGACCGGCCACAGCAACCGGCGCGCCCGGTCGAGGAGCACGTTGTCGGGCCAGCTGTTCAGCGGTGCGTAGCGCTGGGCGCCCCTGCCGCCGCCGCCGCGCCCGTCGGCGATGCGATACGTGCCCGCGGCATGCCAGCTCATCCTGATGAAGAGCGGCCCGTAGTGGCCGTAGTCGGCCGGCCACCAGTCCTGGGAGTCGGTCATGACCGCGATGAGGTCCCTCTTGAGGGCCTCGACGTCGAGTGTCTTGAAGGCCTCGGCGTAGTCGAAGTCCTCGCCCATGGGGTTCGACCGCGGCGAATTCCGGCGCAACACATCCAGATCCGGCTGGTTCGGCCACCAGTCCTGGTTCCGCTGCGGTGGACGTGTGTGCGGAGTCGGGGAGGGAATGGCTGGGTTCTCGCTCTCGGACACGTCGATCCTTCCTAGGGTTGGCTGAAACGTTGCCACGATCACGGATGCGATCGCGAAGCCTCCGGTGCTGAGCAATCCGGGCATTGGCCCCAGTAGATGACCTCGGCCTCGTCGAGCCGGAATCCGTCCAGAACGCCCGTGTCACCGGCCGGGGTCAGACAGGGCGCCGCGCCGACGGCGCAGTCGATGTCGGCGATGCTGCCGCAGGACCGGCAGACGAGGTGGTGATGGTTGTCCCCGATCCGCGATTCGTAGCGCGCGACCGAACCCGACGGCTGGATCCGTCGCACCAGGCCGGCCGCGGTCAGGGCGTGCAGGGCGTCGTAAACGGTCTGGCGGGAGACCTCGGGCAACTCGGTGCGCACCGCTCCGTAGAGCGTGTCTGTGTCGGCGTGCGGGTTCGCATTCACCGCCGCCAGAACCGCGACCCGTGGGCGGGTCACCCGTAAGTCGGCCACGCGCAAGCGATTCGCGTGGTCCCACGCCGACGACACACAGACAGAATGCTCTTAGTTTCTGGAATCGGTCAAGACTCTCGGTCGATCCGATTCGCGCGCCGCGGCGGGGGCGCGGCCTCAGCTTTCTCCCCAGCTATCCCAGAAGGTGACGTTTCCCGCGGGAGGCCTTGCCGCAGGCCGGAATTCGGTGCCGACCGTGTAAGCCACGGGGAACAGCGCGGCCTGGGTGACCACGGCCGGGATGCCGAGCAGTTCGGCGACCTGTCGTTCCTGGGCCAGATGCATCGTCGTCCACACCGATCCCAACCCGCGTGACCGCAGGGCGAGCAGGAAGCTCCAGCCGGCCGGAATGATCGACGCCCACGCCGAGGCGGCCGTCAGCAGGTCGCTGGCGTCGAAGCGCCGCTGCAGGCACGGGATGACGTGCACGGGAACCTGCGCCAGGATCTCGGTCAGACTCAGCGCCCTGCGGTAGACCCGCCGCGTCTGCGGATCGGACGCGGTCGCGACGGCCTGCGCGAGGTACTCGGCGCCGATGCTGCGGTATGTCTCGGCGATCGCGGCGCGTTTGGCGGCGTCGGTGATCACCAGCCAACGCCAGTCCTGCGCATTGCTTGCCGTGGGCGCCTGCATCGCCAGCCGGACGCAGTCGAGGATGACGTCCCGGCCGACCGGCCGGTTCAGATCGACGCGTTTGCGCACTGCGCGGGTGGGGGTCAGCACTTTGTCGACCGAAGCGATGTCCATGGCGTCCTTCCCGCCGGGCGGTCGGCGAGTTCCTGCCCGGCGCAGACCGTTACCACGCCGAGCAAACCAGATGCCCGGCCCGGCTGTCTAGGTCTCTTGCCGGCCGGGTGTCGCCCGGTTCAGGATCCGTGCGGCGTCGTGGACCATTTCGCCGATGATGTCGGCGGCCGGGCGCACGGCGCGGATGCGGCCTATCGCCTCGCCGACCAGCACGGTGACGACGTCGAAATCCTCCGTCTCGAGCGCCTTCTGGAAGGTGCTCACCATCTCCGGTAGTCGCTGCAGCAGTTGCGCCTCGTTGCCGTGCCATGCCCGAACGAACGTGTTTGCGACCAGCCGCGCGTCGTATCCTTCCGGCCAATCCTGCTGGCGCACAAGGTCGTAAACCCGGGTACGGATGGTCTCGTCGCCGCTTGCGGCCATGCCCCGGCGGTGGGCTCGCGACGACACCAACGCCTCGGTGGCCGCCCAGAACCGGGTGCCGACGAGCGCGCCGTCCGCACCGAGCGCCAGCGCCGCCGCCAACCCGCGCCCGTCGGCGACACCGCCGGCGGCCACCACCGGCGTCGCGGGGGAGCGTTCGGCGGCCAGGTCGACCACGTCGGGCACCAGCGTGAACGTGCAGCGCACGCTTTTTCCGTGCCCGCCCGCCTCGCCGCCCTGGGCCACCAGAACGTCCGCGCCGATGTCCAGGGCCCGGCGGGCCTGCTCGAGGTCCTGCACCTGGGCGGTGAGCGGGACGCCGGCGGCGCGGATGCGGTCGGCGAACGGACGCGGGTCGCCGAAGGACACCATGACGGTCGCCGGTTGTGCCTCCAGCGCCAGGTCGAGTACCGCGGGATCGCGGGTCAGGCTCCAGGTGATGAACCCGTATCCCACGCGCGCACCGCCGGTCTTGCCGATCTCGGTTCGCAGCCAGTCGGCCTCGCCGTACCCGCCGCCGACCAGGCCCAGGCCGCCTGCCCCGGTCACCGCCGCCGCAAGCCGTCCCCCGGCAACCCGGGCCATCGGCGCCAGCAGGATGGGGTGTTCGATGCCGAAGAGCCGGGTGAGCCGTGTGTGTAATGGCATGGCGATCTCCTCCGTCGGGGCGACTTCTACAACCGCCGCCAGGCCCCCGGCAATCCCGGGCCGCCGGCGTCAGGCCAGCGGCGCCAAACCGGAGCGCACCAGGTCCAGGCTCGCGGCCGCGACGTCGCCGAGGTCGCCGGTGCAGCCGTGGCGGCCCCAGTTCTCCACCGCGACGACCAGGGCCGCCGCCGGCGCGGAGCCGCCGACCTCGGCAGCGAGGTCGGTGTCCGCGACCTCCTTGGTCGGAACGTGTCGGAAGAAGGCGCGTTCGGCGACACCGGCCTCCCGGGCCGGCCCGGTCACGGTGACGTTGGCTAATCCCTTGCGCGCGAAACTGTTCCGCGCGGCGCTGCGCAGCGCTCATGGGTCGACCGTCGGCGTGGCTGGTGCGAGCTGCCTTTCCGCGCCAAGGTCGACCGGATTCTCGTCGCCCACGAGCCCGAACACGTTCCCGCCGAACTCACCTCACGGTTCTCCGCCCGCGACCACCGCGCGTCGTTCGTGCAACTCCACGTCGCCCTGGACGGGCTGCCCGAGTTCGACCCGCCCTGCGACTTCCTGAACGAGACGGGCATGCAACAGTCGTTCGGCATCTTCGGATCGCCGGAGGAACAGCAGCTGCGGTGGGAGACCTGCCGGCGCGGCATCGGCCCGGACAACCCCTTCAGGGAATCCAAATCCCCGCCGCGCACGATCCGGGGATGGCCCCACCCGCCAAGCACGCCGCCAGCACGGTCATCTCAAAAGTCGGCGACTTCTGCCATGGCCCCTGCCGCACCCGGACCACCTGACGGGCCCGAACCGGCCGGGGCCCACGGGATTCCCGGCCTTCCCGGTCCCGATCGGCGGCCTGTATCTCGGCCGCGCGGGATGCCCGGGCGGACCGGGGATCACGTTCGTTCCGGGCTACACCGCCGCCTACCGGGTGCTCGAGGACCGTCTGGCGTCGCGAGTCGTCGATGCGCCGCCGGGCCGGGCCGTCAGGACCCGAACGTGCCGGTGAGCTGGGCTTGCGCGACGGCGGCGCCCGCTATCGTCTGAGCCGCTCGCTGACCGGCCATGCCGCCGGGCAGCTCATAGGCGGCGGGCAGCTGGTACAGCGTGAACCGGTAGTGGTGTACCCCGCTGCCCGGCGGCGGGCACGGACCGGTGTACCCCGGGCGGCCGCCCGAGTTCGGCAGGCTGGTCGCGCCGTCGGGGGTCTGGCCGTCGGCCGTGGCGCCCATTCCGGGCGGGATGCCGACCACGATCCAGTGGACATAGGTGCCGCCGACGGCGTCGGGATCGTCGACCACCAGGGCCGCCGCCAGCGGCGCCGACCACGTCAACGGGGGCGCGGTGTTAGCCCCTTTACAGGTGTATTCGACGGGGATCGGCGCGCCGTCGGCGAAGGCGGGACTGCCGATCGTCACCGGGCCGGCGGCGGGGGCCTCCGGCACGGTGCGGGCGACTGTCGTCAGCTTCGGCGTCGCCGGCGCCGTCATCCTGCTGCCGCCGTGGCCGCCGCAGCCGGCCTGCGCCAGCACGAGCGCCAACCCGGCGCCGGCAAGCGCGACGCGCCGTGCGGTGCCGACCAGTGTGGACTTCATAGGGTCAGTGTCGCCGACCACGGTCGCCGAATAAAGGCCTTTCGTCACCGAAAGCGGGCCGGCTACGCGCCGCCCTTCTTCACCTCGAGCACCCGCTTGCGCAGGCCCCGGGTGGCCGTGTCCATCAAGCTCTTGGCCCCTCTTTTGACCAGGAACCCCGGGACCGGCGCCATGAGGTCGACGGTGAGTTCGAAACGGACCCGGGTGGCGTCGCCCTCCGGGGTCAGGGTGTAGCGGCCGTCCTGGGCGCGTTGCTGTTTGGCTCTGATCAGCGTCCAGCTCACCCCGTCGTCGTGCACCTCGTAGGCCAGTTCCTGCTCGTCGCTGACGCCCACCAGTTTGACCACCTGCCGGGACCTGCTGGGGTGGCCCGCGTCGTCACGCTCGAGCACTTCGACCTTGCGGTGCACCGAGGACCACTCGGTCAGCGCTTCGAGATCGAACAGCACGCCCATGATCTCGTCGGGCGTCGCCTCGATGACGACTTCGCGGGACTCGGTGACAGCCATGCGACGAAGATAGCCGCTGGGAGGATGCGCGAAACTCGGTTTGCGCGGCGACGCCGGCCAGGCGGGCGAGAACGGCGTCGCGCCATCCGGTGCCCATGCGCTCGAAGGCGTCCGCCATCCTGTTGTCTTCGAGGTCAAAACCGCTGCGGTGCGGGAACACCCGCCTGCCCCAACCCGGCATGTCCAGGGCGGACTGGTGACCCGCCACGGCGGCCACCTCACCTTCGGCCCACCACAGCCTCATCAGCTCGGGCTCGGCCAGCAATCGCCACACCGTCGCCGTTGGCGCCGCGACGAATTGGTCCAGCCGGATGGTCGCCGGCGTCGCTTTCCCCGTCATTCCAGCTCCTCTGCCGCTTCGGCGGGTGCGGCCAGCCGCGCACCCCAGAACCTCTCGAACGGATGCAGCCACTCGCCCAGCGCCGCCAGTGGTTCCGCGGTCAAGCGGTAGATGCGGCGGCGGCCCTGCGCTTCGCCGGCCACCAGGCCGGCCTCGCGCAGCACCTTGAGATGCCCGGCGATCGCGGGCCGGCTGAGCTCGAACTGGTCGCTGAGCTCCCCGGCCGAACGCGGCCGGCTTCGCAGGATCTTCAGGAGTTCCCGCCGCACCGGGTTGGCCAGGGCGAGAAAGACGCGGTCGGTGCCGGTCATGCCGATAATTATATGTCGGAAATTTCCGACAAGTCAAGGATTCCCGACACATTGGGCGCCGGCGCCGGCCCGGCGCGACCAGCGTCAGGCCCCGTGAACTTCGCCTGGGAGCAGTTGACGGGCAGCGTGCATCGCTGCCGGCTACCGTTCTGCGACGTGACGATCGGACTGGTGCCGGGCCGCGACGGGGCGCTGCTCTTCGACACCGGTACCACGCTCGCCGAAGCCGCGGCCATCGACGCCGACGTGCGAGGGCTCACCGGCCGGGCGGTCACCCATATCGCATTGACCCACAGGCACTTCCAGACTCACAGGCACTTCCAGACTCACAGGCACTTCCAGACTCACAGGCACTTCGAGACCCACAGGCACTTCGACCATGTCCTGGGCTCCTCGTTCTTCGGCGCGGCCGACGTCTACTGCGCACCCGAAGTCGCCGCGGAGATCCAGTCCGGCGCTCGGCGCTTCCGCGATGAAGCGGTGCGCCGTGGCGCCGACCCCGTGCATGCCGACCGCGCGATCGCGGCCCTGCGGCCGCCGGGGCACGTCACCCGGGAGGCCGTCGTGGACCTCGGCGCCCGGGCCGTGACGATCACCCACCCCGGCCGCGGGCACACCACCGCCGACCTGGTCGTGGTCGCGCCCCCGTCCGACGATGCCGACCCGGTCGTGGTGTTCACCGGCGACCTAGTCGAGGAATCCGCCGACCCGGCGATCGACGCCGACTCCGACGTGGCGGCCTGGCCGGCCACGCTGGGCCGCGTGCTGCGGATCGGGGGGCCCAACGCCCGCTACGTCCCGGGCCACGGCAGAGTCGTCGACGCCCAGTTCGTGCGCCGACAGCGGGAGTGGCTGAGCCGGCGCGCGGCCACCGGGCGAGCCTAGCGGCCGGCCGCCCGGGCCGACGCCAGCGAGAAGCGTTGTGCGCCAACATCTATCAGCGCACCCGTCGTCGATGGTGCCCGGCCGGCGGCGCCGCGCATGCGGCCGGCGCCGGGCAGGCAGAGGGGTACTTCGACCCGTGATTGAACTGCGGTTGCCAGGGATAGACTCTGGTGCAACGGAACCTGAAGAGGAGCGTAACCCCATGGCCATCATCGACACGGACACCGCGGTCCGAGCACCGTTCGACGACGACGTCGCCGCCACCCAGCGATACATCGACGGCCCGCGCTTCACCGGCATCACCCGCCTCTACACGGCCCGCCAGGTCGCCGAGCAACGCGGCACCATCCCTGTCGACTACCCCGTGGCGCGGGAAGCGGCGGCGGCCTTCTACGAGCGGCTGCGGGAGCTCTTCGCGGCGAAGAAGAGCATCACGACCTTCGGGCCCTACTCGCCCGGTCAGGCCGTGGCCATGAAACGGATGGGCATCGAAGGCATCTACCTCGGTGGCTGGGCGACCTCCGCCAAAGGCTCCACCACCGAGGACCCGGGGCCCGACCTCGCCAGCTACCCGCTGAGCCAGGTGCCCGACGACGCCGCGGTCCTGGTGCGCGCCCTGCTCACCGCCGATCGCAACCAGCAGTATCAGCGCCTGCACATGAGTGAGGGCCAGCGTGCCGCGGCCCCGGCGTACGACTACCGCCCGTTCATCATCGCCGACGCCGACACGGGCCACGGCGGTGACCCGCACGTGCGCAACCTGATCCGCCGCTTCGTCGAGATCGGAGTCCCGGGCTACCACATCGAAGACCAGCGTCCCGGCACCAAGAAGTGCGGGCATCAGGGCGGCAAGGTCCTGGTGCCGTCGGACGAACAGATCAAGCGCCTCAACGCCGCCCGGTTCCAGCTCGACATCATGCGGGTGTCCGGAATCATCGTCGCGCGCACCGACGCCGAGGCGGCCACCCTGATCGACAGCCGCGCCGACGAGCGCGACCAGCCGTTCCTGCTGGGCGCCACGAACCTGAACATTCCCTCCTACAAGGCCTGCTTCCTGGCGCTGGTCCGGCGTTTCTACGAGCTGGGCGTCAAGGACCTCAACGGGCACCTCCTGTACGCGCTGTCGGACTCGGAGTACGCCAGCGCCACGGCCTGGCTGGAACGCCAGGGCATCCAGGGCCTGGTTTCCGACGCCGTCAACGCCTGGCGGGAGAACAGCGAGACCTCGATCGACGATCTGTTCGATCAGGTCGAGTCCCGGTTCGTGGCCGCCTGGGAGGACGACGCCGGACTGATGACGTACGGCGAGGCCGTCGCCGGGGTGCTCCAGTTCGGCCAGAGCGAGGATGAGCCGGTCGACATGAGCCCCGAGGAGTGGCGCCGCTTCGCCCACCGCGCGTCGCTGTACACCGCGCGGGAGAAGGCCAGGGAGTTGGGCGCCGACCCCGGTTGGGACTGCGAGCTGGCCAAGACGCCCGAGGGCTACTACCAGATCCGGGGCGGTATTCCGTATGCGATCGCCAAGTCGCTCGCGGCCGCGCCGTTCGCCGACATCCTCTGGATGGAGACGAAGACGGCGGACCTGGCCGAAGCCCGTGAGTTCGCCGAGGCCATCCACGCCCGTTTCCCGGAGAAGATGCTCGCCTACAACCTGTCCCCGTCGTTCAACTGGGACACCACCGGCATGACCGACGAGGAGATGCGGCGCTTCCCCGAGGAGCTCGGCAAGATGGGCTTCGTCTTCAACTTCATCACCTACGGCGGACACCAGATCGACGGCGTCGCCGCCGAGGAGTTCGCGACCGCGCTGCGGCAGGACGGCATGCTGGCGCTGGCTCGTCTGCAACGCAAGATGCGGCTGGTGGAGTCGCCGTATCGCACGCCGCAGACGTTGGTCGGCGGGCCGCGCAGCGACGCGGCGCTGGCCGCCTCCTCCGGGCGCACCGCGACCACCAAGGCCATGGGCAAGGGATCCACCCAGCATCAGCACCTGGTGCAGACCGAGGTGCCCAAGAAGCTGCTGGAGGAATGGCTGACGTTGTGGAGCGAGCACTACCACCTCGGCGAGAAGCTGCGCGTGCAGCTGCGGCCGCGCCGGGCCGGCTCGGACGTGCTGGTGCTCGGCATCTACGGCAACGGGGACGAGCAGCTGGCCAACGTCGTCTTCGACCCCATCAAGGACCGCCACGGTCGCAGCATCCTCACGGTGCGCGACCAGAACACCTTCGCCGAGAAGCTCCGCCAGAAGCGGCTGATGACCCTGATCCACCTGTGGCTGGTGCACCGCTTCAAGGCCGACGCGGTCTACTACGTCACCCCCACCAAGGACAACCTGTACCAGACCTCGAAGATGAAGTCGCACGGCATCTTCAGCGAGGTCAACCAGGAGGTGGGCGAGATCATCGTCGCGGAGGTGAACCACCCGCGAATCGAGGAGCTGCTCAAGCCCGACCGCGTCGCGCTGCGCAAGCTGATCACCAAGGAGGGGTAGCCGCCCGCGCACCAGCCCCTCGCGTTCTTCCAGGTCCGCCGCCGGCAAAACGATGTGGTTTGCGTCTTCGTGCGCCGGGGTACGGATGGATGGACAAGGGGTGTGGCGCGAACGGAAAGTGGTGGCCCTGTCGAGAACTGCAGCCAGCAACGCCGTCGCGGTGTTCGGCGGCGCGTCCATGCTCGTGGTGGCGGTCGGCTGCGGCGGCGGTTGCGTCGGCAACGTCTGCGGCGGCTACCCGTGATCGCACGGGTCTGCTGAACGCCGAACAAAGTCTTGCTCCCAAGTCGATGGGGCCACGCTCGCGAGCCGGCCCCATCGGCTGAGCAATTTTTGGCAGGGGGACCCGCGAAGGCCTGGGGCGGGCGCCGGATCCGAGTTATGGTTCTGCGCAACTCAACCGCAAGAGGAGCCCGATGGCCAAGCTCAGGTTCGGATACTTCATCGCCCCCTTCCACCGCGCGGGAACCAATCCGACGCTTGCCCTGCAGCGAGACCTGGAGTTCGTCCAACATCTCGACGCCCTCGGCTTCGACGAGGTCTGGCTGGGGGAGCACCACTCGGCGGGCAGCGAGATCATCAGCTCGCCCGAGATCTTCATCGCCGCCGCCGCCGAACGCGCCAAACGGATCCGCTTCGGCACCGGGGTGATCTCGCTGGCCTACCACAATCCGCTCTGGGTCGCCGACCGGCTGATGCTGCTCGATCACCTCACCCACGGCCGCGTGATCGGAGGGGTCGGCCCCGGTTCCCTGCCCACCGACTCCGCGATGATCGGCCTCACCCCCACCGACACGCGCGAGCTGCTCGAGACCAACCTCGACATCGTCGTGCGCCTGCTGGCGGGCGAGACGGTGTCCGCGAAAACCGCCACGCACCAACTGTTCGACGCGCGGTTGCAGCTCGCGCCGTATTCCGACGGCGGGATTCCGCTGTCGGTCGCGGCCGTCGCCTCGCCGACGGGCGCGCGGCTGGCCGGCAAGCACGGCATTGGCCTGCTGTCGATCGGGGCGACGCTGATCGTCGAGGGCTTCGACGCGCTCGCCTACCACTGGGGCATTGTCGAGGAGCGCGCGGCGGCCTTCGGCACGCAGGTCGACCGGAACAACTGGAGCCTGGTCGGGCTGTTCCATCTCGCCGAGACGGACAAGCAGGCGCGCGAAGAGGTGAAGTTCGGCATCGAGCCGTGGTTCCGCTACTTCCAGAAGGTGGCCGCCTTCCCGCAGATGACCATGCCGGGGGAACAGCTCGACGAGATGATCGACGTCATCAACGACAACGGGGCGGGGGTGATCGGCACCCCGGAGCGGGCTCGGGCCCAGGTGCAGCGGCTCTGGGACCAGTCCGGCGGGTTCGGCTGCATGCTGCAGATGGGCCACGAGTGGGCCAATCCGGCGGCGACCAAACGGTCCGCCGAGCTGTTCGCCGCCGAGGTGATGCCGCACTTCCAGGGGCAGGCTCAGCCGACGCTGGACGCCGCCGCGCGCGCCGGGCAGGTGCGCGACGACCTCGCCCAGACCCAGCTGCAGGCCGTCGAGCACATGAGCAAGAAGTATCAGGACGAGCTCAACTCGACGTAGCGGCGCGGATGCCGAACCACGTGTCGAGCGCGCCGCGCAGCCCGCGCAGTTCGTCGCCGCCGGGCGCGGCGGCCGAGGACGCCCACGCCACATAACCGTCGGGGCGCACCAGCACGGCCGTCGCGGCGATGTCGCCGACCGGCCGGCCCGCGGCGACGGTGACCTGCCCGGCGAGGTCGGCCGTCGCGCCGGCCACCACCGCGCCCGCGGTCACATCGATCAGCAACGGCCGTCCGTCGCGGGCCAGCTCGGCAACGCGGCGGGCCCCCGCGGCACCCAGGACGGCGAAGTGGGGCACCCAGTGCCCCACCAGCGGATGCGCGTCGGGGCCTGTGGCGTAACGGTTTTCCGCTCCCGACACCAGATCGCCGAGCCGGCGGACGACCTCGGGGTCGGTGACCAGTTCCGCGAAGAGCCGGCGCAGGGCCGTGACCTCCGGTCCCGGACGCACCAGCGCCAGCTGGGCGCGACTGTGCATGATGACCCGTTCGGCGGCCGGCCGCCGCTCGGCCTCGTAGCTCGCGAGCAGGGTGGGCTCGACGCGCCCGTGCAGCACGGCCGCCAGCTTCCAGCCCAGGTTCGCCGCGTCCTGCAAACCCAGGTTGAGTCCCGGCCCGCCCATGGGGGAATGCACGTGTGCCGCGTCGCCCACCAGGATCACCCGGCCCAGCTGGTAGCGGGGCGCGAGACGCGAGTTGATGCCGGAGAAGCGGCGCAGGTCCAGCGGTTCGTCGGACGAAGGCGACGCCGGTCGCAACGGAAGGTCGGCGCCGATGACGCGCTTGGCCGCGGCTTCCAGCTCGGCCAGGCTCATCGCCGGGTCGTCGTCGCCTGTCTCGTCGTGGGGGTGTTCGAGAGCCGAGCTGTCCAGCTCGAACACGATCACCGCCGCCCGGCCCCCGAGCGCGCCGAACGCGAACACGCCGCGCTCGGCGCGGTGGAACTGCAGCGGCGGGACGCGCCCGAACCCGGGGATGTCCAGCACGCCGCTGACCGGATCGACCCACTCGTCGGGCGGCAGCACGTCGAAACCCATCCGGGTGGTGACGTCGTACGACGACATCCCGGGGAAGTCGATGCCGGCCAGCTTGCGGGTCGGGCTGGTGCCGCCGTCGGCGCCGACAAGGTATGCGGTCCGCAGCTGGTAGGCGCCGTCGGGGCCCTCGACGTGCACCGTGACGCCGTCGGCGTCCTGGTCGAAGCCGGTGAGCGCGTGTCCCCACCGGATGTCGACGCCGTGTCCGCGGGCCCGCTCGGCAAGCACCTGCACGAGCCTGGGCTGCTGCACGGGGAGCAGGAAGACCTGCGAATCCGGCACCTGGGTGAGATCCAGCGGGAAGGCGGCGAACATCGGGCGGGGGTTGAGCCGGGGCGGCTCGTCGGTCCCGGCGAGCACGCCGTAGAGGCCACGGTGATCCAGGATCCGAACCCCTTGGCCGATAATGCCGTTGGCTCGCCGCTGCGGGTTGGGTCCCGGCATCGGATCCAGCACGACGGGGCGAATCCCGGCCAGCCCGAGTTCGCCGGCCAGCATCAGCCCGTTGGGGCCGGCGCCAGCGATGACGACGTCAATCACTTAGCCCAGCTTAATGAATTAGGCGCGGGCCCGCCACGCCGCCGCCTACCGTCCGTGAAATGCCTTGCGCGACAACATGCTAACGGTCAAGCCTGCCATTCGGCCGCCTTGACCAGTCGACCGGCGAAAAATCGAACCGCTCCGCCCAGGGCCGCGCGCATCAGCGGGCCCGTCCCACGCACGCCCTCGACGAACGAGCCGGTCCAGCGGATGTCGGTGCCGCCGGCCGCGTTCGGTGTGAGCACCACCTCGCCGTGGTAGTCCTTGGCCGGGCTGGGCGGCCCGACCAGCCTGTAGGCGTGGCGGCGGTCCTGGTCGTACTCGACGGTCTCCTCCTGGATCAGCAGCGGCCACATCCCCACCTTGCGAATGGCGCCCACGCCACCCGGCGCCGGGTCACCCTGCCGCGCCCAGCTCGACTGGAGAACGATCGGCTTGGCCCAGGTGGACCAGTTCGCGCCGTCCGTCACGAGCCCGAACAGCGTCGCGGCCGGCGCGCTGCTGGTCCGGTTGATCTCGAAGGAAAACGTACGACCCGACATGCGTTTCTCCCTGGCTCCCGGGCAACACGAGCGGCCGCCTCGAATGGCGCTGCCGGTACCCTACCGCGCACCGCGTCGGTCCCCGCCGATCACGCCGCCGGAGCCGGCCGGCGCGAGGTCGCCGTTGCCTACACTGCGCTTATGAATTCCGTTTCCCCGCAGAGCGACAGGAGTATCCCCGGGCTCCTCGACATCGAGGACTGCCTGGACGCCGACGGCGAGATCGTGCTGCCTGCCGGCGTCACGCTGATCTCCCTGATCGAGCGCAACATCGCGAACGTCGGCGACGCGGTGGCCTACCGCTACCTGGACTACAACCGCGGCGCCGACGGCCGCGCCGAAGAGGTGAGCTGGACACAATTCGGCGCCCGGCTCCAGGCCGTCGGCGCCCGGGTGCAGCGCACCGCGAGCCGTGGCGAGCGGGTCGCGATCCTCGCACCGCAGGGCATCGACTACGTCGCCGGTTTCTACGCGGCGATCAAGGCCGGCGCCATCGCCGTGCCGCTGTTCGCGCCCGAACTGCCGGGCCACGCCGAACGCCTCGACACGGCGCTGCGCGACTCGCAGCCGTCGGTGATCCTCACCACGACGGAGGCCGCGGGCGCCGTCGAGGACTTCCTGAACAACCTGCCGCGCCCGCAACGCCCGCAGGTCTTGCTCATCGATCAGATCCCCGACTCGGAGGGGGAGTCGTTCGCCCCCACCGATCTCGGCATGGACGATGTCTCGCACCTGCAGTACACCTCCGGCGCGACGCGCCCCCCGGTCGGCGTGGAGATCACCCACCGGGCGGTCGGCACCAACCTGACCCAGATGATCCTGTCCATCGACCTGCTGGACCGAAACACCCACGGCGTCAGCTGGTTACCGCTCTACCACGACATGGGCCTGTCGATGATCGGCTTCCCCGCGGTGTACGGCGGGCACTCCACGCTGATGTCGCCGACCGCGTTCGTCCGCCGGCCGCAGCGCTGGATCCAGGCCCTGTCCGCCGGGTCGCGGGAGGGCCGCGTGGTGACCGCCGCGCCCAACTTCGCCTACGAGTGGACCGCCCAGCGCGGCCTGCCCGCGCCGAACGACGACATCGACCTGCGCAACGTGGTGATGATCATCGGCTCCGAACCGGTCAGCATCGACGCGATCCGCACCTTCAACAAGGCGTTCGCCCCCTACGGATTACCGCGGACCGCGTTCAAACCGTCCTACGGCATCGCGGAAGCGACCCTGATGATCGCGACCATTGCGCCCAGCGCCGAGGCGACGGCGGTGTACCTCGACCGCGAACAACTGGGCGCCGGCCACGCCGTACGCGTCGCGCCGGACGCCCCCAACGCGGTGGTTCAGGTGTCCTGCGGCCAGGTGGCCCGCAGCCTGCGGGCTGTCATCGTCGACCCGGACACCGGGAGCGAGCTGTCCGACGGCGAGGTCGGCGAGATCTGGTTGCAGGGCAACAACGTCGGCCGCGGCTACTGGTGCCGGCCCGAGGAAACCCGCCGGGCGTTCGGCTCAAGACTGCGGTCGCGGCTGCCCGAACGCAGTCACGCCGAGGGCTCCAACACCGACGGCAGCTGGCTGCGGACCGGCGACCTGGGGGTGTACCTCGACGGCGAAATCTATGTCACCGGCCGGATCGCCGACCTGGTGACCGTCGACGGCCGCAACCACTACCCGCATGACATCGAGGCGACGGTCGCGGACGCCTCGCCGATGGTGCGCCGGGGCTATGTCGCGGCGTTCGCGGTGCCGGCCGGCGACGCGCTTTCGGATGGGCCGGGCCAACGGCTCGTGATCGTCGCCGAACGCGCGGCGGGCACCAGTCGCGCCGACCCGCAGCCGGCGATCGAGGCGATCCGGGCCGCCGTGTCGCACCGGCACGGGGTGCCGGTTTCCGACGTGCGGTTCCTGCCGGCCGGCGCCATCCCGCGCACCACCAGCGGCAAACTCGCCCGCCGGGCCTGCCGCGCGCAATACCTGAGCGGCACCCTGGGCAGCCACTGACCCCGGGCGGAACGCCCGAAAAGGCCTGCGCACCGGAGCGGCTGCCTTAGTCTCCCTTCGGGAGGCACGACGATGGTTCTCAAGGTTGCGGTGTCGGCGGATCTGATCGGCGGCGACGTGGATGCCGGCTACGGGAAGGTCGCCGACGCCTTTCGCGCCAATTTCCGCGACGGCGCGGAGGTCGGCGCGGCCGTCGCCGTCTACCGCGACGGTGTCAAGGTTGTCGACCTGTGGGGCGGCTACCGCAACGGGCTGACCAAGGATCCGTGGCGGCCCGACACGATGGTCAACATGTTCTCCACGACCAAAGGGGTCTCCGCCCTCGTCGTGGCCGTGGCCGTGTCCCGCGGGCTCCTCTCCTACGACGGCTGGGTCGCCGACTACTGGCCGGAGTTCGCGCAGGCGGGCAAGGGTGAGGTCACGGTGCGCCAGCTCCTGGGCCATCAGGCCGGGCTGTGCGCGCTCAACCCCAAACCGACGCTGGCCGACGTGGCCGACCCCGAGCGGCTCGCGCCGATCCTGGCGGCCCAGGCACCGGCGTGGCGACCGGGTACGCGGCACGGCTACCACGCCATCACGCTCGGCTGGTACGAGTCCGAGCTGATCCGCCGGACCGACCCGGCCGGCCGCACCCTGGGCCGCTTCTTGGCCGAGGAGATCGCCGGCCCACTCGGCCTCGACCTGCACATCGGCCTGCCGGACTCGGTCGACCGGGCGCGCGTCGCCCACCTGCACCACTGGCAGCGGGCAGAGTCGCTGCTGCATGTCAACGTGATGCCGCTCGGCTTTCTCGGTGCCTCGCTGAACCCGGTCGGCCTGACGGCGCGCGCGGTCGCGGTGCCGCACGGCGTCAGCGCGTTCGACGGCGACTACAACCGCGACGACGTTCGCGCCGTCGAGATCCCCTCGGCCAACGGCATCGGAACCGCCCGGTCGGTGGCGCGCATGTATGGCAGCGCGGCCACCGGCGGCACCGAACTCGGTTTGAGCGCCGACACCATCGACGCCCTCGCCGCCCCGGCGGCCCCGCCGGGGCAAAGTGTCCGCGACAAGGTGATGCGCGTCGACGTGGCGTATTCGCTGGGGTTCTGCAAGCCGGTGCCGCGCTTCGAGTTCGGCTCCTCCGGCAAAGCCTTCGGGACGCCCGGCTTCGGCGGCTCCTTCGGGTTCGCCGACCCGGACACCGGCACCGGTTTCGCCTACGTGATGAACCGGTCGGGTTTCCACCTGTACAGCGACCCGCGCGAACTCGCCCTGCGGCAGAAGCTGTTTCGCGACGTGCTCGGGGCGCGGCCGCAGAGCTGACGGCGCCCACTAGGGTGAATTCGCCGAGGCTACATCCAGGGGGCGGCCGCGAACATCCGTTGCACCAGCATCAGGAGGCACCATGGTCACCGAGTCCGCCCCCGTCCCGCCGTCGATCGTCTATCCGCCCGCCGGGGCTCCCAACGTCGTGGTGGTGCTGCTCGACGACGTCGGCTTCGGCGCCGCCTCGACCTTCGGTGGGCCGTCCCCACACCGACGCTGGACCGCATCGCGGGGGCGGGCTTGCGCTACAACCAGTTCCACACGACCGCGCTGTGCTCACCCACGCGTGCCGCGCTGTTGACCGGGCGCAACCACCACAGCGCGCACATGGGGACCGTCTGCGAGATCGCGTACGGATTTCCCGGCTACGACAGCGTGATACCGCGCAGCACCGCCACGGTCGCACAGGTGCTGCGCACCAACGGCTACAGCACCGCGTTGTTCGGCAAGGCGCACTTCACCCCGATCTGGGAGATCGGCCCCGCCGGCCCGTTCGACCGCTGGCCCACCGGGCTCGGGTTCGAGCGGTTCTACGGATTCCTCGGCGGCGACACCTCGCAGTACGAGCCGGCGCTGTTCGACCAGACCACCCCGATCGAGCCCTACCTCGGCCGCGACGACTACCACCTGACCGAGGACTTGGCCGACAAGGCGATCGACTGGATCCGGGTGCAGCAGACGTCGGCCCCCGACAAGCCGCTCTTCCTCTACTTCGCACCGGGCGCCACCCACAGCCCCCACCACGTCTGGCCGGAGTGGTCGGAGAAGTTCGCGGGCCACTTCGACGACGGCTGGGATGCGTTGCGGGAGCGCACCTATGCCCACCAGATCGAGCTGGGCATCATTCCCGCCGACGCGCGGCTGACGCCGCGCCCCGAGCAGATACCCGCGTGGTCGGACTACGACGACCGCTACAAGCCGGTGGCCCGGCGGCTGATGGAGGTCTACGCCGGCTTCCTGGCGCACACCGACGCGCAGATCGGGCGGGTCGTCGACGCGATCGACGAGTTGGGGCAGTGGGACGACACGTTGTTCGTCTACGTGTGCGGCGACAACGGCGCCTCGGCGGAGGGCACGATTCACGGCGCCTGGAGCTCGCCGGCGTTCCAGAACGGGATGCCTGAGGACCCGGAATGGCTGCTGGCCCGCCCGGACGACTTCGGCACGCCTCGCTGCGAGAACCACTACAACGGGGGGTGGGCGTGGGCGCTGGACGCACCGTTCCAGTGGATGAAGCAGGTGGCCTCCCACTTCGGGGGGACCCGCAACGGGCTGGCCATCTCGTGGCCGCGGCGCATCACCGCGGCGGGGGAGCAGCGCAGCCAGTTCCACCACGTCATCGACATCGCGCCGACCATCCTGGAGGCTGCCGGCATCGAGATGCCGGCACGGGTCAACGGCGCTGAGCAGAAGCCGATCGAGGGCGTCAGCATGGCGTACTCGTTCGACGACGCCGCCGCCGAGAGTCGCCGCACCACACAGTATTTCGAGATCTTCGGTAATCGCGCCGTCTACCACCGGGGCTGGATGGCGTCCTGTTTCCACGGGCGACTGCCCTGGGTCCGCGCCCAGCGCGCCACCCCGTTCGGCGGGGCCGAGCGCTGGGAGCTCTACCACCTCGCCGACGATTTCACCCAAGGCGTCGACCTCGCTGCGCAACACCCCGACAAGCTGGCCGAGCTGCAACGCGTATTCGACGCCGAGGCGCGCAAATACGACGTCTACCCGCTCAGCGACGCGACGCTGGCGCGCGCGCTGCCCGGCAACCGGCCCAGCCTGCTGGCCGACCGCACCTCGGTCACCTACTACGCCGGCCAGGTGCGCATCCCCGAACCGGTGACGCTGGGGTACACCAGCACGTCGTTCGAGCTGCGGGCGCGGCTGCGGATCCCGCCGGGCGGCGCGCAGGGGGTGGTGATCTGCATCGGCGGGGCCATGGCCGGGTGGAGCCTGTACCTGCGGGACGGCGTGCCGCACTTCGCCTACAACTACCTGGGCCATGAGTTGACGACGATCGCCGCGGCCCGGCTCTTGCCGGACGGCCTTGTTGCCCTTAGTCTTTCGTTCGACTACGACGGCGGCGGACTGGGTAGGGGCGCATCGGTGTCGCTGCGCGTCAATGACGACGAGGTGGCCGGCGGACGCATCGAACGGACCGTCCCGTTCCGGTTCTCGATGAGCGGCGAGACCTTGGACGTCGGCACCGACACCGGCTCGCCGGTGGCGCCGTACGGACATGCGTTCCGGTTCACCGGGCGCATCGAGCGGATCGACGTCACCGTGCACCCGCAGTCGGCCGACCTGGCCGCGGCGATCGCCGAGGCCGAGCTGCGCGCGGCGCTGGCGGCGCAATAAGTGGTCACGATGCGGAGCGACCTCATCTCTTTGATCCTGGGTTCCGCGCTCGAACCGATCGAGTTGGTGATCACGATCATGCTGCTCGGCACACCCTCGCGCGTCCGTGCCGCTGGGGCCTGGGTCGGCGCACACGTCGGCACGCGCCTGCTCCAAGGCCTGATTTTCGGCACGATCCTGCACTGGGGAAAGCGCAACGCCGACTCCGATCACGCCCACCACCTGGGTCGTTTCGACAGTTCTTCTGGTGGTGGCCCTGCTGTTCCTCGTCACCGCGGCGCGGGAGCTGTTCACCGGCGAAGCTCCCGATGCGCCGCCGCCCAAGTGGATGAGCACGCTGACGTCGGCGACGCCGGCCAAGGCCTTCCTCATCGGCACGGGCCTGATGACGCTCTCGGTGAAGGCGTGGGTCTTCACGCTGGCCGCCATCAGCGTGATCGGCAACGCCGGGATGCCCCGGCCCGTCAACATCGTCACCTACATCGTTTTCGTGGCGCTTGCCTCGGTCGGCAACCTGCTCATCGTCGGGCTGGCCGCGCTCTTCCCGGAGCGGTCTCGCCCCCTGCTGGACCGCCTGCTGCGCTGGCTGCAGGAACACGACCGGCCGATCATGGTCTTCGTGGGTCTGGTGTTCGGGACCTGGTTCGGGATCAAGGCCTTGCACGGCTTCGGGATTCTGTGAGCGGGTTTGCAGGGCCGCCCAGAGGTGGTCGCGGGGGATGGCGCAGTCCCGGCTCTCGCAGTACATGCGCGTATCGCCCTCGTACGCGTCGAGTGCGGCCACGCCCCCGCGCTGCGCGGCCTGCGTGACTTTGGCCGCTATGGCGATGCCGACGGTCCCGCTTTCCCGATGACGTCGTTGGCTTTATGCGCCACGGTCGTGTGACCAAGGACGATTACGACAATGTGCTGATACCCGAGGTAGAGAAAAGACTGGAGCAGCACGAAAAACTGCAGATCTACTACGAGTTCGCGCCGGACTTCGATGGGATCGATCCCGCCGCCGCTTGGGAGGATACGAGGGTGGGTTTCAGCCACATCCTCAGTTGGGAACGCATTGCCGTGGTCGCCGACGTGGAATGGATCAAGCAGACCATGAAGTTCTTCGGATTCCTGATGCCCGCCGAGTTAAGCGCGTTCTCTCTCGCCGAAGCCGGTGAGGCGCGCAAATGGATCACCGGAACGCAAGCCGCATGAGACAAGGATGACCGGCGCGCAGGCAGCTGCCGTAAAAGTCCCCGCGCATCGATCATCGACGAGCACGACTGCAGCTACCTCGGCAGGCTGGTCTGCGGTGCGGGACCGGTCGGGTCGTCCGTAGGCGAAGGGGTGGAATGCGATGGACCGCGGGCGACGACGCCGGCTATGCTCGCGGCCAGCGGCCCCGACTGACTCGAACTGGCGCGCAAGTCAGTGGGGATCTTGATGAGGGCCCTGGGTATCGGGTCAAACGACATGCTCTATGCCCCAGCCGGTTTCGGCGTCGATACGGGGCTGCTGGCCGTCCTGGTCCGAAGTCAAGGCTGTTGGAGTAGGCGAATCCTTGGTTTGACCTGGGGGTTCGTTGGTTTTGGTGGGGTGTTGTTCTGGCTACGCGGTGATGGTGAGTGGGATCGGGGCGGTGACGAGTTCGAAGGCGCGGCGCTGTTGGGGGGTGGCGTCGGCGAGCTTGTCGATTTCGATGTCGGTGTTGGCCAGCACCAGGACGAGACCCAGCCCGTATTGAACGTGCCCGCCAGCCTTTTCCCCGCGCCGCGGCAGCAACGGCGGCAGGGGTGAGGTCGCCAGCGCCACGAGCGCGATGGCCACCTGCGGCCGCAGCTCCATCACGCTGACGAGGACGGAGGCGATCACCGGTGCAACGACGAGCACGCTCGGTGAACTATCCCCTCAGAAGAAGGGCGCGAACCAGCGGCCGGGGTCCGATCGATCGGAGCAGTTCACTGGCTGGACGCGGGCGCACCCGCAACGGCCACCAGAACCAGCGCCCGAGCAGGGTGGCGATGGACGGGATCATCAGCGAGCGCACGATCAGCGTGTCGACGAGCAGGCCCAGGCCGATGGTGGTGCCGCCCTGCTTGAGCGTGTACAGCTCATTGACGACCAAAGAGCCCATGGTGAAGGCGAAGACCAGGCCGGCGGCGGTCACAACTCCGCCGGTGCCGCCCACGGAACGGATGATGCCCGTCTTCACGCCTGCGCCGATTTCTTCCTTGAACCGCGAGACCAGCAACAAGTTGTAGTCGGATCCCACGGCCAGCAGGATGGTGACGGAGAACGGCAGCACAATCCAATGCAATTCCAAGCCGACGAGATGCTGCCAGATCAGCACGGAAAGCCCGAAGCCCGTCGCCAGCGACAGCACCACCGTGCCGACAATCACCATCGAGGCGACCAGCGCGCGTGTGATGACCAGCATGACGATGAATATCAGGATCAGCGCGGCAATGGCCTCGGTCAGAACGTCGTATTTAGTGGACTCCTGAATATCTTTGTAGGCCGCGGCTGTGCCGCCGAGGTACAATTTCGCACTGGCCAACGGCGTTTCTTTCACCGCCTCGCGCGCGGCTTTGAGTTCTGCGTCGACATGTGAAATTGCCTCGGGGCTCGCGGGGTCGATGTCATGCGTGATGATCATCCGGGTGGACTTGCCGTCGGGAGAGACCAGCAGTCTTAGGCCTGTCTTGAAATCTGGACTGTCGAATACCTCTGGCGGGATATAGAAAAAGCCGTCGATTTTAGCCTGGTCGAAAAATTTGCCCATGAGTGTGCTGGTGTCGGTCATGCGATCCATCTGAGTGACCAGGCCCGAGAAGCTGCTGTACAGCGTTAGGAACGTGGTCTGCATCGACTTCGCGACGGCGATCAACGGCGGGATCAACGCGACCAGTTTTTGGGACGCATCGGCGCTGTTCTGGAGATCCTTGGCAAGAGAATGGAAGTTCTCGGCGAGTTTGTCGAAGCCGTCCAAAGCGTCGAAGATGGAGCGTAACGACCAACACATGGGGATGTCGAAGCAATGTTTGTCCCAGTAGAAATAGCTGCGGATCGGCCGCCAGAAATCGTCAAAATCTGCCACATGGTCGCGTATTTTGTCCGTAATAGCGGCAGTATCAGCTGTGACCCGAGCACTGTCGCTTATCGAATTCGTCAGCTCTTGTTGCACCGTGTACATGTGCTCCAGAGTCGCGATCTGGGTGCCGAGGTCGTCGCGGCTCAGTTTGAGAATATCGTCGAGGCGGTCTTTCAGATATCGCAGGTTTTCTCTGATGGGAACCGGCTCCATGCCAATCGCGAACGGTATGGTGCCGTGCTCGATGTTGTATCCCAGCGGCCTGGTGATGCTTTGCACCCGCGCGATGCCCGGCACCCGGAAGATATGTTGGGCGATCCTGTCCAGGTCGAGCATGTCCGCCGGATTGCGCAGGTCGTGATCGGCTTCGACCAGCAAAAGGTCGGGATTCAGCCTGGCGTGGGTGAAATGCTGAGTGGCAGCGCGGTCGCCGACATTGGACACCAGGCCCGCCGGCACGTAGTAGCGGTCGTCATAGTTGGTGCGGTACCCCGGCAGCGTCACGCCCCCCACAATCGAGACGACCACAGCGCTGGCCAGGATCGGTGCAGGCCAGCGGACGGTCGCCGTCGCCAGGCGCCGCCAGCCGTGGACATTCATTTTTCGCTTGGCTTCGAGCAGACCGAAACGCCCGCCGATGACGATGAGAGCGGGAATCAACGTCAGCGAGGCCGCGATCACGACGACCAACGCCACCGCGCACGGAATTGCCAAGGTATTGAGATAGGGCAGCCGCACCAACCGCAGACAGAGCATCGCGCCGGCAATGGTCAGCCCCGAACCCAAAACGACGTGGACCACCCCACGATATGTCGTATAAAAGGCCGTCTCGCGGTCCTCGCCGCTCTGGCGGGCCTCGTGATAGCGGCCGAGAAAAAAGATCGCGTAATCCGTGCCCGCGGCGATTGCCAGCGACATGAGCAGGCTGACCGCGAAGGTGGTGAAGCCGATCAGGTGAAAGCTGCCGATGTATGCCACGACTCCGCGCGCCGCGGCCAATTCGATGAAGATCACGGCCAACACGATCAGCACGGTGACAATCGAGCGATAAACGATGAGCAACATGATCGCGGCCACCGCGATCGTTATCGCCGTCCGCTTCGCCAGACCCCTGTCGCCGGCTTCCGTGGTATCGGTGGTCAACGGCGCCTGACCGGTGACGTACGCCTTGACTCCCGCCGGCGGATGTGAGCGCGCCACGATGTCCTCCACCGAGTGCACCGACTCGTCCGCCCTCGTCGAGCCCTGGTCGCCGGCGAGGTTGACCTGCACGTACGCGGCCTTGCTGTCGGCGCTCTGTTCGCCCCCCGCCGTGACCAGTTCGCCCCAGTAGTTCTGCACTTTCTCGACATGCCTGGTGTCGCGCTCGAGCCGGCGCACCAGATCGTCGTAGAAGCGGCGTGCGGCGTCACCTAACGGCTTGTCACCCACCAGCACCACCATCGCGACGCTGTCCGAGTCGAATTCGTGAAACACCTTGCCCATTTGCTTCATCGCGATCAGCGACGGAGCATCCCGGGGCAGCAGGCCGACCGAGTTTTCCCGCTCAACCGCGTCGAGTCGAGGCACGAAGACGGTGACGACGATCGTCAAAACCAGCCAGCCCAAGACAATCGGCACCGCCAAGCGCCGCAATGCCCGTGCGAAAGCCGGCGGTTCGGCAGTGCCGCCGTTCATGCGGCCTTGTCCAGGCAGAAGACCTGCGCGTTGAGGCCGGTCGCGGACTGTTGGTCTCGAACGATGCCGTTCACGACGATCCGGCAACCGATTGTGTTGCTGTCACCCTGGGCCACCACGTTGGTGAACACCCCGGGCAGGGTTGTGGTCACCGTGTACGACCACGGCAGCGTGGTGAAATTCGCCTGCTGAGGTTGCGCATCCGCGTCCAGATAATTGACAACTCCGGCAGTGCCCGGGGGACCGGTGACCTCATACGTGACGTTCTTGACATTGATCGGCACGATCTGTTCGACTGGGCCGGCTTCCGACACGCGGTTGGAGCCGAAGATCCCTTGTAGCCGGTAGGCCACAAATCCCCCGATGGCCACGACCACGACGATCACCAGCGGAATCCATATGCGCTTGAGGATGCCCAACAACGTCGCACCGCCCTTTCACTCGCGTTCCGTCCAGTCAGCAAGCACTATGAAATTCAGTTCACGAGGCAACGCAATCGGGACGCCGGCCGATTCCCTGGACAAAAGTTCCACACGGTTGACGGAACGCGGATCGACTGTCGAAATCCCAATCTGCGGGTGGCGCGAAAAGCCCGCAAAGCGAGCGAGCGGTCGGTTGCTGCCACGACTGCAGATTGTCGCTGGGGACTGCGGGTCGCAGACAGAGCGAACTTAACCTAGGAATTTGACAACCAGGATAACGCACTGGTTACCATCGTCTCGTGGCGACGACACTGGGAGAATTTCTTCGTGCGCGTCGCGAGGCGACAACACCCCGGCCCGGTTGCGATGGCGAATCGCGCAGGCGGCGGCGCACGCCCGGGTTGCGCCGCGAGGAGGTGGCCGCGCGCGCCGGGATCAGTCCCGACTACTACGCGCGGTTGGAGCAAGGACGAGAAACCCATCCTTCAGTTCAGGTGTTGGAAGCCTTGGTGATTGCGCTCAGCCTGTCTCCCGACGAGGCGGGCTATCTGTACGACCTCGCGATCCCACAACACCGACGTCGGCAAGAGCTCGGTTCGCAACAAGGCCCCGTCGAATATCTCCTTCTCCTCATGCAGGCGTGGACGCTCGGTCCGGCCTATATCGTCAACCGTCGATGCGATGTGCTGGCCGCAAACCCCCAAGCGTCGCTGCTCTTCAGTCCATTCACGATCACTGGAAATATCCTCCGCCTACTTTTCCTGGATCCCGAGGCGAAAAACTTCTGGGTGAATTGGGAATCGTACGCCAAAACCGCCGTCGCCACGGTGCACCGTATCGTGGGCGTAGATGTTGATCATCCGGATGTGGCCGAAATCATCCTCGAACTTTCGAAAGAGAGCAGCGATTTCGTCCGGTTATGGAAAAGCCACGACGTCGGTGTGACCGACGGTAAAGTGAAGCAGTTCAGGCACCGCGATTTCGGTGACATTGAGTTTGACTATGAGCTACTCTCTGCCGCGAGTGCGCCAGGACAATTTCTTGTCATTCATTGGAGCAGGAAAAACACCGCTTCCTTGTCGACCGGGCAACCGACGTGAAAACTGACTCGGGAGACTGATCCTGGCGGATCCCGATGCGCCACCGCCGAAGTGGGTGGGCCCCGACGTCGGCGACGCCGGCCGGGGCGTTCCTCATCGGCACCGGCAGGCGAGCACCGAGCGCCGGCGCAGCCAGCGGGTGTAGAGCGCGCCGATCGCGGCGGTGACCAGGCCGTAGAGGGCGACGGCCCCGCACTCGTCGGCGTCGGGGACGTTCGCCGCGGCAACCGTCAGCGCGGCGGCGGGGTGGCGGCAGCTGGTCGCGAAGGCCAGCACCACCGAGTACCGGGGATCGGGGCCACCCAGCACATGCCCAATGGCGACCATGATCGTCACGAACAGCACCATGGCGACCAGCGTCCAATTGCCCATGAGCGTCCACATGGCCGGTGCCGCGGCGATCAGCAGCACGATCATGGCCACCGGGAGCGCCCATCGCTGGACACGTTCGATGGGGCCGGCTATGCGTTCGGCGAGTTCCGGCCGTCGCACCCGGATCGTCATGCCGGCGACGAGCGGTGCCAGCACCGAGGTGACCATCAGCTCCGTGATGTGCCAGGCGCTCACCACGTACTGACGGCCGAACACGTGCCCCAGCAGCGGTGTCGCCACTGCTGTCACGGGGAGCGCGAGAACGGCCAGCACCACGACCAGGCCGAGCCCGGACTGCTGACCAGGACGGCGGCCATCACCGGCGCGACGACGAGCACGGCCAGCAGGAAACGGGCCAGCAGATCGGAAAGGCGCAGCACGTAGGTCACGTCGGAGAACCGCGTCGCGCCGTCAAGCCGTACCCGAGGATCACCGCGAAGAGGCTGATCTGGAAGGCAAGCTTTGCCGCGTCGGCCATTGTCACCCATCCACATTGACACGACATCGGCGGCTTCCGGCACGTGGCCGCCCACTCGTCGACGCCCGGGTGGCGCTCGGGACGTTGCGGGGGCGCAGGAGTGGCATCCTGGCCGGGTGGGCCTCATTTTCCGGCTGGCGGAACTGCTGATCGTGATCCTGCCGCTGGCGGGCGTGGTCGTCGCCGCGGTGAAGGCGTACAAGAGGCAGCGCACCGCCGCCCCGGATTCGGCGGGAGCCGACGCGGCCGCGGCAGCTCGCCCGACGGGCGCCGATCAAGCCGCGCAGTGGCGGTCGCTGCGGCGCGTCCTGGAGGCGCACAGCCGCACCGACGCCCGCTGGGTCGACTACGAACTCGACGTCGCGAAGCTGCTGGACTTCCCGGTCATGACCGACATGCGCGACCCGCTGACCGTCGCGTTTCACAAGGCCAGGCTCCGGGCCGACCTGTTGCGTCCGGTCAAAGCCGAGGACCTGCTCGACGACCCCGACGCCGCCGCGCGGTACCGGGCCGCCGTCGAGGACTACGTCACCGCCTTCGACATCGCCGAGGCGGAGGCCAAACGGCGGCGCCGCAACGACTTTTCCGGGGCCGAGCAGCAACGCATCGCGCGCGCACAGAGCCTGTTGCGGGTCGCGTCGGATCCGGCCGCGGCGCCGCACGAGCGGCAGGGCGCCTACGAACGGGCCGGCAGGGAGCTCGACGGAATCGTCGTGCTCCCGGCCTCGACGCAGGCCGCCATCGAGCGGGGGATCGCCGGTCAGCTGGAGGGGTGAAGGGCACTTCGCGCCGTCGACCGATGCCTTTGGACCCTTATCGGGAACGCCGGCTCTCGACATGATGGCCACAGCGGCGGACCGACGATCCCTCAGGAGCACACGATGATCGACTACGACCTGGACACCGAGCATTCCATCCTGGAGGTGCGACCGAAGTCGGCTCTCGACAAGGCGGACTTCGTCGAACTCGCCAAGGCCGTCGACCCGCAGATCGAGGCCCACGGCGACCTCGCCGGCCTGATCATCAGCGCATCGTCGTTCCCGGGGTGGGACAGCTTCGGGTCGATGGTCACCCACTTCCGCTTCGTGCGCGACCATCACAGGCACGTCAAAAAGGTCGCGGTGGTCACCGACTCGCACCTGGGCGATGTGGCCGAACACCTCGCCGCACACTTCGTGTCGGCCGAGATCCGGCACTTTCCCGCCGCCGGGATGGAGCAGGCGCGGCAGTGGATCGCCACCGGCTCCTGACCGACACTCACGGGCAGGTGTAGCCGCCGTCGATCACGACGTCGGAGCCCGTCATGGAGCTGGACGCCTCGCTGGCCAGGTAGCGGTAGAGGCCGGTGAGCTCGTCGGGCCGGCCCATGCGCCCGAGCGGTATCTTCGGTTCCCACCGCCGGTGATAGTCGGCCAGGGGCTCGACGAGTTCGGTGCGGATATAGCCGGGACTGACGCTGTTCACCCGGATGTTGCGGGGCGCCGGCTCCACGGCCAGGGCCTTGGTCAGACGGATGACGGCGGCCTTGGAGGCGCAGTCGTGGCCCACCGGCTGCCGGACGTTGACGAGGTGGCCCGACATCGAGACGATGCTGCCGCGCAGGTCGACCAAGGCCAACACATTCAGGCGATCTCCCCGTTCCAACAAGCCCGGTCAGCGAAACGCGTTTTAGTCTGTCCGTCATGGGCAAATTCAGCAGGGCCGAAGTCGAGCGGGCCGTCGGGCACTACACCACCGTCGTCGAGGGCTGCAGCGCTTCGGGCGACTGGCGACCTTTTGCCGACCTCTTCACCGAGGACGTCGTCTACACCGAACACCACTACGGCGTGTTCCGCGGGCGGGAGGCGGTCCGGGACTGGATCGTCGCGGTGATGGCGCCCTTCCCGCACATGCGCTTTCCCAACGACTGGATCGCCTACGACGAGGACAACGACGCTGTCGTCGTCATGATCAAGAACCTGCTCGACCACCCCACCGACCCGAAGGGGGAGCCGTTCTGGTTCCCGAACTGGACCCGGTTGGTCTACGCCGGCGGCGGCCTGTTCTCCAGCGAGGAAGACATCTACAACCCCAACCGGGACGCGCCCGGGGTGATCGCGGCCTGGATGCATGCCGGCGGCCAGTTGGCCTCGACCGAGATCCTGCAGCCCGGCGTCTGACCGGATGCGCCTAACCAAGCCCTGACCCCGGGGCGTCCCGCCGGGCTTGGCAGACTGTGCGCATGGCACAGATAACCTTGCACGGAAACGCGATCAACACCGTCGGCGAGCTGCCCGCCGTCGGGTCCCCGGCACCGACCTTCAACCTGACCGGTGGCGACCTGGGTCCGGTCACCAGCGCGCAGTACCGCGGTAAGCCCGTGGTGCTGAACATCTTTCCATCGGTGGACACCCCGGTGTGCGCGACCAGCGTGCGGAAGTTCAACGAGCGCGCCGCGGCGGGCGGGGCCACCGTGGTGTGCGTGTCGAAGGACCTGCCGTTCGCGTTTTCGCGTTTCTGCGGTGCCGAGGGCATCGAGAACGTCAAGACGGCCTCGGCGTTCCGGGACAGCTTCGGCGAGGACTACGGCGTCACCATCACCGACGGCCCGATGGCCGGGCTGCTGGCCCGGGCGATCGTGGTGATCGGCGCGGACGGCAACGTCGCCCACACGGAGTTGGTGCCCGAGATCGCCCGGGAGCCCGACTACGACGCCGCGCTCGCGGCGGCAGGCTGACCGCCCGGCCCGTCAGCGACCGGCTCTGCCCGGTTCGGCCGGCCCGAGCCGATCCGCCGTGGCTGCCAGCACCGCACGGCAGCCGACCCACATCCCCGCGATGAGGTCGGCGGCCGGCGCGAGGTCGTCGATGCGCCCGGCGACCTGACCGGTGTTGGCGACGCTGGCGTCCATGTCACCGTCGAAGTAGAGCCGCTGCACCCGTTGCAGCGCCGCCCCGCCCTCTGCGGGTGACGTCGCGGCATCGAGCTTTTCGGCGGCCGGCGTGCGGATGACGCGCATCATGCGCTTGCCGTCGAGGGGCAGCAGCACGGTTGCCGTCTCGTCGGCGTCCAGCACCGCCTGCTTGAGGTTGCCGTGCACCGGCGATTCGGCCGAGGCGAGCAGCCGCGTGCCCATCTGCACGGCCTCGGCGCCGAGCACGAAGGCCGCCGCCATGGACCGCGCATCGCAGATACCCCCGGCGGCCACGATCGGCACGTCGACGTGGGCCGCCACCAACGGCAGCAGCACCATGGTCGACGCCCCGAACCGGTTCTTGAACCCGCCGCCCTCGACGCCCTCGACCACCAGCCCGTCCACCCCGGCGTCGACGGCCTTGCGCGCCGCGGCCAGGGTGCCCACCACATGGAACACCGTGATGCCCGCATCGTGCAGCCGGCCAGTGAACAGCGCCGGGTCGCCGGCCGAGGTGGTGACGAAGCGGATGCCCTCGGCGACAAGGAGATCGACGACTGACGGGTCGCAGTTCATCAGCAGCGCGATGTTGGCGCCCACCGGCTGGTCGGTCAGGGCCCGCACCCGCCGCAGGTCGGCTCGGCCCTGCTCGGAGGTGGTCTCGATGATGCCGAGCGCGCCGGCGTTCGACACCGCCGCGGCCAGCCGGGCGCCGGCGATATAGGTCATCGGGGCCTGCAGGACGGGGACGTCGATGTGCGCGAGTTCGCACACCCGGTTGGTGGTGTTCACGAGCCGCGCGGGTCCGGCGCGTCGATGAGGTCGCGGAACCGTTCCGCGGGATAGGCGGAGGCGCCGAGGCCGGTGACCCGCCCGGCCAGCGCCCTGTCGGAGGTGACGACCCGGATGTCGCCCGGTCGGGCGTCGGCCCCCACCAGCCGCACGATCTCGTCGTCGGCCGAGTTCGCAGCCGCCCGCGGCGCGTGCGCGACCTCGATGGCCGTGGCGGCGATGGGCGTCGCCGGCGGTCGCTCGAACACCACGGTCACGTCCTCGCCCCGGCTCGACGCCCAGCGGTCGAGGCTGTCCACCAGCGCCGCCATGGCGCGGCCGCGGTCCTTCCACCACCCGTCCGGGCGGCTCCCGATCACGTTCATCCCGTCGACGATCCAGCGCACGCTGCCCACGTTAGGGCAGTCGGTGATTACGGTGTGCTCCGAGTAGTGCGCCGACGGCTGTGGCCATGGTGTTGGGCATCAGGCCTCCGATGCCCGACGACGCGCGTTGCCAGCGGATCTGCCTGAGCGATTGGTACGGTTCACGGACGTGATCAACGACGGGATTGGGCCGATGACCTCGATAGCCGACACGGACCGGCTTGTTTCGCTGGCGCGCGGCATGCGCGATCTCGTGACGGCCGAGGCCGCCGAGTCCGAGCGGATGCGCACCCTCACCCCGGCGATCGTCGAACAGATGTGGGCCACGGGGCTGATGTCGGCGTTCAACCCCGCCGCGGCCGGCGGTGTCGAACCGTCATTCGCCGAGATGATCGAGACCTGGATCGAGATGGCCTGGCAGGACGGCTCCTTCGGATGGATCGGGATCGCCAACCTGCCGTCGTCGTTCGCCGCGGCGGCCTACCTGCCCGACGAGGGGTTCGCCGAGGTCTTCACGGCCAACCACAACCGGGTCACCCTGGGTGGCCAGTTCTTCCCGAACGGCCAGGGCAACGCGGTGGACGGCGGTTACCTGTTGAGCGGTTCGTGGAGCTTCGGCTCGGGCACCGGACACTCTCAGTACGTCGCCGCCGGGTTCTTGCCGATGGATAACGGCGAAATACGCTGGGCCGCAGAGGGTTTGCCCGAGATGCAGGTCGCCGTGGTGCCGCGCGCACAGATCAGCTTCAACGACGGCTGGCATGTGCAGGGCCTCAAGGGCACCGGGTCCTACGACTACAGCGTCCAGGAGGTGTTCGTGCCCGCGAGCCGCACCTTCGAACTTTTCACCCGCCGGCCGTGCCGTGGTACCTCGCCGGCCACGCGCATGGGGCTGATGCCGGTCACCGCCGCGGGCCACGCGTCATGGGCGCTCGGCGTCGCCAAAAGCATGCTCGACGACGTCCAGGACCTGGCGGCGACGAAATTCCGGATGAGCGACATGGCGTCGCTGGCCAGCCGCCCGACCTTCCAGAAGGGCCTGGCGCACCATCGTGCGGCCTGGCGAGCCGCTCGACTGCTGGTGCTCGACGCGTTCACCACCGCCGAAGCCGCGGTCGGGGCGGGCGAGGAGATGACACCGGCCCTGCGCGCGGACATGCGAGTGGCGGCCGTCTACGCCACCGACACCGCTCGCGGCTGCGCCGAGTGGGCGCATCTGGTGGCGGGGACCAGCGCGATCCGCGAGGGCAGCCGCCTCGAGCGCGCGTTCCGCGACGTCTACACCGGGACGCAGCACGCCTTCATCAGCGAGAAGGTCGCCATCGACGCCGCACAGATATGGCTCGGCATCATCGACGACCAGCCCGGGCTCTGACCCGTTGGGCGCCCCGGCCTGAGCCCGATGCCGGACCGGCAAGGCGGGCGCCTGCACCCGCCGGATCCTGCAAAACGAACGCGCGCATCGGGATGAGTCAGCCTTTGATCAAGCCGTATTCGACGAGCAGCTCGCCGATTTCGTTGCGGCTCATCTTCTCGACGAGGCGTTGACGCAGGATCTCCGGGATGGGGATGTCGACGTCCTTGCCGTCGCGCAGGTGCACGGCGGCGGCCAGGAGGCTGCGGATGTCGTAGGTCGAATTGAACACGTCCGGCACGCCGCGGTCCACGCCGAGCAGCCGATAGGCGGCCTCCATGCCCGTGCGCACCGAGTATTCGGTCGTGAAGATGCAATCGCGGGTCGTCTCGGCGAACTGGCCGATGAACGCGAAGTTCACGGCACCCTCGGGAACGACGTCTGGGCGGTCACCGGCCGCGCGGGGCATGAAGAACGCGGTGACGTAGGGCATCATCACCGGCACCGTCCTGGCGCCGTTGGCGGCCAGCTCGGGAATCTCGTCCTCGGGGACGCCCAGGTGGTAGAGCCATTCCCGGGTGATCTCCTCCCCGGTGCAGTCCTGCATCGGTTTGTCGACGTAGTCGCCCGGCACGTCGACGAACAGTCCATACAGCCACACCACGATCTGATCGGGTGGCTGCTGCTTGAAATGGGGCTGCCGGTTGACCGTCCAGCTCAGCAACCATGCGGAGTCTCTTGCCGTCACGATCCCGCCGGTGACGACTTTGCCGCTGAACGGATCCCGCTTGCAGATCTTGTGAATGTATTCCGGGATCCGCCGATCCAGCGTGGTGACGGTGGCCGATTCCCATTTGGTTTCCGGGATGTGGCCACCGAACACGTCCGGGCGCCCGAAGCAGGAATCCTTGGCCGCGATACGCCGCCACAGATCCCATGCCGGCGCCGGGCCGGTGTTGAGCATGGCGGGGGTGTGGTGGTCGCCGTTGTCGGAGTTTTCGGTCAGCGAGCCGATGGTGGTCAGCACCAGGTCGTCGGGGCCGAGGTCAACCCCGCCGGGCACGCCGTCGCGTGTCCAGTGAATTCTGGTGGCCTGCTTGCGGTCTGTGTTGATATCGAAGTCGATGTCGGTGACTTCGGTGTCGAAGTGAAACGTCACGCCCTGATCGAGCAGCCACCGGTAGAGCGGCAGGACCAGCGATTCGTACTGGTTGTACTTGGTGAACTTCAGCGTCGACAGGTCGGGCAGTCCACCGACGTGGTGAATGAACCGGTGAATGTAGAGCTTCATCTCCAGCGCGCTGTGCCACTCCTCGAACGCGAACATCGTGCGCCAGTACAGCCAGAAGTTGCTGTCGAGGAAGTCGCGGCCGAACACCTCGTTGATGCGTTTGTTCTCCATCTCGGCGCGCGAGGCGAGGAAGACCTTGACGATCTCCTTCTGCGCCTTGGCGTTCAGCTCGAACAAACCGCCGGTGTGCGCGTCCTGGCCGCGGTTGACCGTGGCGCGGCACAGGCTGTAGTTCGGGTCGTCCTTGTTCAGCCAGTAGAACTCGTCGAGGACGCTGGCGCCCTCGATCTCGATGGACGGCACGGAGCGGAACAGGTCCCACAGACATTCGAAGTGGTCCTCCATCTCGCGGCCGCCGCGAATGATGAAGCCCCGCTTCGGTTCTTTGATGCCGTCGAGCGCCCCGCCGGGCAGCGCGAGTCGCTCCAGAATGGTGATCTTGGTGCCGGGCAGCCGGCCGTCGCGGATCATGAACGCCGCCGCCGACATCGACGCCAGGCCGGCGCCGACCAGCCAGGCGGTCTTGTCGTCAACGCCCTCGGGTTTGCGGGGGCGGGCGAAGGCCTCATAGTTACCGCTGCTGTAGTACACGACGTTTCTCCTCCGGTCCATCACTTGTACGTGTAGAAGCCCTCGCCGGCGGCGAGGCCGAGCTTGCCCTTGTCGATGTAGTTTTCCTTGAGCCAGGCGGCGATCTGCTGAGATTCGGCATCCCCGTGGACCATGATGTTGTAAGGAGTGTTGAGGCCGATGATGTCGAGCATCTGGAACGGGCCCAGCGGCGCGCCGGTGGCGATGCGCCAGGTGCTGTCGACGTCCGGCGGGTCGGCATAGCCGCCGAAGGCCAGCCCGGCCGCGGCGTTCAAGAACGGCACCAGCAGCGAGTTGAGCACATACCCCGCTTTCTCTTTGTGCAATGCAATGGGCACCATGCCAATGGCTTTGGCGAATTCGACGACCTCGGCAAAGACCTTGGGGTCGGTATCGGCAGTGCCCATGATTTCGGCGGTGTTGAACTGCCAGACCCGGTTGGCGAAGTGCAGCGCCAGGAATCGGTCGGGACGGCCCGTGGCATCTTTGAGGTCACTGGGCAGCAGCGTGGAGGAATTGGTGGCGAAGATCGTCTTCGGCGGTGCCAGCGCGGCGAGCTTTGTGTACATTTCCCGTTTCAGTGCGAGGACCTCGGGAATCGCCTCGATGATCAGATCGGCGTTTTCCGCGGCTTCGGCGAGATCCGAGGTCAAGGTGATCCGATCCAGCGCCGCGGCCGCCGCTCCATCCCTGGCGTCGGGAACCTCCTCCGTGTAAGTAGTCACCAGGGTGTCGTAGCGTTTTGTGGCGGCTTCCAGTGCGTCGGCGTTGATGTCGTAGGAGACGACGGCGAAGCCCTTGAAGGCCGACTGGAAGGCGATCTGCGAGCCGAGGACGCCGGCGCCCAGGACTGTCACGTTGCGGATGCGGGTGCTCATGAGTTGCTCCGTTCGACGACGGTGACGCTGCCGATTGTGATGGCTTGCACACCAGGCTTTTTCAGGTCGAGCGTTGGTTCGGCGGCCGGACTGCGTGAACGCTCAGACCGATCGAAACACCCAGGGCGAGGCCGTTCATAGGGCCCAAAGACCCGGACCGACTGGGAAGCCGATCGATGTTAGGCATCGGTTTTCAGGTTCGACGCTGACTCCGATCGGATCGGAAGGGCCGTTCAGCCCCGAACGCCCGGGACTAAAGCCTCCTGAGTACGCATCCCTGGGATGCTACCGTGACACATGGATGCCATGGTTTCCGGGTACGGGATATCGAGATCACCAGCGCGACAGCGAATCCAGGAATCATCGCCGGTATCCGCGAACCCCGTCTTCGGCTGCCGGCCATGCGGCGGGTCTGCGCGACGCAATCGGTGAGGGAAGGGAGCGACCGCGATGACCGAGGCCAAACCGCGGGTCCTGGTACTGGGGAGCAGCTTTGCCGGGCTGACCACGGCGCGATTCATTCGTGAGCACGCCGGTGACGCCGTCGATCTCGCCGTCGTCGACCGCAACCCCTATCTGACGTTCGTGCCGAACATCCAGATGGAGGTGCTCGCCGATCGCGATCCCCTCGAATCGATGCTGCTGGACACACCCAAGATCCACGACCGCGACGGCAACACCTTCCTGAACGCGGACGTGATCGCCATCGACCCCGATGCCCGGCGCGTGCACGTGGTCCCGAGCGACCGTCCGGGCGCGGCGACCGAGGTGCTCGGCTACGACTACCTGGTGATCGCACTCGGCAACCGGCTGGCCTACGACCAGATCGAAGGCTTCGGGGAGCACGGTGACACGGTCTCCAGCGGCTACTACGGCAACAAGCTGCGTCGCCGTCTCGCGGCGTACAAGGGCGGGCCGATCGCCATCGGCTCGGCCCGGTTCCATCAGGGACTGCAGGGCAAACCGGACTGGCTGCCCGTTGGGCTCGCCGCCTGTGAGGGCCCGCCTCTGGAGCTCGGGCTGGCGATGGCGCACTGGCTCGGTGAACACCGTCTGGGCGACGCGCATCGCATCACGCTGTTCACCCCCGCGGCGATGATCGCCGAGGATGCCGGTGAACAGATCGTCACCGGATTTTTGAAGATGGCGGCCGAGCGCGGATTCGGCTATCTGAACAAGACCGACGACGTCGTGCGTCTTACCGCCGACGGGATCGAGTTCCGCAACGGCGCGAGCCTGGAGGCGGAGATCAAGATCGTCCTGCCGGACTGGGTGCCGCACCCGTTCTTGAAGGATTTGCCGGTCACCGACGAGATGGGTTTCGTGCTCACCGACCGCCGGATGCGCAACCCCGGGCATCGCGAGCTGTTCGCCGTCGGCGACGCGGCGGCACTCACGGTGCCCAAGCTGGGAGGCCTGGGACACCAGCAAGCAGGAATCGTGGCCCGCCAGATCGCCATCGACGTCGGCGTACTGGCCCCCGACGACGCCGGGCCGGACTACCAGCCCGAAATTCTCTGCTTCGGCGACATCGGCGCGCACCAAGGCTTCTACATCTACTCGAACACCTGGTTCGGCGGCGACACCTCCGTGTTCAAAATGGGTCACGCTCCCTATGCGATGAAGCTGGCGTTCAAGGAGATGTACTTCCGCACCGGAGGGAAGCCCCCGGTGTTCGGGGTGCCGGCCACCCACTTGCTGATGGACCACTTCCCCGGCGAATAGGAGGGGCCGGACGCACTTCAGAAAGCCCGGGCGATCCGGGCTGCTACCCGAGGGCCCGTTTGTCGGGTGCTGAACGAGGGAGAATTTTCGGATGGATGACGTCGATGTGCTCACTATCGGTGCGGGCGGCGGTGGCTACCCCGCGGCTTTCCGGCTGGCAGCGGCGGGACGCCGGGTCGTGATGGTCGATCCCAAGGGGGTGATGAGCGGAAATTGTCTGGCCGAGGGCTGTGTACCGTCCAAAGCGGTGCGCGAGATCGCCCATCACCTCCTGCGGCACCGACGCTTTCACAAAAGTGGGCTGCACGGGGAGGTCTCCGTCGACTACTCCGAGGTGGTCGCCCACAAGGACCAGGTGCAGACCCGTCGCTATGAGCAGCACGACGCGGAGTTGCGGGCAGCACCCAATGTCGCCCTGCTCACGGGAACCGCCCGCATCGACGATCCGCACACGGTGGCGGTGGACACCCCGGAGGGGCTTCGCCGATTCAACGCGCGCAATATCATCATCGCGAGCGGCTCGGACATTTCCGTTCCACCGATCCCCGGCCTGGAGCACTGCCTCAGCAGCCGGGATCTCTACGCACTTCGCCCGTCGGTGTCGACGCTGCCGGCCTCCATGCTGGTGATCGGCGGCGGTTACGTGGGTTTGGAGACTGCGTCGTTTTTTTCGGCCTTCGGGACTCGGGTGACCGTGGTGGAAAGGGAAGCCCAGCTACTGCCCGGGATGGATCCCGACATGGTCGCGCTGCTGGCTCCGCTCTTGGACCCGAATATCGAGATCATCCTGCGGGCCGAGGTGCGGCGGGTCGAACCAACCTCGCAGGGCGTGCGGGTGGTTTTCTTCGACGGAACCGCGGAACAGCACAGGTCGGCGGCACAAGCGTTTCAGGCGCTCGGCCGCCACCCGGTGATTCCCGCGGGCCTGCGCGAGATCGGTGTTACGGTCGGCGCCCACGGCGTGCAGGCCGATCCCACCCTGCAAACCAATCTGCGCCACATCTACGCCTGCGGCGACGTCAACGGGAGAACTCCTCTCTTTCACGCCGCGGTCCGCCAGTCCGTGGCCGCCGCGGCCAACATCATGGCAGGTGATCGCCACGCCGACGCCGTGGACTTTCTGTCAACTCCCACAACGGTCTTCACGCTTCCCGCCGCCGCCTACGTCGGTCTGACCCGCGCATCTGCGGCGGCAGCGGGAGTCTCGATCGAAGAGGGTGCCTACTCATTTGCCGAGGACAGCCGGGCTCAGATCTTCGGCGAAACCCAGGGCGAGATCCGGCTGTTCTTCCAAACGGGTTCACTGCGGCTGGTGGGCGGTTGGGTCGTCGGAATCGACGCAGGCAACCTCATCGGCCAGATCGGGCTCGCAGTCTCGCGCGGACTGGACGCCCGAGACCTCGCGGCCTTCGCCGACCAGCACCCGATGAGCGCCGAAGGAATCTCCCGGGCGGCCCGAAGCCTGTTTTGATGCGATGCGGCGCTCGCAGGCCCGCGAAGCGCCGGGCCGCGGCCGGCGCCAACCCGGTCACGGCCGGCAACGCGGCGGCACCGGAGCCCAGCGCGCGGCTCGCCACCTCGATCAGTTTCGCCCCGATGGCGCCGGCGGCCGGATCAATGGACATCTCCATGTGCGTCTGCTCCCGTGAGTTCGTCCGCGGCCGCACGTCGTTGGCCGGCAGGCCCGGATCGCTGGCGACACAACCGATCCTAGTGGCCCGGGCGGGGTTCCCCCGACGGCTTTTTCCCGGGGCCGCGGTGGCAGAGCGCGAATTCACCCACGACCGTCAGCCACCAAACGAAGAGTTCACACCGCGGGGAGCACCGGGTCGGTGGCGCAAAATGGTGTGCTTGCTGGGCTTTTGGCATCGACGCTGGCACCGGCACGGGTCGTCGGCGCTGTCGGCGCTGTCGGCGGGTCACCCGGGCATGCTTCGATGACTCGTGGGTTGCGCTTGTCGCGCAGCGTTCCGAGCACCCCGAGAAAGGTCCGGCGACACCGATGGCAGCGTTGGCTACGGGAACAGGTTTTCCCTGCGTGGTGGTCACCGGCGTTGCCATGACGACCGCGCTCGGGACCGACGCGGAGGCGACATGGAAGTGCCTGCTCGACAGCCAGAGCGGAATCCGCACCCTCGATGACGCATTCGTCGAGGAATTCGACCTGCCGGTCCGCATCGGCGGGCACCTTCTGGAGGATTTCGACCACGAACTGACGCGCGCCGAGATGCGGCGCACGAGCTACCTGCAACGGATGTCCACCGTGGTCAGCCGGCGGGTGTGGGACAACGCGGGCCATCCCGAGGTCGACCCCGACCGGCTGATGGTCTCCGTCGGCACCGGGCTCGGCTCGGGCGAGGAACTGGTCTTCAGCTACGACGACATGCGGGCCCGCGGGGCGGGGGCGGTGTCGCCGTTGGTCGTGCACAAGTACATGCCCAACGCCGCGGCCGCGGCGGTCGGCCTGGAACGGCACGCCAAGGCCGGCGTGTTCACGACGGTGTCGGCGTGCGCGTCGGGATCGGAGGCCATCCTGCGGGCCTGGCAGCAGATCGTGCTCGGTGAGGCCGACATGGCGATCTGCGGCGGGGTGGAGACCAGGATCGAGGCGGTGCCGATCGCCGCGTTCGCCAAGATGCGCATCGTGATGTCGACCAACAACGACGACCCGCCCGGGGCGTGCCGCCCCTTCGACCGCGACCGCGACGGCTTCGTGTTCGGCGAGGCCGGCGCGCTGATGACGATCGAGACCGAA
>Ga0078972_1002557_pt1 | contig 59477 bp, 59 predicted proteins | sample YelNatPaOPGAMG01_FD_67568 | JGI IMG/M metagenome (GOLD analysis project Ga0078972, IMG submission 67568) | Hot spring thermophilic microbial communities from Obsidian Pool, Yellowstone National Park, USA - OP-RAMG-01 (SPADES assembly) (version 2) | ecosystem: Environmental > Aquatic > Thermal...
AACCCGGAAACACAAATATCATAACCATTGAAGCACCAAAGCGTGCGGAAGATTGTATCAACGGCAACTTACTTCAGAGAGAAATGCGTCTGTTGAGATTCCCGAGAGCGAGATACTATCGAGAATCCGGCATGATGAATGCGAGAAAGAAAATTGAGACTTGGAACGCAGGAGTGAAAGAGCACCTGGCAGCTTTGAGCGAGGTGACGAGCCGAGAAGCGGACTTTGAAGCTTTTTCGGAAATTCATGGAAGTTCGCATTGCGCATTGGGATGCGCTGTGGGAGGAGTATACAAAGCCCCGGTGGGCTCGTCTGCGAATGAATCTATACGGTGGGAGGCAGCGGGCGTTTGCTAATTTTTTCAATCAGTTGAGTGCCTTGAAGGAGGATGAAAGTCAGAGGCTCGTAGTAGCGTACGGAGCAGGGCGCTGGAAGACACAGAAAGGGCGTTCACCAGCTCCAACGACAAGAACGTACAAAGAGTGTGCACGGCGTTTCGTTACGATACGGGTAGAGGAGTTTCGAGCATCGTATACACACCAAGAGCTGGGATGTACACTTCAGAGAGTGGAGATGGAAAAGTGCCAGAGCAGCCCTGAGGAAATAGCAAAGTACGGATCGCTGACGGAGGAGCAAATGGAAAGGAGGGCAAAAGTTCCAGGACTTCTTGCATTAGTGAGTACAACGAGTGACGGCAGGAAGCGGATGGAGTTCGTGAACTGAGACGTTAACCCAGCTATCAATATCAGGAAGTGTGCGGTGCTGGAGAAAATACCTCCAGCGTCGACAAGAGAGAACTTTGTTGGACAGCCTCTCAAAGTCGAACTATATGAGAAAAAGTTGGAAGCAGTAGTGAGTGGCCTGTCCAAAAGACCAGGAGGCGTCTGCACCTCAATTGAAGACTTCTTGTCTAGAGCGGGTTTCTCGCCACTACTGTACCACTGGCGACGTTCGACTTTCGAACGGCGTTCGATGGAAAGGGTGTTATTGGCCTTAGCTTTTTGAGTTTTGATAACGGTGATGAGTCGCTCTGTGTGGTTCGAGAAGCTGCGTGCTGGCATCGGTACGGTCGCGACGCCGCTGCCGCTGCCAAACACCGCGATTCGACGCAGCCAGAGTTGGAGCCGTCGGTTTGTGGCGCGTACGATTGTCGCATTTATAACAGTAGCTGGTTTGGCAACCATAGCTTGGCACTCAAGTTCTTGGCGAGAGGCTGTGTTTCCCACGAAAGTGTTCTCGCAGGCAAGCACAGAGGCAGCCGCAGCGGCACCCGATACAGCACGAGCGGCACCAGGGTTGCCGCGGACAATGCTCACCAAAGCACCGGGAAAGATCCCTTTCCAGGACGAGAAACCGCCAACCAGGGCAGAGCTCGGTCGAGCGGGATGGACGCTTCTTCACTCGATAGCGGCAAACTATCCAGAGGTGGCCACACCAGAGATGCAAACCCATGCTCGTCAATTCATTGCATCTTTTGCCGCGCTTTACCCGTGTCCGACCTGTCGAGAGCATTTCCAGGGATACGTGCGAACCCATCCACCTGCATTAGAATCCCGAGAGCAATTCGTGAAATGGTGCTGTCGTGCACATAACGCGGTGAACCTGCGTCTGGGGAAACCCACCATTCCCTGTACAGATTTGCAACTACTCGACAAACGCTGGCGCGACTGCCACTGCGACGAGCAGGAGCCCCAGAACATGATCCGCGCTGCACGGCGCCTGATCGAAAGCCGTCGCCCAAACGCCGGTTAGCGCAAGTGGGTGAACATTTTGTTCGCTTCAGCCATTTTGTGCAAGTCTTGGCGCCGCTTCCAAGCAACACCCTGCTGCCGATGGATATCCACGAGCTCGGCTGCCAGCCGTGCCGCTGCTCCGCGCTCTCGTCGCTCGGAGCGAACGGCATCCCGGATGGCCCGCAGCGCCAATGCCGTCGCTCGATGTGGCATAAGTGGACTTGGAACCTGTAGATTGCGACCGCTGAGCCGGTAGCGCGTCAGCTCAACGACTGGCTTTGCCTGCTCGATCGCCTCTTTCGCATAACTTGCCGGATCTGGCACCTGATACTCCCGTTTCAAAATCCAAAAAGCCTCATCGACGATGCGTTGCGCAGTGCTTTTCTTCCCGTCCCGCATGAGTATGTTCACCAGCTTGGACAACACAGAATCGGCTGTGTAGAGAGACATAGCGGAAGCGTCAGTGCACCGACCGGGCAGGATCGTGCTCGAGGTATGCTCTAGACGGCGCCCGAAAGCGCCCGCAGCCCCTCGAGTCGTACCTAGCTCGTTGACGGTCTAGGGCAACCGTACGTTGTTTGCGAGCCCGATTGTGTTGTTTTCGAGGCGATAAACGTTTTCGTGTCTGTCCGGGGTTGCAAAGGTACTCGGAACGGTGGCGGGTACGCTATAATGGTCGCTCCTTCCTCGACGGCGATAGCCTCGAACCTCGAAAACAGCCAGCTGACCAAAGAGCTGGGCAGCTTGAGAATCAGCAATGACCCGTCCAAGTAAACACACAACCTCGTCTTCTCCTAGTGTCTCGTCGCGGGCACAAAGCCCAGACTCGAACGCTTCGCGGTAACAACGACACGAGCCCGTCCAGAACGAGTGCATCCATGGCGATGCGCGAGCATGTTGCTCGGGCATTCGCCTCGCAACGCCGGTGTGCCTATTATCGAGTCGTGCGCTCTGCGTTCAGTACTACGCGGCGGCGGCGGCGGCAATGTACTGCGGATTCGAAACTCGCTGTTCGATGGCGACAGGTGTCTACCTGTTGATGCGTCTGTTCGAGTCGGTGCTCCCGAAAAGTGTCGGGAGCATGATGGAGGTCGCTCCTCTGCTTGCCGACAGGCATCTGGCATCCAGGCAGATTCTGGTACGACGCATCGACTTTCAGGCATAGAGACGCCGCAGTACCGCACTCGACACAGTCCTCTCGCAGCACACAGAAAGCGCTCGAAGCGTCGATGCTCCAGCGACGAACTCGAAATGTCGGATGTTTACCATCTCGGGTGGTGGACTCGCATCCGGCGATTCGCGGGTTGCCCGCGGAGAGAGCCGGGGCACCAACTAAGCTTGTGCTATTTTATCCATAAAAATACATTTATTTACCTAGCCGCTCATCGACGCGTCATGGCGTTCGCGCACTGCTCGCTAAGCGCAGCACGTGTGCATCGCTCACCAACGTGCAACCTGGGCGTGTGTGCGCGTGTTTCACGCAAAGGTGTGCGGTGGACGCGAACCCTTCGATGTGTACAAGGGACACGGCAGCGTTCAGCCAAATGGTAACCTGTTTCGTGGCAGTTTCGGCTCCGGGGCGAGTACGCTCGACCAGCACGCCGCAGAAGTTGGTGTTAGCGCAGCGTCCGACTGCTCCGCGTCTGGGGGCGTTCGCTCTGCGCGCGAAGCGCCGGGGCCACTCCCGGTTGAGTCGACCAGTTTCGGCTGGAAGCGACCTACCGCGACGACCTTCACGTGTCGCCGAACAGATTCGACGAGATCTGGCCGAGATCTTTCTGCACGAGCTGGTCACGTTCAAGAAAGTCGGAAAGGAACTGGTTCCGCCGACGTTCAGAACCAAGGATATTTCAGTCCTAGAAGTGAGCGTCACATCAGACTTACGGACTGCCCAGGTCGAGATAAGCGTCCTCAGTGCAGAGCCAAGTCCCCGTTCCTGCGTCGAGTGGCTGATGCGAAATCGTTGGGAAATTCGACACGCACTGGCCCAACGGATGCGGCACCAGAAGTTCGTTCCTGAACTACGCTTCCGCGAGTCTCGCGTGCCACAAGTCATGCGCACGCTGCAGCTTATCGATCGGCTCGCTGCGGAACGCCGGGGTCGTGAATCAACAGCAACTGAAGACCCAGAAATAATGCAGGCCGCCGCAAGCCCAGCTAGTGACTTTGAAACCGACGATACGATTCGACCAGAGGAACTGTTTTTAAGCTTACCACCCGCTAAACCTGATGCTGAAGAAACCGACATATTGGGCGATGATGTTGCCAGCATCGGTAGTGACTTTGAAACGGACGATAGAATTCGACCAGAGGACCTGTTCGTACGCAACCTGCCCGCAGAAACTGATGGTGAAGAAACCGACTGATCGGCTGATATCCTCATCACCTGCGCCGCGACGTTGCAGTCGACATAGACCGGAACGCAGCCCCTGGTCTAGTCGAAGTGTGCGCGCCTTCGAGTGAGCCGCGCACCGCTGCCTGCAGCTCAGACGCGTTTTGGATGCTTCTCTCGTCGAGCGATATTCAGCACCAGAGGATGCGACGGGTAGCATCATGTGCCTATATCCAAACGGTATTAAACGAGACACGCTTCCATAACGCTTTCGTCGAATAAATAGGCAAAACTGCAGCGCTTGTGCGCTCCTAGCTGTTGAAGACGGGCGCGCTGGTGACCGAGCCCCCGAGCACGCCTTGCTGCAGCGCCTCGACAAGTCCACCAGATGATATTCGTCATCGAGAGGCGATGAACGACAATCCATGGCGAAGTGATCTGCGGGAAATCGCAACGCGCTTGACAATACGCTAAGGGTTTCCAAAGTGCAAGCGTCCTGTGGGCGTTTAGGCGCTCGATCGATGGGCAATCAAGCAATCAAGCAACAAAAATGGCCACAAGTTCGACCTGGCGCCCACGATCCAGCACCTACCCACGAGCTCGGCGTTGCGCACAGCGTATGAAAGCGCACACCATGATGTGCGCTTTCATTTGCATACACATGTTCGCAGCGAGGCATGCAGCGCAACGACATGAGACCCAGAGGCCAACCCAAAGACATCTTCGAGAGAAGTACAGCGCAGGCGATTTTCAAGGATGTGATACGCTCCTGAATGCATGCAATCGCGTCTGGATGACGTCTGAAAAGCTGCATCGAATGCATCTTGGATGCCATTGCACCAGAAGCGGCCTGCGATCAAGACGTGCTTCAACGGCTGCTTGCCGGCCTTCGAGGCCAAAGTCGCTGCAAATGAGCTGCAGTTGTTGCCACTGTGGGAACAATTTGCTCCGGTTGAATCCAATCAATGAAGGCCCGCAACTCCGAATACGATGAATGTTCACTGTAGGGAAGTTTGTACAGGATACATGAGTGATTGCTTGGCAACACGAGTCGCTCCAGTAGGGAACACTTGTCTGCGGGACTGCCATCGAGACGCTGGCAACCTCGTGGTGGCCTCGATGCCTGACACCACCCGGTAGCCATGACGCCGATCACCTGTCGAAATCCGAGCGACTGGGCTCGCCTCATGAACCGCAGTAAACGCATCGGTTGAACGTCCGCCATCCGCACAAGATGAACACACGAAGCCTCCACCCGCTCTGTAAGGACGTCACTAAAGCGCCAACTATCCGTTGGCAATGATCGCACACAGTCGAGCAGGACTCGACGCTTGCGTTTCCAGGAGGGATCGATGTAGACATTGGTACCCAGGGCTTTTGCTAACGACGCCCAAACGCGCTCTTTCCCGATGAAATAGGTACCACAGAGAAACAGACTGGGTGCCCGCGCTGCGTCGCGTTGTGCTGTTTCGACGAGTGCCCGCAAGACCGCCTCCTGGGGCGGGAAATCATACCGCGGATCGCTGTACGTTGTATCGATATGCAGGTATGCGACTCGTTGCACGTGATCGCCTTCAGTAGCCGCAAATCTGCGTAGAACGGGATCTCTATTCATACAGATCGGGTTGTACCGCATATCACCACAGTGAATTATAGTTTGGCCGGTTTCGAATACCTGAAAGATCAATATAACTGCACCGGGACAGTGGTTCGCGTCACAAGCCAAGACGCGAGCAACAGGTTTCGCCCCAGGCGAACCGGGACGATCGACAATGGTAATCCCATCGGGATCACCAACTGGTAAGCGCACCAGCACTGCGTCATCGAACTGGTACTCCACTTGGAGAATGCTCACTGTAATCGGACTCGCGTACAGCCGTCGATCACATCCAGGGCGAAAGTGCGTTCGACGCAGGCCTCCATAGTGATCAGCGTGATAGTGCGTGAGAAAGAAATGATAGTAGCCGTCATTGGCCCGAATCGGGACCCGAAACGAGTCAACCACACACCCGGGTAGGCCGGCGACATGCTTGCTTGGGTGATGGCGGCTTCGAGTTCCATGCATGTTTGAAAGCTGCCGTGGGTCTGGAGTCTTTCCCGAGCCCGTCTCTATATTCACACTCCGTCTCAATGGCTTGCCAGACTCAAGGTGAGCTTCATCTGCATGGCTGCCGTCAGCGAGCCGCAGTGCCAGTGATTCCAAAGGTCGTCCTCCCGTTTCTCCGGATGTGTCCGAGATCGGAACGACGGTCGAGGCCACCATACGGCGACTGACGAGCGTTCGGGCAACAGGTTCCGCGACTCGTCGTTGAATGCCCCACTCGAAGAGCGTCTGTTGACGAGCGCTGGACGCTTCGTGGCGCACGTTTCCGGCGCTCGAGTTTTTACGCTTCTGTCCAACGCTAGGCTTTGCCTGTCTTGGAACGCGTTCTGTTCGCTGTTCAGGAGCAGGTGCCGCTGCACTGGTCCGTGAGAGCCTCTCCATAGCGTGGCTTCCAGTTTCGAGCAAGGCGGAGCCTCTCACAGGATCGTTCGTCAAACTATGACCCACGGTATCAGCGTTCTTCTGGTTATCTAATTGTCGCGGTTTGGGACGCGCGGATAGCGCTTTTGCAACTTGCTTCTCGCTGATGTCGATCGAGCCGGCAACCGGCTTCGAGGTCACCGCTCGCTCTTCGAGAGTCCAGGATATCACCGTCTCCGGTCTGAGACTGGTTGCCAAACCCCCGCTGGTATACTGTTGTGCACTGCGCTCGACTGCTAATGTAATGCAGCGGCGCGCTCCAAGTGCCGTTACACCAAGCGCTTGCAGTGCTTCATCGAGGCAGTTTTCCCGCCAAAGTTCGATGAGCGCTGCAAGTCGTACGCCATCGCCCTGCGAGAAGAGCGGTAAATATACCGATGCCTCGAGACCGGCATCCGCTAACCACTGCGCAGAGAGCTCTTCATCCATCAAGTCTTCGTCATCCACAGTGTCTTCGTAGCAGCTGAAGCGAAGCCAACGCGCGGCAACGTTCCGCTAAGAACGCGAAGCGCACCAGCGAGCGAACAGCCGCTTCGGGCTGCGCTTGGCTGCCTGAATCCCGCCTGCGTTCCTGTACTCGTGATTGTCCGAGAGATATCCGTTTCAGCATGAAACAGAACGGCTCCGCTTAGCTAACACGGCTATATACGCCACATCGTGGGCCCTTTCTCATTGTAAGCAGCATCAGCCTTTGCGGGCTTGTTCTGTGACCGCTTGCTTTTCTTCTCGAATGAATCCGGCTATCTATATGCAGTGTTCGCCTTTCCCTCTATCCCGGTTATCAGCAGTCGAGGGATGTTGATGGCAGCGCGCAACTTCCGATGCCAAAGTTCCTGTCTGTCGTCGATACATTTCATGCACAGACGGGAGTTGCGATTGACGGTTCGCTTGCCAGGTGCACCCTGTTTGGGTCGGACGTTGGTGGACCTGTTGCAGCGGTGACACTCGAGTGTAGTCAGATGTTCCAGTACGAGTCCCCTGCATCTCATCCTGCTCGGGGCGCTTCTCTGTCGCGCGTGAGGGCTCGCATCATCGCTCCGTATAAACCGTTCAGGGGTACAGGGAGTTTGCCTCGCTCCCGCATTTCATTAACGCACCCAGTGGCGTACCCTATGATCACCAGGTTTCTTTCGGCATTTCCTGTCGGCGAGTACTGCATCTGCTGGGCACGGACGTGCACACTGTACCATGCGAAGGGGGATTTGCGGAACGCGTGCCAGCCCATGATGAAACCAATACCGGAAGGAAAATCCGTGATGGTGAACAAGTCGGGAAAGGTCGGTGCTTCTACGCTTCCCTCGCACACAGCGGTAGCATACGCTCTGCTGGAAGCGAGCGCTGCAGTGGTTGCAGTCCGACTCCAACACCCTCTTCCATGCAATCAGAAGAGACAGGGGCATCTGCGAGTATATCCAGTGATCGGCGTCATACTGTCATCGAAAGCACTTTCGTCGACAGTCACGAATAGAATGGGGTATGTCTTTTCTACGGAATGGACCATTCTGCATGACGCGTTCCTTGAATTTGCGGTTTGAGCTTGAGAAGACATCGTCCAGGAACAAGGGCGAATATTTCTCCTCATTGATGCATCCGCGCGCCTTGCTGCGACCTCGATTTGCCTTGAAACGAAAAGATCGACAACTTGAAGAATGCGTGATTTGGACACGCTACACCTAACCAGAAGGAGAATATTGGAGGCTTCTTCGTATGCATCCGCGAATGATAAGGGTTATGTAGTGTGCACGTGTTCGAGAGCTTCGCGTATTATCTTGATTCCGGTGCGAAAACAAATTCCAGCGGCAAAACGTCGAAGGGCCCGCTTCGAGTAGGCGACTGAGAATCCTCGAACGACGTGTGGAAACCCAATGCCTTATTGCTGCACATGGAATGCCCACGTCGCACATCGGAAAAAAGTTCAGAAAAAAGCACAAGGCAGGAATGGCACAAGCAGCTTAGTGTTCCATTTTTTATCCCATACGTGTGCAGACAGATCCACAACGGGTGTTTCGGTGGCTGCTTCGGTACTTTGAACGAACGAAGCGGTGAAACCGACCTGCTGCAGACCACCTAGATGCATACGGAGAACGCTCCGGAGGCACGAAAGCATCGCATATGTATATGTATATAGTGCATCAACGAGTCAGGCGTGGTCATCGCGTAAACTTGGTTGCATGGATTCCTCGTTGCTGGATGCGCTTCCCGGACGGGTCCGCACAGCGCGTTGCACCTGTACTTGCATAGGGTCGCGTTGCGTCCTGGCGACCGTGTGGTGCTTGTAGTTGCAGCTTGCTACCGGTTCCGCAATAGGTCTGCAACACCTGGAAAGCCCATATCGCTAACCTGAGGGTCTGGAAGGTGTAACCGTTGTCCACCAAGCTCCGTTGCTCCGTCTGCCAGCATCAGCTTCACGGAACCGGTGAGAATTCAAAGAAAATGAGACTTGATTTCCGACGCTTTCATGCTCTCCCTTATAAGGAACTCTTGTAGCGAGGAGCGCTTTCGAACCACTGGTCCGAGAATCGCACGAGTTGCGAAAGTGTTCATCATTAAGAGAAACAAACTGCAGCGTCGTCGCGAAAACGAGCTGCATATCGGAAGAAATGCCATGACAGGATTGACCAAGGATTGTTGCTAGCTGGACGCCGGGAAGACGGTACGGGCGAGTGGAAATTCTTCTCCTCGAACAAAACGATGCGCACCTTCGAGTTCGTTCATTTTGAGACTTGTGCCCTGCATCCCAGGACTGTTCCTGCGAACACATTAGGTCAGTGATGGATGTTTAATAGCGCCAGTGGATATTCTGACCGCCATGGAAACAAGTATGTATAGAATGCTGCGAGTAATCACCTGTGCGTCAAGGAAAATAATGATGGTGCCGTGATTTCTCGTGTTCGAATCATCATCATCAGCAGCAGCAGTAGCAGCAGCACTACTTATTGATGCACGCTCATGAACGATTACCTGAGCATCATGGAAAACAGCATTGGTCCACGTTGCCCTGCATTGGAAGCATCATCAGTCGATGCGCTGCGAATAGACGCACGATCACCAGCAGCGTAATCAAAGCAGGCTGCTCCATCACCGAAAAGAAAGTGCGCTCGCTTCAGCGGTCGCGAGGCGAATCGCAGCTGCGTGACGATATCCGCGTTGCCCGACTTGCTAACCATTATGGATTTGAACATTTGCACCTCACACTGCAGAAACGCTCGGCGCTCCATTTGAACCTTTTTTGGCAACGAGATAATCGCCATGGAGTGCGAGCTTCTGTCGACCTAGTTCATGGTGAAGCGCCTGCAATCTGTGCGAGATTCGCATGACAGTCACGCTCAGAAGGGAGTGCATCACGCTCAGAGGCAGCTGTTGCTACCTTTGACGTCAACGCATCAATCTGCCGAAACTGCCACGGCCAGCGAATATTATATAGAAAAGGCCGCAGGTCAAAGCGATTGTCTTCGGGGCTGTAATTCTCACAGTGTACACTTGGCGTAAGCACTGTCATCTTATGGCGATTCACTGAATACATTCGAAAGAAGAACTTCACCTTCTCCGCAACTTGCGACGGCGATAAATGCGCCTTCCACAAACGACTTAGCCTTTCGTACATGGAGACGGGTCCACAGCGCCCAATTTTCCGCAAACGCCCGTATACGGTGAGTTCCGCATAGGTCATGCCCATATCGGCCTCATCCGTCTGGACATATTCGCCAGTGATGGGTTCGAGTTCGGCGGTTGGCGGCGCCTCCACGACCTGCTGGAGGGTCTCGAAACCCAGCTCGTGCACCGCCCAGAGGAGGAAACGACGTAGGTCGTGCTTGGAGATGCCTCCAATAGGATTGATATCCGCAGAACTGGCATCGTACTTGGTGAGATATCCACGCAGGGCCTCGTCGACGTTGGCGGATCCGAGCACCAGCAGCGTTCGCTGGCCATGGCCGCGAGCCCACGGCAGCAGCTGAGCAAAGAGATAGCTTAGCACCATTCGTATCCGCGCCTGAATATTCTGGAGTGCAGCATTTTCTACCGCGCTCCCGCCTTGGACTCGAAAACGCGGTCTCTCACCCGCAACCAACGTAAAGACGCTGAGCACTGCAGCAACGACCGCATCGATCGGCAAATCCAGATGATATGCTCCAATTTCTTTCGCCAGTTGAGCTGCGCGTTCCCGTGTGGCTCGGCTCGAGTTCTCGCTCCGCATGTAAGCTGTATGGAGAATTCGAGACGCAAACTCATGAGCGTCCCGAGGAATGTACGCATCTGCTGCGTTCTCCGTCAATTCAGCATCCGTACCTAATCCGAGAATGCGACGCGCCTCCCTGATGACGTGATCATTCCGCTGTTGGGCCTCGACTGCTACCAGGCGACACATGGACGCCACAATCGTTGCCGTCGCTGAGCTATCTGCACCGCCACTCAACGGGAGAAAAAAACCGCTCGCGCCACTTCTCCGCAAATAGTCCCAAAGCCAACACGCCGGTCCATACGCGATCTCCTCCTCGGCAGAGAGCAACCGTACCGGCACTGGTTGACTCGGCATGTACTGCAGCTGCTCACCGTCAGAGAGAACAAGCCGGAACGACCTCTCCGATGGGTCAACAGAAGCCGGAACAGCTCGTTGCGAAGCGTCGCCAATGAATGCTGGACTGAATGCGCATCCCGTTGGCATCCCATCGATCCGTCCAGCGATATCCTCATGCCGCAACGATACGCTACGGCCTGCAGCATCGATGCGCGGCACGGGCGCCGTCGACGCTGCCTGAACGCCACGGCTGGCGATCGCGATGCGGTACGCAGTGATCTCGTCGAGATCGATGGTTGCGGTAATCACTTCAACTTCATCAGCGATTGAGAACTGTGACGCTTGGGCAACAATCTCACCGTTGATACATATAAGTGCACATCCATCGTAGTAGAGCCGTCCACCATCGCAACCCTGCTGGTTGGCGTAGAGGTAGGCACCGCCGCCTTTAGCCGTTGCACTTCGCAACAGATCGATACGTTGGTTTAGTTTCCGCAGGTTGTGATGCGACCCACTCCCATTACCGATGATATCACAGCCATTGAGGCTGTAGCGTATATGAGGAGCGTCCGGGGTGAAGAGCTCTTCACAGGTCTCGCTGGCGAGAACCACGCCGCCGATATCGAGCAACGCTTCGCCGAAGAGCGTTTCCGCTTGCGCACCAGCTGCGACTTGACGAACACAGTCTGGGAGCGGGTACTTTTCAAGTGCTCGTCTACCATTGGCCGGCCATGCTGTAAACCAGCGAGACTCTCGATAGTTCCCGTCGTCTGCTAGAGCGAGCTTGGGTCGAATCAGAAGGATCCTGCGGTTCAGGAGCAGCACACGACAGTTGTAGGCTACGTGTCGGTGGAGAACAGGTGCACCCAGGTCGACCAGGATGTCATCTGTGTAGCCTCTCGCGATGATCTCCGCAATAACCTCCCAGCTATGGACGAAAGTGTCCGGCTCCAGAAAGTGATCCTCGCACCCGTAGCCACTGACTTCTAGTTCTGGACCGAGACGGTAGCGTGCTCCAGCCTCTCTGGCCCGAGCAATCGAGCAGCATATTCGCTCCAGGTTACCAGCAAAATCCAGTGACCACTGGTTCAGGTTACAAGTTGCCACCCGAACAAGTCGCATCTTCCGTGCAGCGCTCGCTCTGGAGCACCGGACGTCCAGTAGCGAGGGTCGTCGCCTTGAACTGCACGCCGTTCCGTTCCTCTGCCGGACGGGCGAGCGTCACCGAGCACACCAGAGCAGACCTAGAATGCTGGACTACACGAATAGAACAAGAGATTCCTGGCGATATCGTCGGTTTGCAGCACAACAGCAGTATTGGCAACTGCAAAGCAAGTCAGTATGGTGTACGCGCACGAAAACGAGCGAGCGTCCCCGGGAACGTAAAGTTGTCGTCCATCACCAGAGTAGAGACGAGCTGTGTTTACTTGGTATATGTTTATGTGACGCCGTCAATCATGTCCATAAAATGCTTATCTGGGGCGTAGCTTCGGGTCTGTATGTCTAGAGGCATGCGGTCACGGGAGCGAAAACGTTTCGCGACCATGTAGGGTAAATGAATAGCTATCCGCAGACGCTTTTCAGCGTTTTTTGACCGGCCCGCAGCTATCCGCTTCAGCTTCTACTTGTGTTCTTTGAACCTGAGAGGCTACCCCACGAAGTGAGATTGCGTCAGCTCCACGGGTCTCGTCTTCAGCATCGCGTATCCTATGATATTGATGGCGGTGTTGAAGCCTCTGTTCACGAACTCAATGCGTTTATTGCCTCTCGTCACAGCTTGTATTGTGTCGAATATTCAATTCGAAAGACGAATGAGCCTCTCTTTGTGGTCATCAACGAAACTGCATTCCGTAGCAGCATGATACCGCTGACGGGATTTGCCACAGTACGCTCCCGTCTTTTCTGTTTCCAGCGATAAGAGCCTGGAACTTGAGTCATCGCAGCGATCGCTTTTGCTGGGGCATGCGTCACCGCTTGGAACAAGGCGAGCGTAGACGGATCGATATTTTTCGATCTCTTCTCCAATCTGGATTTCCTTTCCGCACTTGTTTCATCACGCACAACATCGCGTTCCATAACACCCCTATCGAATGGAACAGCGTGGGCTTGCCCAGCGCGAACAGGCAAGCGTTCACGCGCCACAGAGCAACCGTCTGAGGAGCTATGGTGAACACGTACCAAGACCTGACCTCACTCAAGTAGCAATGATGCGAATGGTGCACCGATGCTGTATAGCAAGAAGATGAAAATGACGAGCAGAGCGTAGATCGCAACCTCTCGCCCGTGGTTGAAATGCATTGACAACAGTTGGACGCGTCGAAATCGGGTCTTGAACGCGGCCATCAACATCAAGCGGCTGCTGAACATGGAGTTGGATAGAAACGAGCGACTGGCGTATTTAAAGCTGGGTGCAAGAGAGAGGAAAAGGAAACGATTGCAGTAAGAACCCGCAGAGGCTGCTGTTGATGACCATGGAAAGAGACCAAAAGTCTAAAGTGTCCGCCCGTGTTGGAAAGCCCGTTCCATTTTATTCTGACGTGCGTATAGCGTTATATCCTGCGCGCATGCAGGTCTCGTGCGACGCTCCACAACAAGTTATGGAAACCCGTCGGCATATGGTATGCAGAGCCAAGTTCCATGCCGTGCCTCAACATCATTCGAAAACTTGATCCCGGTGTCTTCGCGTCTGGACGCTGGTGGCGAGTCGCTTGTTGCTGACGACCTCTTCAGATCGTGTATGCCATCAAATGCTGCTGCTGCTGCTGCTGCTGCTGCTGCTGCTGCTGCTGCTGCTTGCCTGAGCGCAGCTCAATAACCTTGCGGACAGGTCGCTACGAGTTCCCCAGTAAGACTGTACGCTCGTGCTTGTGTAATGCGAACATTGGCCATGCGACCTCGCCAGCGCTGGATTCCTCCAGGAGCCTCGAAGAATACTTTCTTATTCGTTCGCGTGCGTCCACAGACGCCTAATTCTGGGGATTTGGGGTTCACCTCCTCAACCAGTACCTCTTCAATCCGGCCTAAATAACGCTGACTACGAGCATCGACAATACGCATGTTCAGCTCATTGATCCGGTGCAGACGTTCCATTTTCACCGCTTCCGGCACCTGATTTTCCCAGGAGGCAGCAGGAGTAAAAGGCCGCGGTGAGTACGCTGCCGTGTTGACATTATCTAACTGTAATGCTTCCATGAGTTCAAGCGTGCGTTGAAATTGCTCCTCAGTTTCTCCGGGAAAGCCAACAATCGCATCGGCGGTGATCGCTGCATCGGGGAGGTATTCGCGGATCATTTCGATGATCCGCCGATACCGTTTCGCAGTGTAGCCCCGTCCCATAGCCTTGAGGACCTCATCATCACCAGCCTGGAACGGAATATGGAAGTAGGGCATGATATTTGGGAGCTCTGCAGTCGCTTGGATGACGCGCGGTGACCAGTACCGCGGATGTGCAGTAATTGCACGAATGCGATCGATGCCTGTTGCAGAGACATGACGTAAGAGCTGCGCGAAGGTGACTCGTGGGCGCATGTCCCGGCCGTAGGCATCTATATTTTGACCGAGAAGCGTCACTTCGCGATAGCCTTCATTTTTCAGCTGGACGACTTCGTTGACGATGGATTCGACGCTGCGTGATTGCTCCAGACCCCGTGTGTACGGCACGACGCAGTACGTGCAGCGTTCATTGCAACCATAGGAGATATTTACCCAGGCACAAACCTCGGACTGCCGTCTCGGCTTGGAAATATCCTCCATGATGTGAATCGGTTCCGTTGCGACCACTTGATTACCATTTTCAACGTCTTCGAGGAGATCAGCCAGACGGTTGGCATACTGGGGCCCCATCACCAAGTCCAGAGCGGGAATGCGGCGCAGCATCTTCACGCCTTCCTGCTGTGCAACGCAACCTGCGACGATCAATTTGAGACCTGGATTACTCTTCTCCTTCATTCGAACAAACGGTCCAAGAAAGCTGTAGACTTTTTGTTCCGCGTGATCGCGGATGGAGCAAGTATTCAGGAGTATGAGATCTGCTTCGTACGGATCTGGTGTGTGCCGGTAACCGCATCTTTCGAGCTCGCCAGCCATTCGCTCCGAGTCCGCCAAGTTCATCTGGCAACCAAAAGTCTGCACGTTGTAGAGGCGACGCCTCGTGCTACTGTTGGGGTTCTCTCGAGCGTACAGCTGCGGCACCAGTTCCCCGCTTCGAATATACCGGGACTTGGTCGCCGTCGGCACGAGTTTGTATTCTGCGTCTTCCACTCGTACAATGTGGAAGCCGCGTTGCGTCTGCAATTTGAACACCACCCGCGGAGCACTATTGAAGCAGTAGAACTCAAGTTCGGCATCCAGCGAGCCACGAGCGTGCCAGCCGAGGTCACCTCCGTTGGCTCGCGAGCTCTCGTCCAATGAAAGCGTCCGAGCGAGTGCGTCCATGCTTGCTGCATCGGCGCTGAGTTGCTGCAGCACCAGGTCGGCCATCTGCTCCGTTGCAAGTAGAATGTGACGGACCCGAACACGATCTACAACCTCTTCCCCTACCGGAAATGCGACATTTGGATTCGGATTAATCAATGTGGAGCTTGCAAGTGTCTCGGGTGTCGCGTCCAACGCGGTGGTCGCAGGGCCAGTACCGCTGGCGTGCGGTGCCGCTGACATCCCCCAAGTACGAAACGCGCAACCTTGAGAGCGTCGCTCACAGCGCGCCCTGCGTGCGAGCACTTTTCGCGTTTCGACTGTTGCGCCGCACCAGCCGCTAGACTGGTTCAAGTGGAGCCCGCATGTGGCGCCGAACCGCGGGTTCACCGGAGAGGTAACCACCGACCACGCAATACAACGCGTCTTGTGCGGTAAGCGCATCGTTTCTGACGGAAACCGGTGCGCTCTCCGTTGTGTCCTCTGTGCTGGGTTGTCCGTTGCGCTTCTGACGAGCATCCGTGCGACTGCAGCGCTCTTATCGGTTCGTCCGGCAAGTGCAAAACACTTGTTTCCCTGCGCTGACGCTGAATAGGTGCAGCCAGGTATCGCTCCGAGAATGATAACGATCATCTTGGGATAATCATGTTCAAAGTGGTCGACACTATGGATGGCGCGCTGGGCAGCCACCGCGAAGCGTCAGCGCATCCCAGGTTCTCGGGATGCGAATGCGAATCCGACGAGTTGCTGGGGCAGGGCTCGTCTACCGGAGGCAAGCACTGCACGCTCGAAGGCGAAACTTGGAGACAACCTCGGGAGAGATGATTCTGCGGGAAAAATATGGGTCGTGGCTGGTGGTCTCTCCAGGCATCGTGCGGTATGATGGGCACTCTCCCGTCCACGAATCAAATCGAGTGACTAGAGACACCGGCTCGAGGTAAACGACCCCTCCAGAAAGAATCCGCAGAAAAGATGAGATTTGAGCATCTGAAACAGGGAGGAAGAGCTTTTGCGAGATATCCGGTCAGCGCGGTCGCTTTAGAATCGCAGAAAACCCCGAGTGGTGCCTACAATAGTCGCCGCACAACTCGATCTGTATCGAGGACGTTTGTTTATCCCGGGTTCGCCGTCTCAATTCCCTGAGCAAGCGAACAGGCCACCAGATTCTCCGATGCCCAGCCGTGAAACACAGAGGCCAATTTGTGTGTCTGTCGTCTTGGAATTCGGCAGGAGCTTTCGGTCATCTGGACAGAGGTAAGGAATCGAGCGCTGTGGTCAACCGACGGCGAAGCGTCTTGTTTGTGGGAGCACCTCTGACGCTGACCAAGACAGAAACCCGCAATGATCCGAGAATTTCCGCCACCTGGATTCGAATGCATCTTGTGACCTTCCAATGTTTCAAAGTGTCTCTCAGCACCACTTCGTCATAACCTCTCTCGAAAGAGAAGATGTTCGATCCGGAATCCGGTGATATGCGCGGGATTCCATAGCGCTGACGTTGAACAGGGACGGCTCGCGATCGACCCAACAGGAGAGGTCGCTGCTGAACACGATCCTACGGGGCAGGTCGCCAGTGTCTATTTGCGAGGCTAGGACCCGCGTAACGGTGGCGGTCCGAACGGTATCGACACAATAGATCTTCGCTCCTGCAGCTTGTTTCTCGACTTTTCAAGACCAGTTGAATGCGTTTACCCGCCCTGAGACCAAATATGATGCAACAGATGTAGTCGCCGGCGCTTGGATGCGAATCGGAGACACCTCTTTCAGTGACGGTACCTGGGGTTTCCGCACCACAGAACTTCGTTCACACATAGCTTGTTTGGAGACGTTTCAAGACTGATTAAATGCGTTTACCCGCATTCAAATGCAACCGGTGACGTGTGCACTCACGTTGCCGAGACACGTTTGTTCACGAGAAAGGTAAAAGTGCCGACAATTCACCGACGGATTTCACGAACAGGAGAGCTCTCCACGTACATCTCAAGGCATGCGCAACATTCTATCCCCAACGCAAAAAAACCCGTTGCGACTATGGACAAATCCGGCCGATCTGAGTGCTCATCTGGCTCCGCCCTGGAACTATATCACCTATGGAGATGCAGACTCACACGGCATCTTTGCCCGAGGTGTGCCTAGGAGCGCTTCGAGTCCGTTGTAGCTGCTGTCGGATCGGCGGACTTGAGGCTCTTGAGCTTCATTTCTTCCTTTTGTTTCTCCTCCTTCTCTGCATCTGCTAGGCTCGTCTCAAGGCCTTCTTTGAACTCCGAGGAGGCTCGCTTCAGGTTGCCTGCGAGCGTTCCCAAGTTCCGCCCAAGCTCGCCAATTCGTGAAGGCCCCCAAATCAGCAGCCCAACACCCGCAATAACAGCTATCTCCGGCCATCCGAGCCCAAACAAGCCCATCTGCAAAGCGCTAGCTGCACTAGGTCTCGTGCAGTGGCCGGCTCGTTCGGGGAGCGCGCGCGTCTCCTGAAGCTGCCGTCGCTGCGCCGCCCTGCCACGACGTGACTCGCGAACTAGACTTGCCGCATTTTTCAAGCAAAAAGAAGAGCAAGAAACACTTTCGTGCAAGTGTTGGTTTGTCTTTGATAGCGACAGCACGAACATTGCCAGTGTGTATGTCCGAGGCACCTCGAACACCAGAGAGAAATCCGAAGTACGCTGCGCAACGCGTTTCCAGAGAATCGATGGACGGGTCCAGCGCAGGCGAGGCACGTCCGCCAGCACGAAGCACGTGTTCGGAATATACAGTTAAGTCAGTAAATGTCCATGCATGCATGCTGTGCAGGCTTGGCATGCCCCGTTCCGTCAACTGCTTCAGCGTTCTCCATAGCCTTCGAACGTGCACTGTAAACAGCCTTGCTTCCATGCGCGTGCACCATGGGGCCTTGATGTCGGTTTCAGCTCCGCGCTGGTGGACGCAGACGCTTCCACCTATCTGATAACCGCGCTTGCTCGCGCACGGGCTGCCCAGACCAACACGGCGGAAATTCGCCCTATGAGCCACAGCAATGTCGCAGCTGGACGAATTTGAAGTTGGTTTGTGTATCGAAAACGGCGACGAAATGATCACAATTTTCCTTTCCCATCCGTGAATCGGGATAGCGCAAACGAGTAACCAGGCAGGCCAGCTCTGCCTCCAGTGCTGGAGGTGTGATGTGCACGCCTTGTCGATGAGTGCGGCAACATCTTCTCTGGCGGGCGACGAAGCCTACCAGTTTATAGCTTGACTCGCACCTGATTCGTGGCGCCCGTGAGCCTCATCGATGGGATTCCTGTCAAACGACAACCATCTTTTCACGGACATTCTCAATTTGCTAATTCACATGGAAAGGATGAGCGATCCAGGGTAACATACACCGTTCGTATACCGAGCGTTGTTCTGTGCACAAGTGTCGCGCCTGTCGATACGCAGCTTAATGGAGACCGTTCAACGACTTGCAGCCGTGGATGTGTTTCCATGCGTATGCGTGCGCGCTGAATATCCTCTTCTGGATTCGAGCGGACGGACACGATGTCGAGTGGCGCGTGTACCTATTTATCCGAGGCGTCTTGGATGCTCGCGCTCCAAAGCAATGTGCGCAGCGCACTTCCAAACAAGACTTGCTTCAGCATAGCGTCTGTCGCAGTCTGGAGTCCGACTCGCGTTTCCGCCGACCCCGTGCGTCGCCTCGCAAGTCCACACCAGCATCACCAAGAACAACAAAAACAACAACAACAGCAGCAGCAAGTCCCGCAGCTAGCGAAGCACGCTACCCAGCTCGGCATATAAAATGCTAGAGCGGCGTCTGTCTGGCGGCGATGCTGACATTTGCTGGGCTTTTCGTCTCGTCGCCTTGAAGGCGTATTGAAACCCTGACCGCATCCATGCTCAGCGCCGTGACTCTGGTGCGCAGCCACAGGTATCCCTTCGCCACGCCTGTGAAGCATCTATTTTCTAACGCCGACAGTGAAACCGGTCTGGCGATCGTAGGACGTGGAAGCATCCACGGGAGCAGAGTTCTCTCTTGGCTGATGCCAGACAACACGGGTGCCCCGGGAGAATCCACCTGGGATGCATAGATTCTCGCCTTTGGAGGTGCACACGAAATCGCTGGAGCGCGCGTGCGTAGAATCGGGGATCCGCAGGCTCGCTGGAAGCCGTCCTGCGCTCGCGGGAAACGCATCACTCGCCATTTCGTGCTAACAGGCTCACTCGCTTTTCTGCTGGTGCTGGTGCTGGTGCTGGTGCCGGTGCCTGCGTTAGACGCCTGCAGCAGCTCCTTGAGCGTCGTAACAAGCGCCCGCGGCACACTCGTTACCCCGGAGGACGCTCTGTTGAACGACCCTGGGCTTCATAGACGAACGCTACGCTGAAGCTGCTACGCCAAACTATTTGCGTAGGAGGAAAAGTGGACGCCGCCGCTGCCTATAGGCAGCTTTCGCACACCCGGAAGCGTCAGGTTAGAGGCCAAACTCCTGCGCCATAGGAAGATCGAGCCAAGTCAGGCTGGTACCCTCTGGTTGCATACAACATCCACTGCATAGCAGCGAAGCATACCATCCATTTTCCAACACGTGGACGGTTTATCTGTGCGAGCTGCGGGCGCCAATGCCAGCGCACCATCTGAGCGCCAAATGGCGCCAAGTGAAGACGAAACGGACTCGGAAGACCCCCGCCACTGTGGCGCCGAAGAGCGTCGCCTTGCCAGAGACCGTTCGACAACGGCTCGAGCAGGCGCGGCGCGAAGCGATCGACTTTGCCGCGCTCGAGTACCTGTACGCCAGCGTACCACCTCTACGCTCTGTTATCGACGCACATCCGCCTCCGCACTTTATTGCATGCGATGTGTTCACGGTGCTCGTCCAGGCTATTGTCTGGCAGCAGGTGAGTGCACGGGCGGCTGCTAAACTTTGGCCGAGACTCGTCGAGGTTCTCGAAACGCAGGTACCTGGATCAATCCGCCGTTCGATGCCGCATCTCTACGTGAATCCTGGTCCGTTGGCGAGCATTCCGGATCCTGCGCTTTTGCGCGCTGCCGGCATTCCGCAAAGTCGCTGTGCAGCGATCGTCGAGGCGGCTCGTGCTTTTCACGCGAAACCGGACCTCTACCATAACTGGAACGACTCCATCGAAGATGACGAAGTCGTTCGGAGACTGTGTTGCCTCCGAGGTGTTGGTGAATGGACGGCTCACATGGTGCTCATGTTCGCGATGCGTCGGATGAATGTGCTGCCCGTAGGGGATCTTGGCGTGCGACGCGGCTTCGCAGTGGTTTTCGATCTCAAGCCAGATGCCAGACGGGAACAAGGCGCTGCAGGTCGCCGTTCGGTGTTGCCCTCACCGGATGCGGTAAAGAAATTTGCCTCGAGTGCGGCATGCGGCAATGGGCGTTTTCTCACAGTTGTTTCCTATTACATGTGGCGGGCTGCGGGTGCTGATGTTCTCGTTCCCGACGGAACGCTCGTACCAGACCTCGCTAGCACTGTCTGAGAACGCGACGCCCATGGGTTACCGCTTGCACCCACGGAACGCGGATCCATGTTCCGATGATGATGATGATGATGACGAAGCCAAAACGGTGGGTTCGTGCTTTCCGCGGACATCCTGGCCTAACTGCCGACCTTGAGGCAACGAATCTCGGGTGTTGCACGCTGCGTGCATTGCATTCGGACTCAGGATGGGTGTTTTCACGTCACGTAGCGTCCTGAATCTTATCGGATAAAAACCTGACGAGGCAGTCGGCTAGATGACTGAGGTAACAATAGCATCCCGCAGATTTTTGTGTATCAGGCCTGGTACAGAGGATTCCCCTGAAAGCTCGATCCTCTGACGAAAATTGCCTTCAGTTGCGAGGTCGCAAGGCGATCGCAGTGCGTTCGCCTGCCGTCCCAATGACCAGCAGATTCCATAGTGTCGCAGTGAGGCAGCGGAGAGCGTAGCACAGCTGCGAGACGCTCGCTATGCTGTTTGTGGTCTGCAGTTTTGGAGTTTGTCTGCGATGTGGACAACCCATTTCCGAAGCGGAACGCCCAACCTTCTTCGTTGATGAAAAACGGATGATTCCGTCCTGCCACCTCATCGGGCGAGATCATGTCCGACCTGCTCAGGCATTGTCGCCGGCGACGGGTTTGCGATACATTCGGATGGTGCGATGGTGAACAAGCACCGAGAGACACGGCTTTCTTTGAGAAGCAAAATGCGCTAGGTGCCGTCAGAAAGCGACGCCAGACTAGACGTTACCAGTTGTGTTTCAAAAAGTCGACTGCCCTGGTCCGCCAAGCCAACAAGTTCTGCATCCAATGAGACCAGTTTCCTGACTCTGGGCTCGCACCAGCACTGGAGAAACCATCATTTGTCGCCACATACCGAGAGTTGTGCCGAGCTGTGGTCTGCGTCCGAGCTTCCGCACGCCCTGGCTTGTCAGCGTCCGTCTTCTTCGGAAAAGTCCGCTCTGGTGTGCCCTGCGATGCGTTTCGAGGCGCACTGGGAGCCCCCTGCCGGCGATGACGATCAACTGTGGCATGCGGCCCTGCTGGGGGGCGCACCAACGACTCAGAGTTCTGCGATGTTTCGCGAAAAGTTTCGTTTGCGACTTTTTGCCTCCTTGACGTGGACATCTCCGCAACGTCAGATGCCTTTGCAAACCAGCTGCGGATGGAAAAAGGCGCAGCAGCAGGGGCAGGCGTCGTCTGTAGCGTACGACCTGCCGTGATAATTACGGACACGCGCACTGTACCCGTGAGCGACTCGTCGAACGCTGACCCGAAGATGATATTTGCATGGGGCCCAGTGCGATCCCGAATCAGTGAGGCAATCTCGTTGACCTCGTCCAAGAGGAGATCTCGACCGCCTGAAATGCTGATGAGCGCTCCACGAGCCTGTCCGAGAGAAATTCCGTCCAGCAGGGGATTGTTCAAGGCTAGCTCAATCGCTCGGCGACCCCGGTCGATTCGCGCCTGTGGCGACGATGCCGTATCCACGGAACGCTGGGGCAGAGAAGCGTTCCCATTTGCCATTGGTGCGGAGCAGCCACTCGCCTCGCCCATGCCAAACACAGCTCTGCCAGCGTTGCGGGTGATCGCATCTAGATCTGCAAAGTCCAAGTTAATAAACCCGTTGGTATACATGAGGTCGGTTACCGAGCGAATCGTCTTACAGAGCACGTCATCGGCAAGCTGAAAGGCGCTTTGCAACGTTGTTCGATTTGTTGCGAGTCGGAAAAGATTTTGATTGGGAATCGTGACTATTGTGTCCACCTGCGGCTCCAGTGCGTCGAGGCCCTGCTCTGCGAGGCGCATACGATGACGTCCTTCGAAAGCGAACGGCGTACTCACGACGGCGATTGTCAGGACACCGGCTGCTCGGGCGGCCTGGGCAATGACCGGCGCCGCGCCTGTACCGGTACCTCCACCCAGTCCCGCTGTCAAAAACAGAATATGAGCGTTCCGTATTTCTTCCATAAGCAGGGGAAGGCAGGCGCGCGCTGCCTCGCGGCCTACGGAGGGGTTTGCGCCCGCCCCGAGCCCAGCCGTCAAGCGTTCCCCCAGGCAGAAGGTTCGGTCAGCAAGGGAGAACGAAAGCGCCTGGGCGTCGGTATTCGCCGCCAGCAGTCGCAGGCCCTGAAATGGGTCCAGATGAAGCTCTGAATTGCGATCCGCGCTGCGTTGTTGGTTCTGTTGGCGTAGAGATCGTACCAGGTTGTTAATGGTATTGCCGCCGGCGCCACCGACCCCGAGAGCAACCATACGGGGTCTCGAAAAAACTCGTAAAGATTGTCCTTCTACAGTGCAGCGTTGCTCGGTTGTTCGTAAATCATTCGCCAACTGGGTCACGGCCGGTTCAGGAGCACGACGCAGGGCCTCAGTGCACTTTGCGGGAGTGTGCACGGCTCTTATGCAAGAGCTTTCCGCCTGCGACTGCGCTTGCGATAGCATATCGCCATGCCAGCGAAAGCGCTTCCAGAAAATCAAGACACGAGCTGACCGATCGTCCCAAAGTCCCGCCGGGCACCCGTGTACCCGGGTTCTCCAGTGCTGGAACATGTCACCGCAAGAACGCGAAGTTACCAGGAACGGAATCCACACGAAGGCTCAGTTTCCCGCGCATTTTTCGACGCCGCCGCGCACGGTGCTGTCTCGCCGCGGCTGTGCGCGCGGATCCGCTGATTCCGGTGGTACGTTCAGCGGTGTGCCTCCGCATGCCCCGCGTGTGTCTCTGGAACACGGCGTTGACACTGACAGGTGATTGCCCAATGCGCACTTGATCTCAGTCATCGGGGGAGCGTTTATCGCTCTACTCGCCTTTGAATTCCATTCAGCATACTAATATTTGGACATACTGGATATTTCCCATGGAAAACTGCGCACCGTGTCGAGCGTGAGCACCTGCTATAGCGCCTATAGCGTCGGTGCGGTCGCAGCAGGGAGACACAAGGGATTTGCTGTATTACCGGGGAGAGTCGGCTTGTGGTGTAATTCACCCGATGCGGGTTCTGATCTTGGTATCGATTTGTGTCCGGAACGTCCGACCACATGCCCAACGCCATGCGCAATGTTGCATGCGCGCGCGATTCTCCTTTCGCCGAGTGCCGCGCATCGGCTGTCGAGGTCGAAGAGGCAGCGCGTTCATTTCGGGACTATTATGGCGCCTACGCTGCCGGGGTATCGAGGCGGATGAGCGTCAGGTCCACCATGGACATGGACAAGCAAGGTGCGTCTTGATGCCACAGGAATGATGCGACTGAGCTCGAGCGCGTTGGTGATGGACGACCCATGCCGAGCGGATTCTTCCGCTGCTCGAGATGCCTGCGCCCGGCAGCCTGTGCGGTCGGAATCGATGGCGAAGCGAACAAGGCAGGCTGATTCCGCCGCAACTCGACGCGATTGGATGACTCGAATCGAGCACTGCGGGAGCCTGCATTCGAGCCCCGATGACAACGCTCCCCAGCGTATCACAAGAAGACCTCCCATTTGCTTAGAAGATGGTGTACCCATTCGCCTTGATGCACACAGGATGCTGCCGTCCACTTTGCCGAACATGCTGCAAGCATCGATCGGCCGCAAAGCTCGTTGAGGCGCGCCGATGCTTGCGCTTCGTATCCGCTGGGTGCGGGGGCACGCGGGCCCCACTCGCCAGAAACGCGCGCATACGGCACAAGATCGACATCGAATTTGGGATATCATGGTTCTTTACGGACCATATTGGACTATCGGAAAGCCTCAGCTATCTGGCTCTCATTGTCCAGAAACGCGCGCATACGGCACAAGATCGACATCGAATTTGGGATACATCTGGTTCTTTACGGACCATATTGGACTATCGGAAAGCCTCAGCTATCTGGCTCTCATTGTCCAGAAACGCGTGCATGCAGCACAAGATCGACATCGAATCTGGGATATCATGGTTCTTTACGGACCATATTGGACTATCGGAAAGCCTCAGCTATCTGGCTCTCATTCGCATTGATCATCAGCGCTGCACGAGCGCTGCAACGGATTCCCGAACGCGCTGCTGTACCGCACACCAGGCAAGTTGTGGACCGCACCAGGCTGGTTCTCTTTGACAGAGAGACGCTTACGGCGGTGGCGGTGGCGGTGGTGGCGGTGTTGGTCGTCGGACATGTCGACTGTCGCGGTTCGGGCTCGTTGGCTATCCGGGATTTGGCGATGGCGCGGCTTCCGCCAGTTCGTGCGTAGCGAGCAGTGGTGGCGCCGGGAGCCACGTCCGGCGGCCTACCGCACCCTGGTACCGCAGGCGCAACCTGCTTTTCGAGTCTGGGTTTCTGGGAGCTTATCGACCTCGGCTGGGAACTCGACCTTCGGGAGCGCTCCCGGGGACGAGACGACCAACAGTACAGGTACGGCTGCTGCGCTGACTGACGATAATCCACTCCGTCTCGTGAACGGCTCCACCGGGGCTGTCGCACACGTTCTCGGGACCGCGCACATATCAGCGCTCTCCGTTTCGCAGACTCGGGAGTTGATTCGAAGGGTTCAACCGGATACCGTGGTGGTGGAGCTGGACGACGAACGCGTTCAGACCGTGCGAGAGCGTCTGGACAAGAAAGACCCGTCTCAGGACTCGTCGCTCTTCAGCGAGTTGCTGCGCGTCTTTACTGACCCAAGAGGCGGTTCTCTCGGTTCGCGCATGTTCGAAGTGTATTTCAAACTCATGTATCGTGCGTTGAGAATGGCAGGGTTTCTCCCGGGTGCCGAGTTTGTTGCGGCGATTGAGGAAGCCGAACGCATCGGTGCGCGAGTCGTCCTCGGCGATCGAAACATTCACGAGACCATGGAAAGGCTGCGTGCCGCTGTGTTTCATAACTTCTCCGATGTGTTACATGCTCTAGTTTCTCCACCTCCGCCGGAGCTTGAGAGTCTACTTGACAACTTGAAGGACCAGGCTCGAGGCGGCAACGCGCGAAAGATCAGCACTGATTTTGTTGATGCACTTCTGGACCGCAAGTCTGTGCGCCTGCTCACGCGTTTTCTTTCGCGCTCCTTGCCGGCCGTCTCCAAGGTCATGCTTGATGAACGCGACGTGATACTTGCGTCGAAAATAGCCACAGCACCAGGGCAAAAAATCGTCGCGATTGTGGGAGCAGCGCACCTTGATGGCATTGAGCGCTGGTGGCTGCAAAATATCGAACCAGATCCGATTATCGTATCGTCGTCACCATTGCCGTCACAATCGTAGCCTTCGTTGCAGTTGCCTTTTCCCTTTGAGCGATGGACGGCGGCGCTCGACCAGGGCGGAACGTGTGCCTCGAACGAAACCCGTACCCCACGTGACAGGCTGCTCGCTAGACCGTGTTTCATGCTGCCGCACTCCCGCGATGCCTGAGAGTGTGGTGTGCGCAGACCCGTTGAGGTCTCGCTGGTACGCACTGCGACACCATTGTATTCGCAGTTGGAGCCGGTTCTGAATGACCCCGGGAAGCTGCGCGTAAGCACAGCGAGACACGCTCATGGATGTCGCTTGTGAGCGAAGAGCTCGATACTTGCCCGCCGTCTTGCTCGTGTCCCGCCCAATAGCTCCGTAATCCCTTCGAAGAGCAGCAGTCGAGGTGTCCCCGTTCAACTCAAGCTGCATTAGCGAGCATCGCAAGCAAGCAAGCAACCGGTCACGATCGCACTTTCCCGTGTCATCGCAATGCGTTTAATTTTCGTGTCTGATAGCTGCTGAAGAGCTATGCGATTCTTGTCTTTCGTCGATGAACCCTTCGGGTCAACTCATGAGCGCCACGCAGCCGCGAACGATGGACAACATGTGGCTCTTTGAGGCAGCGGATGTTGAAAATTTCATCGCCAATCTCGTGATCTGCAGCATTCCGGTGCATCCTTCGTAAATCCTAAAGCGACATCTGGAGGAACAGCAGCCTCCGATAGCTTGACGGCATCGAAACGCCACGAGCCGAAGTATGTCAACGCACCTAGTACGCTCGGCGTCTCGTGTGGCACTGTGCTCTCTGCAACTCGACAGGTTCCTGGCTCAGGGGCATCGGCGCAGGTATCTGCTGATCATAGTATTATCTCGTCTGCGGCTCTTGTATCGCTTAAATCTCCTCAAAATATCCAGATGCAAATGATCGTGTTTGGGTCCAAAACCGCTGCGCGCACAGCGTGCCTGCCATGGATCATGAGAGGCCAAGGCGCCTACAACTTTGGACTAGGACCAGGAGGAGCTCTGGATGCGAGCGCTTTCCTGAATAGGGCTTCTCATTTCCGGAGCCAAACTCGTACAACTAGTCGTTATTCAGTTGAAGCCCGGTCTTGCTAAAGTGTGCAAGTCCCTGCCTTTCACAGAAGCATGACGAACAACGCACTCGTGAACATCATTTTTGTCCACGCTTTTGGGGCGGTTCCAGCGTATCCTACGTGGATCCGTCCAGGAAAACGGACTCTTGTGCAGCTGCCCTACCTAGATATCATTGGAGTGAACGGGATGATTCCAGAGATGCACGCGGATACCAGTGTGTAAGACGTTTGCTCTATGTGTCGAGAGGTGAGCATCTGCATTCTGTTATGAAATGCACTTGACAGAAACGTGGCACGAAGCATGCCATGTCGACGGGCGCTGATGAACTCTCTGTGTGCTTCTGAGTGTGTCTAGCTGCGCGCCGGCCTCGATCCCAGTAGGATATCGCTCAGCAACGCCAACGATTCATCTTCATCCGCTGGGTTATCTGGGTGCGGGCAACGGAACCTCTATCAAACTTGCGCTGAAGCTCGAGTCCGACTTTGCGTTTGTACCTGATGATAGCTAATTCTGCTTTTGTAGCACAGACAGGCCGCTATGCTCGGCCAGTACTGCGAGGCAATTTAAAGCAGTCAGACTGGGGGCGAAAACTGCGGGTTCAGCGGCACGCGTGCACAGTAACGCTTCGTACGGGTGAGCCGGAACCACCCTCCGACGCTCAAGACCTCGACCGGAAGTGGCAGGAGTTCAAGAAAAAGCTAGAAGCTCAGAGACGAACTCCAGACCCGGAGCCTCGAAAGGCACCGAGGTCTACACCACTGTCCGTGCAGGAGATTGATCGAAAGACTGAGCGTTTAACGAACGTATGGACGAGCCAGGCCGGGTACCTTTTTGGTGCGGGCTTCATTCTCGCAGTGGCAGCTTTCTACTTGTACGTCATGAAGGAACAGGGCATTTTTTGAACAGTTGGCGTCAAGGAACGGGCAGTGAATCAGTGACGAGGAGCGCTTGTGACATCGTGTCTCGTGCCGGGCCACTCGTGAGTGTCAGCGCGTAGCTCGAGCCACGTTCGTTCGATGAGGTAGGTATCAGCGTAGAAAATGGAGCGCGGATGGTATGTTCGCACACTTTAAGTCCTGCACATATAAGTGTTGAGCTGGTGCCCCTGTCGATAACGGTGCACGTTCCGCGGATGAAAGACGGGGACGGATGACACATGTGGCCTTTGTCGGACTTGCCCATGATGTGAGAGTGCTTTGCAGCGGCAATCGATCGATGGGTATTCGGCCGCAAGTACGACGCAGCTGGGCACGGAATACCGATACTGGACACGTCGATAAGTAAGAGCATCCTGTCGGTTCCGTGCCTTGCATCAGTGCGGCTCTGTGCACAGAAGTGGAGACGATCTCGTGCGGGAATCATCATGCTTGCGCCTATGAGGAAAGATTGCAACTTGTGCATAACATCGGACAGTGCTCTTCCATTTTCAGTATGATGTACGGTTTACAAGACATTGGGATTCGAGTTGCAGAAAGCGAATTCGCCTGGACGTCCGCGGATAATACAGAGAAGCGAGGCCCGCCCTGTGCATGGCATACACTCCATGTTTACGTAAAGCCAGAAGCCCGTCGTCGTCGAATACGAATTGTGTATTGAGGGATCTTGTTGGCATGGACGCCGCATGAGCTCCTACAACGCCGCCTTTGCGTATTGGACGGGCACAACCATTTCCCCACAGCATCGACATGTTGTCCACGTCGCCCTGACTGTAGCCTGCCGGCGCTCCCAGATACCATGTTGCACCAGTAGTCGTTACGTAAACTCCGGCACGACTCTACCCAATAAAATCTTTATCAGAGCATATCGAAAATCCTGCTATAATGTTGTACCGGTTATCCTTGCGTGAACGCTCGCACCAAATCGTTCCATCCGAGAAACTCGTTCCAACCTTCCGCCCACCTTGCCTGCACGGCAGCAAATCGCTAAACCGACTGCTGATGTTTCAGAGACACACGAACGGCCCTCGGTCGATGCGGTAACGCGGCGGGACTGCGCTAGCACGTATCGCTTCGGTGAGCAGACACGCAAACGATGAAATGTCACACGGACTGCACGCCAAGGGATTTCGGATCGCAACCGAGGCAGGCAGTTTGGCAGCACTTGGTACCGATAGAATGCATCAGGGCGCATGCGTTGACGAGAACGGTCCACCGAAACACGATTCCCGCCTTTCGTGGTCAACAGAACCCTACGTCGTTGCTTCGCCAGGCGACATGAGCCTGCTATGCGTCGCTACCCGAACACTGAAGCGCCAGCAGACACAGCAAATGAGCTACGGGTGCTGGACACGAAAACCTGTCTCGGTAGTAGGAGGCCGCACCAGCGCCAACGAATGGCACGCCGATGAACACGGCGACTCCTGGTGCCGGATGCGCTGTCGCACGCGCGAAAGCATGCACATCCATCAAGACGCTACCACAGCTATTTTGGACTACGAAAACCCGCTGACCCTGTGACTGACTTCGGGCAGCCGTCACCACGGTGCTATTCGCTATCCGGAGCTATTGCGCCCACTTCCAGATAATCGTGAAAACGCAACACGCGCCACCTGGTGCTGGAATCATTGCACTCAATCACCGTTTTTACAGGCGTTCGAGGAAACGCACGCAAAGCTCTGCACCACAAAGATCACAGCATGCTTTTTCCGGGTACAGGCAGGTGTCGGATCGTTGACGGCATCGAGGAATCACCGTTTACGTGTGAGCAACAATTTTTTTACGATCCAGGATCGCTACGTCTAATTAGGGATCCCCCGGACGCACCCCAAGTTTCGAAAGCCAGAGCAGCAAACCCCCGTACCGCTCCAGTCCTGTAGCGTTGCAGGAGCCGCAGAGAAGCTGAAGGACACGCCACTCGAAAAGCACCATCATGGTCATCCACCGTGTGTCGTATAGGTAATGTAACTTGGGAGTAGGGGTTTGATGGATACCTCACCGCACACTGAAAAAAAGTAAGAAAAGAAAATGCGCATAATCAGAGAACGCTGGCCAAAGTAAACGTTTTGTCCATGGCAAAAAATCCACCGTGTGTCGTTCCGGATCAGTGCGGCGCGCCGCACCGACGACCGACGTGTTTGAAGGGAATCGTCAGACACTACTGCTACTACTACTACTACTACTGCTGCTGCTGGTGACGTTTTCTAGTCCTGAACAGAGGGCGAGTGAAGCGCAGCCTCTTGTCTTCGGACCGGGGAGCTCTTTACGAGGTAACCTGAAGGGTCTGGTGTAGCTCATCTCAGAGACAAGTAGTGCGTAGCGTGCAACGCTCAGATTCGGAACGGCAGCGGTGTGCTACTGTCGACGCACGGCAACTGCGACACGAACGCTTGTTTCGGTTTTCGCAGCTGGTCCTTGCATGCCGAAGACCTCGGACGTTTTCCCTATGAACCAGGGTCATACGAAGCAGCGGCGTGTTTCCCGTGATGACCGTGTTCAAGTGGGCGACTCGATCCAGTCGCAGGTTGAACTTGCCCGCGTTGCGATCACACGCTTCATGAAAGAGCGTCGAGTAGAGGACGTAGCACCGTTATGCTCCCGAGTTCTGGTGCTTGACGTGCGACTAGCATTGTCCGACGCATTTGGCGCACTATTAGAACAACAGAGCTCAGTTGCTGTTCTCTGGGATACCGTGAAGCAAAGCCTCGTTGGACTCTTGACTCCAGCCGACCTGGCTGAGATGCTGCTCTTTCTGCGCGAAAGCCTACAACGCGAAGGAACCCCGACCCCGAACGACGGTAACGAGCAGGGTCACCAAGACTCTGGTGCTGTAGATGACGCCGACTACAATCGGCGCGCTGTGCGGCTCCTCACGAGTCGCACGCTGGGCACTTGGCTGGAACTGTGCTCGGAGCAGTCGAATCAGTCCAAGCTGCTCTCAAGAGACATTACGGATACTGGGCAAGGACCAGTGCCAGGAGCAGGAGCCGCTGAGGCCCCACCGGTGACCTTGGCGACCGCAGTTGCTGTCGCTGGGTCCGCACTCGAGAAACACGCTCCGCTACTGGCCAACTCGCGCCCGCCGCGTCCCAGTGCCCTGCAGCTAATATCCTGTCGAGCGAATGGCTCGCTCTACGAGGCGGCTGTCCTGCTTCGGGATCACGCGATTCACCACGTTCCGCTTGTCATTGGAGCAGACAGCACCGTGCTTTGTATTCTGACGCATGGACGACTTTTGGCGTACATGAATGAGCAGTTTGGCCTGTATCGACTCGAGAAACAATGGCAGCAACAGCAGCAACAGCAGCAACAGCAACGTGAGCGACCAGCTCGCCCTCGCACAGACGCGCGGGTTAGCGCACAGGAGCTGCAGACTGCAGCGTTGGACGCGATGCGTACATCGTGCACCCCTGAAGTCGAGGAGCTTGCTGTTGTCGTAGATCTTTTTTCCGTTCCTATAGAAACGCTCGGAATCGGAACCTTTCGCAATATATCGCAGGTACACCTGAAAGAGCCGCTGTGGCGAGCCATCGCCAAATTAGTGGACTCCAACGTGCATGCAATTCCTGTCGTTGATGACACCGGCGCTCTCCAACAAGTCTACACCCGAGCAGATGCGCTATGGATCATTGCACCTGAGACAGTGACTGTACCCGAAGGCCGCCCAGCTTCTCCCTGGGGGCGACCTTCGGAAACCAAGTCACCAGGAGGAAACATGGAAAACATCGGTGCGCGTATTGCCAGCGGAGGAGGTCGATATCACATGCTCCGGGACCACGTTCTCGTGGAGGATCACTTTCGCATGCTGCGGCGGGAGGGTCGTAACCGACGCTTGCCTGTCACGTGCAGCCCCAGAGACACGCTGCGGACCGTTTTTGAACGCATGGGTCACGACTTTCGTATACACCAGGTTTTTGTTGTCGATGATCGCCAACACGTTTTGGGAGTCATATCGCTATCGGATATTCTGGAGTTTTTCATGGATAGCTCCGCGAGTGTGCCGTCGTCTCCGGATCTTCGCCACCACGACTCGCCGTTTTCCCATACGGGCATGGATCTGCCCGTCCGCCCGATCCTGTAAGCGTCTAGTGCAACGTTACTTCATCCCAGCGCATGAAGTTTTTGCATAGATGAAGTGAGCGACGGATTCGAGCCTGTCATGCATTGTGTTGGCGCTCGATGATGACCGACCTGCATTCCGCGACATTGACGCAGCGTCCGAGGTAGGCGACGCCGTTTCCCGCACGACCTGGATGCGCTGGCATCTTTATGAACGAGGCTGCACAGCGACATTCGGTGCGCACGCCCAAGACCTATCCAAGCGATTGACACAGCGTTCACTGGGGGCGGTTACTAGGCGGTTCCTCTGGGTATGGATTCAAAACCAGCATATGCGTATGCGTCGTTCCTTTGGATCAATGTGCCTGAAGAGCAGCATGCTTCCCCATGGATGCACCGTGTCCGGAGTGCGCACCAGGGCTCGAATGATGGCGAGTGCTGACGCGCCAGCTGTGTTGCGGACACTTACCTGGATGGCGACAGCTGCCTCGGAAGCTCCCATGCGGCAACGTGGACGCAGGTCGCAAAGCGGTACGCGTTTGATGCAGGGACACGGTCCTTCAGGCATATGCAGGCCGTGAGTCCGTATTTTGCGCGATGAAATTCCCGGTTGCGCTGGAGGAGCCTGCTGGACCTTGCCGGACTAGGTCAGCGGCACGATACGAGAGATGTTTGCTGAAAGGCTTGCGCTCTGAATCTGTCCCAGAGTGCAGGTGTTTTCGTTGAGGACGGAGCCGTGTCGCATTAGACTCGAAACGCTTGCAATTCCTGCGTCAAGTCAACGTTTTGGGAAGAGTTGCGATGCGATCTCACCCATGCATCGAACAGCGCTATCCACGTATGCCGCTGAGGGTGCTTCGTGCTTCGCACTGCGTCCACGAGCGCATTCTCGAGACCACAACCGGCACCATTGGGTAGCCGTGCGAGAGCCCTCAAGGCAAGGTCACTGCGCGTTGCCGTCACGGGCGACAAGGCCAGCCCGCACACCCGCACGGCGATCTTTGGGTCGGTACGAAAGGCCGTGCTCGCGCATCATACGCGCTCGCATACCGTAAAGTGCAAACACTGTACCAGCTGGTATCTCCGGAGCTGTCCCGTCCGTCGCACATGCGCCTGTCGCAGCATTCGCTCGCCCGAATCGAAAGTTGAAACATGGGAAGCAGTCGCTTTCCCATACTCGCTGCCTTCGTTCAGGCAAACCCACGAGGAACCGATGCGATTCGTGCAGGATTGCTGGAGTACCGCCCCAGCCGTGCACTGACGCATCATTCCAGATCACGAGGACTCGAGGCTGCGGCCTGTACGCAGACGCTCCGAGTCGCCGCTGGAAGCGTCGCTTCGCTGGGCGTTGCAGGTGCGTCCACATGCACCCTGGCATGCCGTTTCTCTCTCTGCAACTCGATGGATGCACCGAACAGTACACGCCAAACACCAATTTTTGCCAGTCATTCGCATTCGTGTATGCGTCCGTCTGCGAAATTCTCGAAAACGATGCATCCGTGCATGCATGGAATTCAGCGGTGCCTCTGCTGCACCCCTGAACAAGCAGCGTACTGGACCCCGCTGTCTGCAGTGAACGCATCATCGAGCGTTGTCTACCTACGGTAGATGACGGATCGATCCAACGAGACGAAATCCAAGTTTTTCACTCGACAGCGAGGTGTAATACACGCATGAAGCGGCAGAAGCAGCTCCACGTTATCGAGCTCTTTCCAGCACATCCTCCAAACGGATCCAGAGTCCAACCGCTGTGCACGTCGTCCAGACACTTGACGAACTCTCTCTCTTGGTGCTCCAGATAGCCGAAACACAACCGCCAATCCAACGAAAAAGAACACATACACACACAAACAGAGAGAAAGAGAGAAAACCCTTTACGCTCCTGAGTGCGCGCTGACTGCCTGTCGCGCTTCAACGGCGCCCGGCGTCAATGCGTCCAGAGTTACGTACGGCGTTGCGTTGTGTGTACGCTCGAAACAGCAACTGATGGCATCATCTGGTGTTCATATGCATCAAGTTTGGCGTAAACTGAAGACCCACGCGAGTGATGTCATTTCAAACCTGCACCTCGCTCAGCTTTTACAAGACGAGCAGCGATGCACCGCATTTCGAGCGACCCTGAATGATCTGGTGTACGACTACGCGCGTCAGCGGGCAACCCCTGAGACGCTCTCGCTGCTTATCGAGTTCGCTGACGCGTCAGAACTCGGAGCAAAAATCGATAGAATGTTTCAGGGTGAGAAGATCAACTTGACAGAAGATCGTGCTGTTCTGCACGTCGCTCTGCGGGCGCCACGCGATCCGACAATCTGGCCTGCTTCCGTGCGTCTACCTGAGCAGGCGGTTTCAGAGGTCCACGATGTACTCGCGCAGATCGAGCGTTTCAGTGAACGCATTCGAAAGGGCCGCGAATGGGTTGGAGCAACCGGCAAGCCGTTGACAGACGTTGTCAGTATCGGTATCGGTGGGAGTTATCTGGGTCCAGAGTTTGTCTACGAAGCGCTGAGGACTGACCATAAAGCAGCGGAGGCGGCACGCGGCCGACGACTACGATTTCTGGCGAACGTGGACCCGACGGACGTGCACCGAGCACTTGACGGCCTTAACCCGGAAACCACGCTCGTCGTTGTGGTGAGCAAAACCTTCACGACCGCGGAGACGATGTTGAATGCGCGCACCCTGAAACGCTGGCTCATGGATGCATTAGGTGAGTCCGCGGTGGCGAAGCACATGGTTGCCGTCAGCACCAACACCGAGGCGGTGAAGGCGTTTGGTATCGATCCCCAGGAAGGCATGTTTCGATTCTGGGATTGGGTCGGGGGTCGCTTTTCGGTCTGCAGCGCGGTCGGCCTGGTACCGCTTTCGCTCCAGTACGGTTTCGGCATCATGCGGGAGTTTCTTGCGGGAGCGCATGAAATCGATTGGCACTTTGCAACGGAACGGGACTGGCGCAAGAACATTCCGGTTCTCATGGGGCTATTCGGGGTCTGGAATGCGTCTTTCCTTGGATACAGCACACGTGCGCTGCTCCCATACGCGCAGGCGCTGTTGCGTTTCGCGCCTCACATCCAGCAGGTCGACATGGAAAGCAACGGCAAGGGCGTCGACATCCACGGAGAAGCGCTCATCGATCCAACGGCGACCGGCGTTGTGGATTTCGGTGAACCCGGCACAAACGGCCAACATTCTTTCTATCAACTGATGCACCAGGGGCGAGTCATACCTGCCGATTTTGTTGGCTTTCGACGATCGCAAACACCCATTGTTCTGGAGGGTGAGCCGGTCTCAAATCATGACGAATTGATGAGTAATTTCTTCGCCCAGCCGGACGCTCTCGCCATAGGCAAGACGCGCGAGGAGCTCGTCGCCGAGGGCGTACCCGAAGCGCTCCTGAATCACAAGATTTTCCCAGGGAATCGTCCATCGAGCAGCATGCTCTTTGACTGTCTTGATGCGCGAACTGTGGGTCGACTTTTGGCTCTATATGAGCACCGCGCAGCCGTCGAGGGTTTCCTTTGGAATCTGAATAGCTTCGATCAGTGGGGTGTGGAACTCGGCAAAGTGCTTGCAAAACGCATCCGCAATGAACTGGCGCGGAGACGTCAGGCCGAAGGAAAGCCAGCTGCCGGACAGGCTGCAACCGATCATCATTGGAACGCCAGCACCCGCTTCCTTTTAGACGCTTATTTCACGCCAAGTACCGGGCAGTGAGCGGCTGTGTGCTCGACGACAGCGCTGAAGGATCGGTTTCGGTTTGAGCTGCCTGCACTCGGCTCCAGCGTTACCACGGCACACGAGCACGTTGATGGTGACGAGACTGCGTGTGCGCGTTTACCGAACTGCGACATGCTCTGTGGCGTGTCGCACCAGCCGAGAAAGATCCCCGCTAACCAAAAGGTTGTCGCAGATCGCACACACGCTCCGGGACTTGTGCCGTGCGAGCCACATTGAGGCACGACTCTCATCTTCGAGCTGGCATCCAGAGGTGGCAGGCTGCCGGTGGCCGCCCTGATGCCGCCGGCATGGCACTCGAGCTGACACCCCTGACCCAGTTCGGTCCAAGGCGGGCATGCCGAGCCTCGCAGTCATCCCTGCCCTGATCCACTGCCCCTATCGTCCGGTACGAGCTTGTCGACGATGCTACAAACGAGTGCATGCCAACGCTGTGTGCTCTTGTTTGCTCACGACTGCGCGTTTTCGGAGGCCGCGATTGCAATCCGCGAATCGAAATCCATATACTGAATCATTCGCGGCTTCGGCAGCGTGACAATGCGTCGGCAGGGGAAACAGCGCGTCGAGCGGTCTGCTTCCTGTTCCGTTTCCGAATCCGCCGAAGCGCCCTCGAGTCGGGCTAGGCGCTCGCTGAGAGCCCGTTCTGCCGTTGTATCCTCTGCCAGGTGCGCATGTATCCAGCGCAACGTCGCCAGCTGGGTATGGCCCTCCGCCCGAACACGACGACAATCTGCGGCAAAGTCCTCCCCAAACCACTCAAATAGCCGAGATAATTGAATTGACGATTTGGCCTGTAACGGAATAAAAACCTGGCCGGGATTCAGAAGAAACGACGTCGTCGCTGCATCCAAGTCGCATTCCCAACGCGACAAATGAACGCAGCGAGGTAACGGACTCGAACGAGCGCCCCAGTGCAAAACGAAATGCACTCGCGGTTCACAGACGGAAACCAGGAGCGGAGCAAAACGTTCCTGGTCCTTGCCTAGCGATTGCCGGCACCCGAAGCGAATCACCTGGTCCCGCAAATCCTCCAGCGTCATGAGCTCCCCACACAGGACGAAATGCGTACGACGCAGGAGCTCCATGGCGTCCGGGAAACGAGACGATTTCGCGCTGCCGCGTAGTTTCAGCTCCTGAATGACCGCCTGGATCACCATTCCGTTGAAGATGTTACAGTAAAAGGCCAGCTTCTGGCCGTCATCGGCGAGCGAGTCATCAGGACGACGGCACCACGCAAGCAGGGAGGCCAGTGTGAGCCACTCGGGAAAACATGGGTCCGCGAACACCGCCTCGTAGCGTAGACCGTAATCCGCGTAGTCTTCGACGGGAAGCGCGACCTGCAGCAGCGCGTCCAGCACACGCTCAGTCTCGAGGGCCAGGGTGCGTGCGGGATACCGCGCGCTCCGGCGCAGACTCTCCGGAAGTCGCAACAGCGTATTCAACGAACACTCGCTTTCATTCTGCATAAAGTGGACGACGCCGTAGTCGGGCGCATCTGCAAGGCCTGCCACGCCCGAGGCTGTCGGATGCCCGTTCACACCGGTTTCCGGTGGCGAGCGCAGAGGCGAGGCCACCAGAACCCCGTACGCCACCAGTCGCTGCAGAACGCGCTCCAGAGCAGCGTTCTTATCTTCAAGCGTGTCAGTTGCCGAAACACTCGCGTCTTTGACAGGTGACGAGAAAGAAGTTTCTAGCGCGTCTCGGGTCGCACTGTGCTCATCAAGCCAAGTGGTCTCTTCGTGCAACCAGGTCTCGACGTGTGCGCGCGTGATCCAGGTTGGCCCTTTACGAGACGAAACTGTCACATGACGTGCAAAACTTGGCAACGACTGACGCACCCCACCGATATTCCCGAATAAAAGTCCGAACACGGCAGCGTGTAGACGAACGAGGCTCTCCGAGAGAATCGAGGCGCTGTTGCTGGTGCTCGGTGGACGCGGCGTTGACACCGGCGGCGTACGCATCACAAGTCTACAAGCCTGGTGTACTGTAGCGATTGCTTGACACTACCAACGCCTCTAAACCGACTGAAAATGTTTCGTAACTACAGAATCGTTTGAAGGCCGCACGTATCTAAACTAGAAGGGAAAATGAATGTTGACATGCGTGTCGCATTTTCCGTTTCGCGCCGCGACACGCATCTGGGGCACCGACGGGTGGACACGTGTCCCCGGCCAGGCGCTGGATCGCTGGCACCAGGCCTCCGCGGTATATGGCATCATGGGCTGCCACGCTCTCGTTTGCCGTTTGTTTCGGGAAATAATTTCCGGTATCCATGTAGGTTGGCTGCGTCTGCATAGATGGATTGGTGCACTGCTTCGTTCCGGGTTCTTGCTTCAATGTGTATTCCCTGTCCTGTGTCTTCTGGGCCCTGATTATTTTTACATCGAAAGTGTTCAGCGATAGATCACAGCTTACGTTCAGCGTACCGTACGATTCCATGGATATTTCGCTGGACACCAAGGCGCTGGACGCTTCGGACGAACCACACATTACCTGTTATTCATTGAAGTGCTCAAGTCGAGGTAGGGAAAGTGCCTGCGTGCATCGTTGCTTTTGGAATCGCGCGATAGCAAGCTTCTCACCATCGATTGTCTCGCTAGCGGACGCTCGGTTATACAACCGCACACGAATCTCGTGCTGCTCCACCTCTGTTTTAGGCTCGTATCGTTTACCTACTTCAGCGCGCGCCTGTGCTCGTGATGTGTGGATGTCGTCCTGGACGCATCGATGGGAATTGTGCAGCTTGGACTCCTGCACTCGTTGAGCGCTTTCATAGCGGCAGCAGGATTGCGGCCCTTGGAAGCCAAACCACGACTAGCGCCGTAGGCGACAACCAGACCACGTGACATATCGGTTGTTTCGCTTTCCAACTTTACGAGCAAGTTCAGGAATGCACGCTTCGTACTTCAGTGCAGTTGAAATCGTTACCGACCTCAGCATTGCTTCGTGTACTCCTGTGAAAGATCGTCTGCTTGAGGCATTTGGAAGGTGATCTGCGCTCTGTATGAAGCGCACAAAAACATTCTCCTGTGCGCGATACGGCGTTGAGCGCATCCAGATGCGTCCGAACGCCGTCGTTCCTCTTGTTGGCCTCGCTCTTGGCCTCCAGTATACCCAAGTTTGGATCATATCAGTTTAGGAAAAAGTTGATTAGCTTCATCAGCTTTCCTTTTCAGCTCATTGGTTCCGTCGATTTGATTTAATGCTACGGTGACGGTGACGTCGCATCGAATCTGGGAAGCAGCGAACGTACGCTATCGACAAGATAGCGATGCAACGAGGAGCGAGCTCCCCCGGCTTATCACGAGTCCAGCGCCTCTTATTCTCTGCCAGTACCTGCGCATGCCCCGAAGCGTGACGGGAAAGTGTTCGCAGCAAACGCTGGTCAATACAGGTCACTCGTCCAAGTGCCACAAGTGTCAGCATTGAGCGATCATCGTCATTGGCACGCGTACGGCGTCAACCAAGTGCACTACGCAAACGGACCGGTTACGCAGTGACCGCCAGCAGCTGAGCAGTCCCTGAGCCACGCCCATACGTTCTTCGACCTGTCTGCGACGTTTGGCAACCAGCGGGTGACGCATCCCGTTGTAGCCTGGTTAGGGTTCGCGACCGAGCCATTCCTGCTCATAGGTTTGCAGGGCGGCTCGCTCTACTTCTTCTTGGAATAGGCGACCGGTGCCTTCACAGTGATTGCACGGGACGTATCCACTGCGTCCACAAAGGCGACAAGGCACGGTGCCGTCCGGGCTTTTCCTATTCGGCAAGGTTCCGAGCGCTAAACACTGACCGCAGACGAGTTTTCCACGTCCTGAGCAGTATGGACACTGCATGCGCTCTCGCGCCCGCGTCTGTGCCAGCTCCAGGGTGAGCAGTGTGCCCAACACGCCGATGCTTCCACCAGCAAAAGCTGAGGCCAGCTCCTGGATGCCGATCGCCAGCAGGGCCCTACACAGCAACGCTCCCGACGTCCTGCGTCGAGTAGAACGCACTTTTCGGCACAATACGAAGCGTTTCGCATGCTCTGTACGGCAGAACGTCCCAGATGCTGCAGCAGAACCGCGGCGGTGTCGGTGCCCCAGCAGTGCAGCAGTCGTTGAAGCTGGCCTCAGTGTCGGGAGTGCCTGACACTGGTATAGGAGAAGCTGCGCACTTTTCGAGCCAGGCGAGCAGGCCATTCACGCACAAGTCTAGGCAGCTTCAGACACCTTGGCAACGTCTGAGGCAGGTCTGCAAGCGTACACGACCGGCGACGACAACTCGGCACCAGCAGTGAGCGCAGTTCTTGCGTTGAACGTTCCGCCGCCATTGCCGGTTTTTTTGACCAGCACTAGCGCTGGACACAAGTTCGTCGACGACCTGGCGCACTGACACCATCAGTTACATCGAAGCGATCGATCCCTTTTTCATTATGTTGTAGAAATCTATTGAAAATTGTCGACTTCATGAGTTCTGGCAATACCTTGGCACCGCGTCTGTCGAGGAGCACCCCGCCTGTCTGCGAGCCAGGCGACGGGAAAGCGCAGCGCAACTGCGGTGTGCGTTTCTTGCGGCAACTCTGGTATTGTTGCTGCCCACCGAACGAGTTTGCTATCGGTCGTGATATTCTGGCGCTAGAGCGCACCTTTTTGGCAATGGTTCGAACGAGCGTAACAGCGTCTTCTCTAGGCGTTGCCGTAGCCGTGCTCTTATCGTCAAGGATGGCGCGGATCATTGGAACACTCATGGTCGCCCTGAGTCAGTTTATGGTAGTGATTGCGTTATGGAGGTTTACTGTTCAGAGTGCGTCGTTGGGGCAGCGCTGCTTCTCGCCAGACACCGTTCTGCCCTGGTTCATCGTTGTCTTACTGGGCACTGCACTTGTTCTGTCGATCGTGGTCGTATTCAGATGAGCGCAGTGGGCCAGCATCCTTTGTCTTTCTTATCCTATTTGGACATGATGGATTGCAGAGATTGCATCGGTGCATTGCGAGCTGCTTTACATTGGATGTTGAGAAAGTGAAACGGGACGAGGTAGGTCGCGGCATTGCAGGTGTCCAAGCTGCTGCATGTGTATATGTGTTGCCATCTAGCCGCAGGAAGCTCGTCTTCATGCATCCGTCCACGATTGACTTGTAAACAAGACATTCTAGGATCAGTCAGGAGCGCCTGCGAGACGACAAGGCGAATTAAGGTCAACAGGAGCGAACTTCGCACTGCATCACCGAAAGTTGCGGCCTGTAGACGCGAGTATCGGGAAATCACGTTGCCGCTGAGGAGGAGCTGCTGCTCAAGCGCGGACTCGTCCACCGTTTCCGGGAACACGTCCTCAAGGAAAGCTTTTCCCAACCACAATGAAGCTTGTCGTTTCAAATGGCAGCAGGTTCCTGGTTTGGTGAAGCACACACACCAACGGCGACACTGAGCGACAAGATCGACTAGCACCTGGCCTGTGTTCGTGCTTGTGCAAAGCAGCTAGCGTTTCCCTGATTTCCCTGGAAGCTCTGCGCATTCCAGTTCGTTTCTAACCTTTCGCGAAGCGGGTCGAGACCTTGAGTTGGGCGCTTATCACACGCGAATTCGGAGTCCGTTGCGTAAAACTCGATATGTCCCGCGACACTGAGCCTCATTCACAGCACGTCCCGTCGTTGATACTCGTAGCGACGACACTTGGACTTTTATGTTTAGGCTGCGTACAAACACGCCTGGAGCCACCTAAAGGCACTGGGCGGATACGCACTGAAAATCGTCTCAAAGTACGCGCTCCCCTGTACCATGTAGACGCCTCCTGCTGTACGGAGCTTCACACACAAGCGCACCTTCATCGCAGTCGTGACCGTCCTGCTTCCGGAGTTCTACTTGACATCGCCAGTGATTCTCAGTCGACAACCCAGGTTTTTTTCGCATTCAGAGTCGTACGAGGTTCGAAAGCACCCTGAAGATCCATCCCCCGTCGATGGTATGCCTCTCGCACTTGTGTCGCAGTGTCGCTCTCCCAGGTAGTACTCGTTCTCGCCCGCGCGTCCTCGAACCCGATTCCATTACTGCTGTTGCTCTGGCGAGCGGCTTTCGCAGTGCCGCTGCTTTCACTCTTTGCGGAGGTGCAGTTCGTATGACTCTGATAACCGACAGCCTACGTTCCTTTACTGATGAACGAAAGCAGCACGCACGGGGGTCCAGGCAAAACGCAACAGAGCTCACGACGTGCGCAGGAACCCCGGCAGACTCGTTCGAGACCCAGTGTGGTAGTCTCGGGAGCCGGTTCGAGGGCGTCACGCCCGCTGCTGCGTGGCACAGAGGAAGCGGAAAAGGTAGACCATGCGCCTTTGGAATCTAGTAGAAATTCTTTGGCTTCGAAACAACCGAATAATCAGGCCGCAACGCTGAGTCAAGCCACCAAGTCGAACTCGATGACCCGAGGAAGCGGGGCCACCCCGGGGCAACGACCTGCCCCGGTACACCAAAGCGCAGCACCGTCCACAGTGGCCGCAGCGGCGAGCAGTACCCGGGAGTTGTATGCGCTGCGAGCGGAAGTGGCGAAACTTCGGCTGCGCTGCGAGGAACTGGAAAACGAGCTAGCGCTGCTTCGCAAGCAAGTGAGCACAGTTGCTCTGCCGCCTGTGGCATCATCCGCGTCGACAAACACCAGTAATGCCAAGGAGTTGGCGCAGGCCTCGCAAGCACCCGCTCCAGAAGCCAGTCAGGTGGCGGCGACTGGAACCGCTGGAACACCCGCATCTCAAACGACCGCTAGACTTGCGTCTACGTCGGGCTTGCACAACGACATCACTTGGCAAAGCGAAAGCCAAGTGCTCGACTGGGCCGATGAAATGGAAACCATGGAGCTCGAGCGTCGCGGGCGAAACAGCAGCACCGAAAAGTCGGTTGTGAACGTTCCTCGCCCGACGCCCGGCACCTGGACGAGGAAGCCAGCATCGGCATCGGGTGCCGGGCCTGAAAGGCCGCCCCAGCCGCCTTTACCGTCCACGCGAGATACAGGACAGCAACAACGACACCTGAGTGAAGCGCAATCATTGGAACACCCACAGAGAATCCGGCAACGTGAGCCTCGTCCGCATGGTACAGAGCAAAACCGCGAAGCGCGTCAACAGCAGCGGCGGCAGCGTCGAGAGCGTCCTTTCCAAGAGCGAACGCTTACCGCAGATGCCAAGACGCAACCACACGCGAGCAGTGCAGCGAGCAAGTCTGCGGAAGCGCCACCACCAGTCCAGAGACCGCACCGAGAGACCGTAGAGAGACCGCCAGCGTCTGCCTGGCTGTTCGCCGTTCACGCTCGAGCACAGCCGGACAAGTTGCGTTTCCTGGTATCGAGTCGCGCAGCGGGACCGGAGTCGGCACCTGATCGATTTATTTCGCTTTCGTTTAGTGTATCGCGTTGGATCAATGACCAAGCCTTTCACAAGACACTGATGCGCATGCTTCTGCAATTGTGGCGGCGTCTTGCGCCACCAGCACTCGATTCTGGAACAACGCAACAGCAACAGCAACAAATACCGCCACCCTTAGCGGAGCTGCTTCGCCAACCTGAAACGGAAGAGCAGCGCCCGCTGGATCGCCAACAGGTCTGGGCACTATGTGAGCCGGTGCTGCTCGAGGCGTGCCGCCACCCGACCCTGCTGGTACTTCTCGATTGCCACGGGCTCAACGACAAGACGAAGCAGGCTGTGCGCTTTAATGTGGCGTACTTTGTGGAGGCAGCTGCAGCTGCTCGAGAGCGCTTTGAAGCGACGTTCGCAATACCACCGCGCCTGGTGCTGGTGCTCGAAAGCTACCCCGTTCAACGGCGACCGGTTCTCGGGGGCCATCCAGTGTATCCCGTGCAATGCTAACAGGACGCAAAGCCCAGCGCTGTGTGTGTCTGTCTGTTTTCGGGGCCGGGTTTCACGTAGAGACGCGGGGCGCCCTGCTCCCGAACAGTTTCGATACGAGCTGCGTACCTGTGTGCATCACGTATACGTAGGTACACACGACCGCTATTCTGGTGATTGCGTTCATTTCATTTTCCTCTTTTCCCCGTTCGCTTAAACCTCTGTCTATGCGAGCAAGCGGCCATCATCATAGAAAGCGCTCCCGATATATACCAGAGCGAGGCGTACTCACACACACACACACTCGGACGCTACTCGGTGTCATGACAGGAAGCATCGGGACTGGACGAACTGGACCTATCCCCGGCAGCTGTTGCGATCACGACGATCGCGTACAGCTCCAGCATCAGCGCGACAAGGCCGAAAACGACAACGTCCGACGAGGACGTATCCTGCCAGCTACGTCTAGACCAGGACGTGACCTGCATTGCCGCTGGAAACGTGGGACCTATTGGATTCGCATTGACAGGAGCACGCTCAAATCAGCGCATTAGAAGCGGAAAAGGAACGGCAAAGGAGGCAAAGAGCCTCGAGCAACTTTTCAGCACAGCACAGCACAGCACAGCACAGCGTTTGCGCTTTGTGGACCTGCTCTCCGTACGCTTCAGGCATCTTCGCTAGGAGCACGTATACTGAAGCGTCGGCTATCGTACGACGATGAAAATACCCAGCGCGCTAGTCCAGGAGCGTTCCCACGGTGCATGCCTGGAGCCATGGAGGTGATAGACGTCCTGCAGCGATTCGCTCTTCCATTAGCACTTCCATCGATTTCCACAGTGTGTGCACGTCACAAACGTCGTCATAGGTTCATCTGCGGAGCGTGTTTGCATTTGGAAATAGGTGCAGGAACGTTGACCGCATTTGCCACAGCGGAACTGATCCGTACTTGCTGCTTGTGGAATACCCCTTTGTTTGTGGAAGAGCATTCGTTCAGCAATTTCCGCTTCCCGCTCCCGCGCCTGCTCTGTTTTCAACGCTTCAGCGCTCATATCCACGAGCTCCGCTGGCGACAGCTCTTGTCGCAGTAGACGCCACCGCAGGTCCGCGTTTCGCCGTAGGTTTGCTTTCAGTTCCCGATACTTGGCACTATAGTCCGGGCGGGCAAAGTCGAAAGAGAACTTTGCATTCAGCGCCCGTTCTAGTTCGATACAAAGGGAACGACACAGATTGATTGTAGCTGCGTTCACGTGCTCTGTAGGTGTTGCCTCTTCAGTTGCTGCTGCGATGAAAACGTCAGTCAGCGCTCGCACGATATCTCCGCGTTTTCCGGGCGGCAGTGGTAACGCTGACACCATTGGCTCCGTCTGCATACGGTCTGAATGCTGCTGTTGCTGCTGATCACCGTCTACCTCGGTTGCGTTGGCAGTGTTCCACGCACTCTCCAATGTCGACACAGGTCCAGCGTCGAAGGAGCCGGTCTCTGTAGCGACCTGCTGCACTGCCGCGAACGCGCCTTCACGGCCAGCCGCATCCGCTACCCCGGCAACAGACCCGTGCACGTCCATCCGGGCGTCAGCAGTTGTATGCAGGCTAGGCCCGAGGTCGTCGGGTTGTACACGACCAGCACCATTCAACCCCGGTCGCGCGTTTGTCGCATCGTTTGGAGCGGCGAGCAGTTCGGAACCCGAGCTACTCGGATCGCGCGTTTGAAGCCGCTCGGACTCGCCAGTCGGCAACAGGGACGGCTCCTGCGACTCGCGCTGTGCCTCCGTAACGATGGCTTTCCATTTGCTGACAATCTCCTCGGCAAGCCGCCCGATCACTGCACTCTTCCCGTGAAGGCTCCTGCCGAGCGTCTTGATGGGCTTCCCAGCTCGACTCGTTCGAAGAACCTCCAGCGTTACCTGATATCGCAGTAATTCCGCAAGCTGAAGGGCGATTCTTCGCTCCTCGAGCTCAAAGGCCTCGGCGGCTCGCGCAGCGGCCAGACGGAGATCCTCTAACTGCGCAGCACACTCGCGATATTTGCTGCACCGGTCGCTCCAGGCCTGATGCAGCTCAGAGAGCATCGCCGAACGCTCTTCCAGGCCGTGCACAACGCGTGTGAGGTCCTCAGCACCAATACTTCGTCGACTCGTGAGGCCTGTTGCACTTGCCCGAATCGCGTCAAGCGTTAACGGGGTGGGTTCCGGCGGTGCGGGCGGATACTTCTCAAGCTTGCGCTCGAGGAGAGCCAAACGCGCTTTCATCTGTGCGTTCTGCTGGCGCAGTGCAGCCAGCTGACGACTGTGTTCGGTTCGGCTCGCTCCAGTGCCGTGACTGGAGCTTCCGGCTCCACGACTACGTTCCGCCATGCGCACTTGCTGAGCATTCCCGGTACCTAGGGAGCCTGGTGAGGCTCCCGCCGGCCCACTGGCAGTCCCAGAAGAGATGCCGTCGGACAGAGGCGTCCACTCGGTGCCGGTGGACGACTTGCGTTTGTGTGCCCGTCGCTTGTTCGGGTCGTGAGAGCGATCGAGCGCTCTGCGCTCAGCGGTACTCTCGGATGAGGCTTCGTCGATTCGTGCGGGGTACGCGTCACGACACTTGGCACTGCCGTCGTCGCCCTCCGAGAGGTCATGCTCTGGCTCGGATACGGCATACTCGCTGGAACTCGCAGCAGTCTCGGTTCCATCGGAGTCCTCCGCTGGTATCTTGCGTCTCTGCTTTAGGCGCCTCCGCGTAGCCGTGGCCTCGCTCGGGTCCGAGTCCAGAAACCCAGCACGCTTGTCACTGGTCGCGTGGTCCGCTGCTGCCGCAGACGCTGTCGAAGCGGGAGCCACACGAGCACCACGCAGCGTCGACGCTGCTTCCGTCAGTGCAGCATCCGTAGCAGCTGCATCCGTTGTAGCAGCTGTCACGGTTTGCATGGCTGCTGTGCTCAACGCGCCCTCTTCAATTGCCTCGGCTATAGCCTTCCGCACTGCATCGTAGAAGCGGTGAGTTGGTTTCACGCACTTGTCCATGTTCTCCGCGAACGCGACCAGGTTCTCCCGTGTCACCCAGGCATGCTGACTATCGTTAAAAAAGTTGACATTAAAGCGATTCCCTTTCCGGTGGTTCCCTTTAGCGTCAGGCGCGATGACACCCGGCCACCAGGGGTACGACGGGAGCTTCGCCCACACGAACGCGCCGAGGTACGGCTCCCAGTCGGACATAGCTCAGTTTCCAACGAGACCGTTCGTGAACCCTGTTGTTATTGATTGAGGAGCACAAGCACCGGATCAAAAAGCACAACGGGAAAACGTGCACTTGAAGCAACGCCAGACCCCGGCGCGTACTCGAAGCACCACAGCGGCAGTACAAGTCGAACGCGTTCGTGCAGGTCGTCGACACAGCGCGCTGCCGTGCCTGGGCGACGTTGCCCTAGCGGCCGTGCGGTATGCCCAGCGTCGCAGGTAACAGCAAGCAAGCACTTGTTCTTCGCTCTGGGACTGTTTAGACTGCCCTGCTGATCGGAGAGACGGTGTTCAGGGCGCTGCTGGGCTTCGTTCGTGGCCGCAGTGTGACTTGCGTACCGCACCCGACCAGTGCGCTAGCGCAGGAGGCTGCATCGTTGTTGACTCGCGTGCAGGGCGCACGCTCGACGACCCAGGAGCTACGAAGCGGAACGCTGCTGTCTAAGCGAAAACGATCAACGTTTCCGAACGTTCTGCTATGCATATAGATCAGACGGGATCAGCGTACTGTGCGGCAGTTGCAGCTCTGCGGCGGGAGCGCTTCCGAAACCTCGGGGCAGCGGTGAGCCTCGTTCAGGCTGCAGGGGCGCTTCTGGTGGAGGCCTGCGTCCTGCTGCCCCGCCGGACAGCAGGAACAGCAGCAGCGACGTTCATAAGACTGTTATTTGTGGCGTGTAGCGTGCCCTTTTTTCTCGTCGGCTCGCTGATCGGCAGTGACTGGTATGCAACGGCACGGCGGCCGGCTCGACGCGGTGTTGCGTTGTCGCTGTTGGTGGCAGCGGGTGCACTTCACCAGGTCGCCATCCTGGGCTCACTGCAGCCGCTGCTTCCATGCTCGGCACGAAGCAAGCGCTTGATACCTCTCTCGGATGGATTGATACTCGGTGCCTTGTGTGGATGGTGGTTTTGGCTCGTGTTTGATCGAGCGGAGCGTTTCGCTTTCGAGCTACCGCTGCTGGCAACGAAGCGAATGACTCGACTCCTGAGCGCACTGCGTTCTCTAAGACACCCGCGCAGTCCTATTCTGGGGCGTAGCTATATGCCGAGGATCGTTGCCGGGTTCGGCCTGTTCGTGATAGCGCTTAGAGTGCACCGCAGGGCGTCATTGTGGGCAAATCTGTTCTTCCTATCGACGCTGATGCTCTCTGCATGCCTCATGGTACTACTGTGGAGCGCACTGCTCCAGCTCGTGCAGGTATGGATGACGAGTCCAGTCACGCTAGGAGGAAATTCATCGCTTGGGTCGCATCACAGAGGGAAACGAGCTTCAGTGACTGTCGCGAGGTTTGAGCATGCGCTCCGTAATCGAGTCGCTGCGACGCTGTCTCTGTCACCGCAACGCCAGTCGACACCGAAGCGGACCGCTATCGCCTCGGGCGCTGGTGAAGAGCTCCTCTGTTTGGTGCTGGAACACAGCGTACATTTTGGTCACGTCGACATGTTTCTGTACGCACTCTATGATTTGGAACGTGTCGCTCTCTTCGTTCCAGAGCGGAGACGACGATTGTTTGCGGATCCTCATGGCCGAGTTCTGCTCGCATTGCTTGACATTTGTTTGGCCATTCTTGAACCGGGGGCGCTCGTGGAACGGTACACCGCTCCCAAGGACCAAAAGCAGCAGCGCCTCAGCCGAACGCGGCACGTGTATCGACTTTCAAACGCTGGCTTGTTGCACGCCTATCGCATGACGGCTACCTCGCTGGGCGCCTTGATCTTGCACAGCAGTCATGAAGATCCATTCGGACTCGTCCAGCGTCGCACTGGGCTGACTCAACAGCGCTTGGAACAGCTTGCTGCAGCGCTTACCGCTATTCGATCGCGTTGTGGTACGCTGCGACCTCGACCTGGTCTAGAGCAAGCAGCGTTCAACGCTTTATGCGATACCCTGCAGCGATGTCGAGCTTGGGCAGCTGTCGAGGCAGCACCGACCTGCACAGGGACATTGACGCATTCCTCAACGATGCCACGGGTTTGGCGCGAGTGGCCAACGTCTATCGAGGAGGCTGCTCGGCACCTGGAGCAGGTGCGAGCTTTTCTGACGCATCACACGCTCAAGTAACAAGTGCAACGTTCGGGCGTTTATCGCTGTGAGTCCGCTGCATTCTGCTGGATGTTCAGACGCTTTTATGGTAAAAAAGTGCAAATACAGCTGATCAGGTGGGTCCAGTACGCGCCCCAAAGCATCCTGGTGCCAAGCGCTGCGTCGCCGACGAAAGCGACGCCTGGAAGTAAGTGCAGCGTTGCTCCGGCGGACGCGTCAGTCGCCTGCTCTGGTTCAGTTCCGCGTCTGGTAGACAGTGCCGTACTGGCGCTGTGGACGAGGCGTGCGGCCTCAAGCGCTTCGAGGTCAGCGTTGGTATCGCGGCAGGAGAGTGCGGGCGAAATGCACTTGTGTTCGTGAAGCACAGACTTGATGCCTACACGCCCGTGTCAGCATCGAATGGAGCGGATGCTTTTTAACTCGGGCGTGCTCGTTCATGTTTGGATGTCTTCCAATGGTACTCTGTGTAAGTTTGGGGGGCGTTTCGTAGGCTGCTTCCGCTCCCTCTTTTTCATCAACGATATTCGAGATGCCGTTCGCTCATGGGCCTCTGGCTCTGATGCCTGCAGTGGCGGTCACCTGGTGGTAGCGTGAACGATCCGATATCGATGGTTTCCGGCCATTGCAGACACGCTGGATGCATAGGCAAAAGGTACGATCTGCACATTTCCTCGCAAGTTCCGTCGCCTTTACATACAGCCTCGGTGCGCACTTGACAATGGTGACACTCGAATATAAGCTGAGGACTTCCCGTGTGCCTACCAGAACGCATTCTTCACTGAGTTTCATCCCGCGGCAGATGACGATCTACTTCATCGCTGGATCCATGCGTTTCATGGGGAAACGAGTTTTCCGTCGATGCGCTCCTCGGTTTCAGTGCCCGATGCGGTAGCTTATGATTACGTGCTTTTTTTCGAAGGCAATTCGTTCCATGAGTACGCTGTCAGAGGCGCGCGCTGAGGTCCACTGTTCCATTCGATAAAGCAGTCGCGTAACGCGACGTTGTCCATACCGAAACAAGCACCGATAGTTGAATCCAGTCTGGAGAAGACCAAAAAATCTGGAGCAGTCTACGCGCCCTTGCTCGAAAGCAGTGGCACACGCTGCACTCGAAGCGATCGCTCCAATGACTCAGGTCCGAGTCCAAGATCCTTGTTCATGAAAACCGAAGCAACCGGGAGCCTTTGGATGCATATCTCGTGAAAGGGACGATGATGTTCTCGAATGCCGTTCCTTGGATGGCCATCAAGAGATATAGAAAATCGCCTTTTGAACGAGATGGATGATTCAACATCATATGCTCTTTGAATGTTCGGCATGATACCGTGAGCTGGTTGTCAAAGTACGCCGCAGATTGTTTTTCGTCGCTATTCCAGCGACCTCCGTTGCAGCGCCCGCAACTTGTCTTAAAGTCGAAAGATAGAAAGACTTTCATGTTCGGTTTGAGCTTGCAGCTTATGAGGAAATAAGAAGCACGGATGCTTGTATTTATGAATCGAATGATGATATCGATTATTTTACGAACGCTTGTTCCGCGGCACTGCGGATCACATCTCGATTCTGGTGACGTAACGAGCTCCAGCAGCAACGTGTTGAACGAGTATTCCCGAAAAGAAAACGATCGAGCATCGTGAAACTCCACATGCATCCGCACGCCCGTTTCGCTACGCGTCGGATATTCAGGCTGAACATGTAAAATAGTTGGGGCAAACATCTCAAGGCGGGCACAGCGCGAGCTGTCCAGTACTCCATTTTACATGGACCCCGTGAGCAGACGCTCTCCTCAGTGCGGATATCTATCGAGTTATCGGGGATTACTGGCCACCATCAACGTCCTGTCGATTACAAGAAAAAGCACAACTACGAGCGCTGTTTTTCCTCTGGCACATTCTATTGGTCTATCCGTTTTGAGATAAATTCTATTCGACCCGAATACCGGGATAGCTCGCGTCGCTGCTGTTCGTGAACACAGCTTCCGCAGGTCCCTCTACCCATGTATTGCACGGGTTACCAGAGCGTACTGCACGCTCCGTAGTGACAACGAAACATATAGACAGGCTTCTGTTTGTAGTTCATCTGGTCTCCTAATCAACAGTCCAAACTCCACGGGAACGAAGCGCTTTATCAAGGATACTCGAGAGAGCTGCAGACCACCAGCACCACCACCACCACCACCACTGCCGGGACACGACTGGTGTCCCGCTGGCCTGCTCCGCTGCCGCCCGCGGTGGTGTCATCGTCGTCCCTGTTGCTGCCGCCAGGGTACTGTCCCGGCCGGTAGGGAGCTCTTTGGCGAGAGCCGGTCTCCTGGAAGCGGGATGGTGTTGGTCGTCGCCGGGCGCCCCAGTCTACGCAGGACGTCGGCTACGGCTGCATCGAGGTCGGTACGCGTGCTGCGAACTGTCTCTGGCACGAGGCGCTCGCGTCGCATCTCCGCTGCCAATACGGCAACATACTTGTCCAGTCCAGTATCGATAATATCGGATAGCGAAAACGTTGGTTTCGATGGCTTCGTCGACGGTTTCCGGGGGCGTTCGCCCGACCACCAGTTCATGGACGAGCGACTATACGTTCGACGGTTCACGCTCTGAGCGGGTTTCGGCCGGCTGGCACCCACGAGACTTGTCCACTCGGGAAGATGCGGTACTGCACTCTGGGTACGACGGCCTCGCCAGCGGCGGTTCACTGGGTCCGCCGGCGTCGTCTGCTCCGTACTGGGTACAGTCGACGTAAATGTCTGATCCGACTGCTCCCCCAGCGTCATTCCCAACAGCTGTGCCGCTACACGTGCCTGTCGGTAGTGACGCTGGATCGGTCCAGTCGGCAGTGATCGTACCGGAGCCGGTGATCGTGCTTGATCGATGACACCGGGTTCCGTTGGTGCCGCCTCAGCATCGTACACTTCGGAGGTGCTTGGCAGAGCGTCAGGTGACGTCGCTGTCGTTGTGCGTTCATCCTGGGATGAAAGCGTCGTGTCCGGTGCGGTGGACATGCTCGTGATCGAGTTCGTATCGTCATCATCCGCACCAGGAGCAGCACCTGCAGCGTCAGCTCCCGGATCATCTTCTGAAAGCCGATGCTCGTTCGAATCTCGATCCTCGATGAAATCATGGTCATCATGAGGCAACGAGTCCAATGGATGGTCACGCTTCCCAGTGCCGTGCGTCGAGGAGGACGGCTTCGACCCGGACGACAGAACCGAGGCGTCCAACGCTCGCTTCTCACCAAACCATCCGTCATTGGAACCAGTTCGTATCCGAATGCCTGGCAGGGAAGTGTGTCCATGTTGATGCTGGTACCAATCAGGTGGCAAGCCCTTGTCCCAGGACGTCGACGGGTGCGGAACGAGCGCTGCCGTCGCCGCATCCGCCGTATTCGTCTCGACGCTGCGTGGCATGGTAGCCATCGAAGGTGCTCGAAAGGCTACATCACGCTTCGCGGGAGCACCACGCTTATCAGCTGTACTTTCCCGATACATAAACGCTTCAGCGTCGTCATGAAGAGCAGACTCGGCTGGGGTCGCAAGCGCCAGCGACGTCCGGTAGCCGATGTCGCGGTCTCTCTCGCCGGTGCCGACCGTACCAGCCACCAGACCATCTCCGAGATATCCATACCTTGGTCCATCTCTAGCGTCTTGGTCGTGTTCTATCATACTTTCGTGATCATCGCCATCCGAGTTGAAATCTGAGAGATCGCTCTCATCCGTAAACGCCTCGGGGGCGCTTCCCGTCACTACAGGTTCCTGTGCATGGCTCTGCTGATCAGCAGCGCGCTCCTGCTTGTGGCAATTATCTTCATTGCGGATTAGAGCGAGTGCTCGTGCTCTATTCGCAGAGGCGCCTGTCGCAGGACTGTTGTCAAACGACTCGTCTGTGCTCGTTGAGGGCGCCCGCAGCGGCCGTCCCAGGCCGCTCTGGAGAATGCTTTGCGCAACCGGTTGTCGCTTGAACGTTCTGGAACCTTCATTCTGGCGAATCGTCAACGTAAAGCGTAGCAGCGCAGTAGTATAGCTCTTCTCCAGTGGCAAGTGAGTCGTGTGCGTACCCTCGATGCCCGCATACTGAGCGAGGTCGACCTGCAACTCCCCGATGCACACTGTTTGGGTGCTTCTCCCAAAAGGTATCGTCCGTTTCACCTTCAAGCTCAGGAAAAAGGGAGCGAGTACAGAATCTTCGCTACCACGAGCCATCAATGTCGCTTGAAAGCGCAGGGACTCGTTCCAGACGACGCGGTGGTTCTCCACGGGTCGGTCCGAGGTAAAGCCTCGCCACTGCACGTGCTGACGGAAGAGGCCCGCTCTAAACGCCTTTAGTTTCACATGGAAGACACCAATGCTATCAGGCACGGCCAGGAGCTCACAAATATCGAGGCGGACCAAGAAAACTCGCTTTTGGCGGTCCATGCGACTCGGAAAGCGAAGCTGTTGCAGCGGCAGAGGCAGTGAGCGCCCACTGGGAGCCGTCCAAACACCCACTGGGAGCTGGCGGATGCTAGGAGCCCACGGACTCTCGACTCCTCTCACAGCGAGTACGCTTTGCAGCAGTCCACAAAGTTGTATGTGTCTGCTACGGCGCTCACAGCCCTCGTTCGTAGCAGCAGCAGCAGCAACAGCAGCAGCAGTAAAAAACGTGAGCTTCGGGTCGACTGCTCCGCGCCGAGCCAGGTGCCAGCTGGTGTAGGGCACTGCACGAGGGTACCGTTTCGTAGCGCCGAAGCGTGCCCCAACGCGTTGTCGTTCGTGTCATGGACACTGCTACTGACGAATCAAGCACGGATCGGGCGTCCGTGCGCAAGAGATAACGATTTCTCGTGTGGTATAGCGACTGGCACCGTTTGCTGGCCAGGTGCACCCTGTCGGGGCAACGAGGTGCTTCTGGACCTGGTGTTCGCGGGTTGCAAGCCCGGTTCACTCGGCGTCACAACGAAGCGAGTTTGTGACTGCACTGCAACACGCAAGTGGTGGGAGTGGAACAGCTTAAAATCAAGCGACGATGTGCATTCCTTTAGTATTCTTCCTCTTCCTCGTTGGTGTCTGCTGCGACTTCGATGTAGTCTTTCTCGAGCGCGGCGAGGTCCTCACGCGCTTCGCTAAACTCGCCCTCCTCCATTCCTTCACCAACGTACCAGTGCACAAAGGCCCGCTTGGCATACATGAGGTCGAACTTGTGGTCGATGCGCGCGAATACCTCAGCGATGGCTGTTGAGTTGCTCACCATGCAAACCGCACGCTGCACCTTGGCGAGGTCACCATTCGGAACGACCGTGGGCGGCTGCGAATTGATACCAACTTTGAAACCGGAGGGGCACCAGTCCACAAACTGGATGCTACGCTTGCTCTTGATCGCTTTGACAGCGGAATTAACATCCTTAGGCTGGACATCGCCGCGATACATCAGACAACAAGCCATGTACTTGCCGTGCCGCGGGTCGCACTTGGCCATCATGTTGGCGGGATCGAAGGCAGCTGAGGTGATTTCGGCGACGCTGCCCTGCTCGTGGTGAGCTTTTTCGGCGGATATAACTGGCGCATAACTCGACAGCATGAAGTGAATCCGAGGATACGGTACTAAGTTGGTTTGATACTCGGTCAAGTCCACGTTGAGCGCGCCGTCGAAACGAAGCGATGCCGTCAGCGAAGAGATAACTTGGGCGATGAGGCGATTCAGATTCCGATACGTTGGCCTCTCGATGTCCAGGGATCGCCGACAGATATCATAGATAGCCTCGTTATCGAGAAGCACGGCCACATCCGTATGTTCCAGCAGCGCGTGGGTGGACAGCACAGAGTTGTAGGGCTCCACTACAGCAGTGCTGACTTGTGGCGACGGATACACTGTAAATCCGAGCTTGCTTTTCTTTCCATAGTCCACCGATAAACGCTCCAAAAGGAGCGAGCCTAGACCGGATCCAGTGCCTCCGCCAACTGAGTTGAAGATCAGAAATCCTTGCAGCGCAGAGCAGTTATCCGCCAGTTTTCGTATGCGATCGAGAGCCGTGTCTACTATCTCCTTCCCTACAGTGTAGTGGCCCCGAGCGTAGTTATTGGCAGCATCCTCACGCCCGCTCATCAGCTGTTCTGGGTGGTACAGCTGGCGGTAAGGGCCGGTGCGCACCTCGTCTACAACAGAGGGCTCCAAATCCAGGAACAAGCAACGAGGAACATGTTTTCCAGATGAGGTCTCAGAGAAGAAGGTCCCGAAGGAAGCGTTATTGGCAGCTGCGATCGCCGAGTCGCGGCTAGCCATCGTGCCGTCGGGAAGGATACCATGCTCTAAACAGAAGAGCTCCCAGCAGGCGTTCGCCACCTGCACACCAGCTTGTCCTATATGGAGTGATATAACCTCGCGCATGATAGATTGTATTCGTTGTGAAGCTTTTCAGACACTAAACACTCACCAGAGGCGACTATTCACCGAACCTCCGTCGAATGGTTAGGCAGCACGAAAACTCCAAACCGGAACGCTGAAAAATGGCGCGGGATATTCGAATAGCAGACACCTGACGCGTTTCGCCGTTCAAAAATCGAACGCCGCGGCCCGCGGTGTGCAGGAGTGGCGATCGGCGCGCCCTAGACATAACGCCTCCAACTGATGTGCAGACGCCTCCCAGCCTTTTGGACCGGCCAGCCACTACTGCTTCCAATCTTGTCTCATATAGTTCCACCTTGGGAGATTGTCCAACAAAGTTCCCTCTCGTCTACTCTGGAGGGACTTCTTTCCATTACCGCAGATTTCCGTATCTTGATAGCGGTGTTAAAGTCTCGGTTCACAAACTCCATCCGTTTCTTGCCATCACTGGTTGTACATACTAATGCAAGTAGCCCTCGAACTTTCGCCCTCCTTTCCATTGGCTCTTCCTTCAGCGGTCCGTACTTTGTGAAATCCTCAGGGCTCCGCTTACACTTTTCCATCTCTACGCTCTGAAGTGCGCACCTCAGTTCATGGTGTGTATACGACGCACGGAACTCGTCTATTGGTATCATAACGAAACGCCGTGCACACTCCTTGTATGTTCTTGTCGACGGAGCTGGCGTAGTTCCTTTTTCGGCGCCCAGCGCCCCGTCCCATAGGCTACAACGAGCGTCTGATTTTCATCCATCTTCAGGGCGCTCAACTGATGGAAAAAGTTCGCGAATGCACGCTGCTTCCCACAGCATAGATTCATTCGCAAACGAGCCCACCGAGGCTTGGTATACTCCTCCTACACTGCACCCCAATGCGCAATGCGAACTTCCATGAATTTCCGAAAAGCTTCAAAGTCCGCTCCTCGGCTAGTCACCTCGCTCAAAGCTTCCAGGATCTCTTTCATTCCTGAATTCCAAGTCTCGATTTTCTTCCTTGCATTCATTATACCCGATTCTGGGTAATATCTCGCTCTCCACAACCTCAACAGACGCATGTCTTTCTGACGTAAATTACCGTCGGTCCCATCTTCCGCACGCTTCGGTGCTGCGATGGTTATGATATTCGTGTTTCCGGGGTCCGCGCCAACGACAAAGTCGTTCTCATGCACTTTCTGCGCCGCAGGACCCGCCTTCTTGGTTTATTCATGCTTCTCCGCGTCAACGACAAGGTCGTTCTCATGCACTTTCTGCTCCGCTGGACCCGCCTTCTTGGTTTATTCATGCCCCGCCGCGCCAACGACAAGGTCGTCATCCTGCACCCCCTGCGTCGCAGAATCCTCCTCTTTGTTTTCTTCATGCTCCGCCGCATCAACGACAAGGCCGTTATCCTCCACCTCCTGCATCGCAGGACCCGCCTCCTTCTCATCTTCATGGTTCGCCGAGGGCGGAACTGGACGATCTTTCTTCAACCGCCGATAGTGTACACACTTGGCTACTCTATCGGTCTCGATCATCCCAGTGAACAACTTTTGCTTGCTCATTCTCAGACGTTTGAAATTGAAGATATTCTTCCAGTGCGTCTCCCGGTTTTCGCCGGTGAAGTTCTCCCTGCTAACAGTGAACTTCGGGCTGATCTCCTTCATGATGCCTTACAGGACTGTGGAGTCGATAGTCACGATATGTGACTTGATGTTGCACAACGAAACGACGTTGAAGCGCTTCTCCATTAGGAAGGCCTTCCGTCTCTCCTACTCTTCATTGTTTTCCTCACTCAGCTTCATCTCCGCATTGCATTCGAGCTCTCGGTCCAAAAACACGAAATAGCGCAGGACGAGGCGATAATATCTTCCCTTATCTTTTTTCAACTCTGATATCTTGTCTGTTGGATTCGCCAACCCCAAGATCGCGCGGTGCTCTTGCATAGCCGCACGGATTACAGAAGATTCATTCGTGCTCCTGCGTGACTTCTTCTTGTCGACGAATTCGATCTCATGTTAATGCTTGCGATCCTTCGAGATGCCATTGATAATCGCCCATATTCCTTTGCGAGAGATGCCCGGGCAGAGTGCAAATACGGTGCGTATCATGAAACGTTCGAGGTTCATTGTGAAATGGTTCTTCAGGTTCGTGAGGTACTTCATCACTCCGTATATGTAAATATCCCAGTAACCCTTGCATCGAGTACTGTTGAAGCTGTAAAAGGGATGATTTTCGTGGAGGCCATGGACTAGCACATTTTCCCGCCGCGCTTCCTCTGTACCAAGCATCAGCTGACGAATAAAGGTCTTATCGAAAAACTCGTCCGGAATCTCGACCGTTTCCATGTGCATCACATCGCGATACATCTCCCTCGCCAAATGCATCAGTCCTGACGACGCCTTGACAATACTCTTGGATTACGAGTCGACACGTTTTTCGATAGCGTCTCGCAACTTTTCCTTACACGGATCCTTGATATGTCCAAGAAGAAAGGTTTTTACCACCTTTTCGTCGTACAGTTGTCGTCCTTGCCGCTTACGACGTAGGGCCTCCCCCTTTGGGTTCTCCTTCTCTTCCTTTTCTTCTGGACTCAGCACTGTTTTTTGTTTTTTCTAGCAGCCGGCGACCCTGGGCCTCCAGGATCGTGGACTTGCTTTTTTCATAACTTTGTTTTTTTGTTTTTTTGAAAAACAACGCTCTTTGAACCCTTCTGTTATATATTGCGAAAAAACACTTCACTAGACTTGTTTGAAGTTCTAAACAAAAATCAACTGAAAGACTATACTTGGCTACGACCTGAACGGAAATCTGACGTTTACAGCTGAACAACACGCTGCTGGTCAGGATCGCGTTTCCCTTCAACGGCGGCATCCGCGTCGCGTCTCATGCCTGGCTGAATCTCCCAGGTGCGCAAATCGACAGCACTATTTAGAACAAAGAAAAGAGATTCACGACCAAAAAGCAAGGATATAACAGATTCTTTCGTCCTCTACGATAAACGATAAAACAGGGAAAAGTTTTCCGTACTGTCGCAAGTCCTCCTTCCAGGCGGAAAGTTCCGCGAGCCTGACGAGTCTCCCAGACTCGTGCTTCGTGCTCCCCCCAATGGCAGGTCTTGAAGCGAGACCTCGGCAACTCGTCTGGAATGCAGTTTATTCCAAGATCGCGAGTGGCTGGAGTGCGTCTGGTCGTCGCCCTGATCGTCGTTTTCTTCCAGCAAATTGCATGGCTCCGTTGCAGGCAGCAAGTCTGTCTGCGCAGTTGCCAAACTCCCAGGAGAATGATGAATCCCAGGCCCCGTGTCGGCTGAACCACACCTCGAGCCGATGCCCCCAGTGATATGACAAAGTTATTCTGTTCCCGTGCTGAATCCGGACCAGCAGTATAGGCTCTGTTGCTGCAGGCGCTCGGGGCAGGCGCTCGGCACACCATAGAACCTACGAAACGACCATCGCATCCGAGAGAAAGCATGGATAATGGAGCTTAAAGGTAGGGTGGAACATGATAGACACTCTTTCGATCACCAATATCCATCCCGCAATCTAGGAGCCGTGGTCCATGAAAACATTCTGGAAAACACAGCGATCTGTGGATTTGAGATTTGCGCATACACTGCCGCGGATACCTTGACGCGTCGCCACGGCGATCGATCGGAACATAGAAAGCACAGGTGCCGAAAAGTATCACAAATTGGAAAGGGAACCATTTTCAATCGTTCAAGATTGACAAAGAGAACGACTTGTTGTCGAGTGTTGTCCTTCTTTTTAGTGGCTACACAGCTGTCGCGGAACCGATAAATCAAGAGGATGCAGCCAAAACCCTCAACGAACGCAGATGCGGTAGCCCAACTGTCTGAGAGCTCCGAATCATCGATAGCCGGGCATGATGGACGGCGTGAGGCGTACGATCGAGTAGGATGACGAGGTCAGGACCTGTCTCGATGCTCTGGGTTCCTTTTTCGACGAATGAGGACATTTCCTACGCCTTATTTCGAGCGAATATTAGCGTCCAACTAGCGAAATCGGACAATCTCCGGCTGGAGTGCATGACATCGTGCACGGGACGCCAACGGTATCCGCAGTGCAGAGACAACAAGCGTGGA
>Ga0078972_1002558_pt1 | contig 59476 bp, 70 predicted proteins | sample YelNatPaOPGAMG01_FD_67568 | JGI IMG/M metagenome (GOLD analysis project Ga0078972, IMG submission 67568) | Hot spring thermophilic microbial communities from Obsidian Pool, Yellowstone National Park, USA - OP-RAMG-01 (SPADES assembly) (version 2) | ecosystem: Environmental > Aquatic > Thermal...
AAAAACCCAAAAAGGAGATGTTTATCAATACGACAAATGCCTTGTAGCGGTAGGCGCTTATTCTTTTATACCACCCATAGAAGGTGTGGATTTAGAAGGTGTGTTTAGTGCTAAAAGTTTACCAGATGTTCATAAAATAAAAGATTACCTAAAAAGAAACGATGTTAAAAACATCGTTATCATAGGAGCAGGTCCAATAGGCGTAGAAGATGCCCAGACGCTTTTACATATGGGATACGACGTTCACGTTGTAGAGATATTTGATAGAATACTTCCAAGAATGTTAGATCATCAAATGTCTTACATCTATCAACAAGCTTTAGAAAAAGAAGGTATAAATTTTTATACTGGACATCAGCTTATAAGCATCCAAGGAAAAAATGGGAAAGTGGATTCTGTTTTAGTTAAAAGCCTGGCCAAAGATCATACTTTTGAAATAAAAACAGAGCTTGTAATAATGTCTGTGGGAGTAAGACCAAGCATAAACATAGTCAAAGATGTAGAAATACACAAAGAAAATGGAAGAATTGCGGGTGGCATACTTACCAACGAGTATCAAGAAACATCTGCAAAAGACTTGTACGCTGCAGGTGATATATGTTCGAGTGTTGATATATGGGGTCGCCATAGATGGATAGCTCTTTTTCCTGCTGCTGTGCAAGAGGGTTATGTGGCTGGGTTTAATATGGCTGGTAAAAAGGTCATAAACACTGGAAGCGTTGATTACAATGCTGTTAAAACAAAAAAAGTAACGGCTGGCTCTGGCGGTCTTTTTGAAGATGCCGACAGATCTTTTACGTTTGAAAAAGACGGGGTGTTTTTTAAGATTTTCATAAAAGATGATTTGGTATATGGATATCAATTTGTAGGTTATAAAAGCCCAATAAAGCTAAACCCAAAAAATAGATTTTTACCTTCAAAAGAAATAAGAATGGGTGGTATTGGCTTAGAATCTTCAGGAGTTTTAATGCACCACTTTATGAGAACAAAAAAACCGCTTACCAAGTTTGATATAGAGTCTATGAAGATGGGTAATTTAAGGGCTCTTTCAAATCCAGCTCAAGATATACCTCTTTGGGTATAGTATGGAAAACATAAAAGCTATAAGAGGATTTGACGATATCTTTTTTGAAGAGGCGAAGAAGTTTAGATATATAACAGATACTTTTAGAAAGCTTTTTGAAGTTTACAATTTTGAAGAGATAATTCTTCCTATAGTTGAATACAAAGAGCTTTTCGATAGAAGCGTAGGTGAAATTACAGACATCGTTCAAAAAGAGATGTTTGTATTTGAAGATAAGAGCAAGAGAGTGTTGGCATTAAGACCAGAAGGCACAGCTGGAGTGGTGAGGTCAGTGGTAGAACATGGACTTTTGTACAAAAAACCTTTTCTAAAACTTTTTTACGAAGGGCCTATGTTTAGATATGAAAGACCTCAGTCTGGCAGAAAACGCCAATTCCATCAAATAGGTTGTGAGGTTTTAGGTCTTGATAATCCAATTGCCGATTTTGAAGTAATAAACCTTTGTTTTGATGCTTTTAAAAAATTAAACATAGATATAACCCTTGAAATAAACTCTATTGGATGTCCCGTATGTAGGCCAAAATATAGAGAAGCTCTAACAAATTATATTAAAGATATCGAAGGACTATGTAAAGATTGCGAGGAAAGGCGCTTTAAAAATCCTTTAAGGGTCTTGGATTGCAAAGTTGAAACCTGCAAAGATCTTACAAAGGAAGCTCCAATGATGCTTGATTATCTTTGCGAAGATTGTTCTAATCATTATAAAAGCCTAAAAATATATTTGGATACATTTAATATCCCTTACAAAGAAAACCCAAAGCTTGTGAGAGGGCTTGATTATTATACAAAAACTGTGTTTGAGTTTGTAAAAGATGGTCTTACACTTTTAGCCGGAGGAAGATATGACAATCTCATAGAACATTTGGGTGGACCAAAAACCCCCGCCATAGGCTTTGCTGCTGGTATAGAGCGTATTATGTTGTTTTTAAAATCCCAATACAAAGAAGATTTATACGCTGTAATTTATATAGAAAACACGGTATTAGAAGCTTTAAAAGTTGCAAACATACTAAGAGAAAAAGGCAAAAGGGTAGAACTTATATCAAAAGGCTCAAATTTAAAGAAAAAGCTCGAAATAGCCGATAAGTTAGGTGCTTCATACGTATTAATCATTGGCCCAGAAGAGTTGAAAAAAGGCATTTATATATTAAAAAATATGAGCACAAAAGAACAGCAAGAGATAAGAGATTTGGAATCTTTGTTTAAAGCGTAGTAAACAAGTATATAAAAACTTACTATATATTTAATATTACATCGATTTATATCATTTGTATTTGCATTTTTACTTTATTTGGTTATAATAAATTAGATGCTTAAATTGAAAAAACTCAGCGTTTTTATATTGCTAATAGCGGGACTTGTGTCTGTCTTGGTAACTGCAACTCTCATTGTTACGATGAATACATATATAAACGATGTTAAAAGCATAACCATACAACAATCCAAAGCTTTAGCTCAACAAACGTTTAGTGATATGTTTCAAATAATGAAAACAGATTGGACCAAAGAACAATTAGAAAATTTCCTTAAAAGTTTAGAAACTGTCCATAAAAATTCTAATACCAAAGTTTATTTATATAGAGGAAAATTGGTAGATGAGCTATTTGGTAAAATAAATCAGAAAAAACCCAGCCCCTATGTTGATAAGGTGTTTAAAACCGGGACATTTTATTCTTATAAGACCGACTCATCTATCAGGTATTTTTATCCGTTAAAAGCTCAAAATGTATGCCTAAGATGCCATATAAACGCTAAAGTTGGAGATACGTTGGGTGTTATAGAAGTAAAATCAAACATCTACAATGTTGTACATAAAATAGAAGTTGATATTTTTAAAAGTTTATTCTTTTCTTTGGTTGTTATCGTTGCAGGAGCATCGTTTGTATCATTTGTAATTATGAAAGTAATTCATTCCAATGTAAATAAATTTAAAAAAGAAATAGAAAACATAGTTTCCGTAGATGACTTAACCAAAATAAATTTTAGCAACATAGATTTTTTCTTCAGTGAAATAAATGAGATAAGAGATAGTATATCTACCCTTGTGGAAAAACTAGCTAAGATTACCGTAGATAAAGAAATACTTGAATTTGAAATAAAACTATTAGAACAATTTATAATTACATCAGAAGCTATAGCAAATTGGCAAGAATTTTTAGAAAGCTTATTAAAAGACATAGCTAAGCTTATGGATTTTGTATTTTTCTACACTATTTTCAGAACTGGAGAAGATAAATTTGAATCGTTTATTTTTTGGAGATGTAAATGTGAAGGCTACAAGAAAGAAGTAGAAGAAGATATTTTGAAATCCCTTAAAACTTCTGGTATATACGTGCCTGGTGCAAAGGTGGACTTTCAACATATCTTGCTTGAAAATTCAATAGAAACTATTGATTACGAGAAAATAGCTAAGTTGTCAAAAAATCTTATACTAGAAAAGCCGTTGGTAGGTGGTTCAGTAGGTATAGGTATAAGCTTTCAAGCTAGTGAAAACGAAGTTAAAAAGATGGCTGTAGAAGCTTTGTTGGCTACGATTTTAAATATTATAGGTTCTATAAAAGCTATAAACAAATATACTAAAGAGCTTGAATATTATGCTACTAGGGATCCGCTTACCAATCTTTACAATCAAAGAGTTTTTTGGGAGCTATTAGAATACGAAGTAGAGAGAGCTAGAAGGCATAATTACAAATTTTCTTTGTTAGTTATAGATTTTGATAATTTTAAATTAATTAACGATACATACGGACATGCGGTCGGTGATAATTTTTTAAGGAGAGTAGCCAGAATAATAGAGTCTGATTTCAGGAATGAAGATATAATAGCAAGATATGGCGGAGATGAATTTGTAATCATAATGCCATACACAGATGCAGAGCAAGCTTTTAGCGCATCTAAAAGGCTATTAGATGATATAAATAAGTTTTCTATGGAAGTAAACGATGGCAAATATGCAAAAGCAACAATCTCCATAGGAGTGGCGGTGTATCCAGATCATGCCAAGACAGCAAAAGAGTTATTTGTACTAGCCGACAATTTGTTGTATAAAATGAAAGAAGAAGGTAAAAACGGTATAAAATTGCCGTCAGACGAAGATTTGAGAGTAGTTGCAGAAGAATTTGGGAAAATCAGTTTCTTGCTAATGGAAACGATAGATAAGAAAAAAGTAATTCCATATTTTCAACCTATAGTAGATATAAAAACTATGAAACCATATGCATATGAAGTTTTGATGAGGATAGAAGATAATGGAGAGATATTATCAGCTTACAAGTTTATAGAAATTGCCGAAACACTAGGATTAGTATACAAGCTTGATTATATTTTAATAGAAAAAGCCATAGATACTATAATTAAACATCAATTGCCGGATAATATCAAGATATTTTTTAACCTCTCTCCCAAATCCCTAATAATAGGGGATTTCATAGACAAAGTTAAAAGCATTCTAACGCAATATAGCTTTCCACCAAACCGTATAGTATTTGAAATTACAGAGAGAGATACGATAAAAAATATAGAAATAATTAAAAAATTTGTACAAGCTTTGAGGTTAGAAGGCTTCTCTTTTGCTATAGATGATTTTGGTGCAGGTTTTGCTTCTTATGCATATATCAAACACTTTCCAATAGACTTTGTAAAAATAGATGGTGAAATAGTAAGAACGATGACTTCTAATAAAATAGATGAAGCATTCATAAAAAGCACTGTAACATTAACGAAAGCTTTAAATATGAAAACTATTGCAGAGTTTGTCGAAAATGAAGAAACGTTACAAGCTCTCATCTCTGCTGGTATAGATTTTGTGCAAGGATATTACGTGGGCAAACCTTCAGAAAATTTATTATAATATTTGCCATGAAAAGGTTTAGCATAAGTGTACTTTTAGTAATGTTTTTTGTTGTTTTCAGCTTTTACACTAAAAATGCTTATGGCGGTACTGATCAATATCAAAAATGCTTTGAAGAGGCTGCTGCCAAATACGGTCTTAATCCGAAACTTTTATACGCAATAGCGAGGGTGGAAAGTGATTTTAACCCTTATGCTATAAATGTAAATAAAGACGGGAGAAGCCTAAAAGAATACTACCCAGAGCACAAATGGGAAGCTAAAAAGGTTTTACATTATCTAATTGAGAACGGGTATAACTTTGACGTTGGTATAGCCCAAATAAACGTTGTAAACATAAGAAGATGGGGCTTGGATCCTTATCAGCTTTTGGATCCTTGTACAAACCTTGACGTGTCTGCGAGGCTTTTAAAAGAACTCATAAATAGATATGGTTTAAGTTGGCAAGCCATATGGCATTACAACGGAAGACCGTCTTATGCTTACAAAGTTTACAATGCACTGATGTGGGTAAACAAAAAATATTACTCTACAAACTTACCCTAAATATTTGTTGTCAAAATCCATAAATATCTTTGAAGGGGTGGCTCCCTTTTGACCTGCGTATTTGCCCTTATAAATATGCTTTGGGATACTATCTAATTTAGCAAAAACAAGCTGACATATCCTCATACCTTTGTAAAGTTTTATAGGGTATTTGTTGGCGTTGTAAAGTTCTAAAGTGATCTGTCCTTCAAAACCAGCATCCACCCATCCAGCGTTTTCTATAAAAAGCCCCAAACGTCCCAAAGAGCTTCTTCCTTCCACAAAAGCAGTGATAGAATTTGGCAATTTGATGTACTCAAGAGTGGTAGCCAGCAAAAACTCTTTAGGCTGTATGAGAATGTACTCTTCAAAGACAACGGTCTTTACCTTTAACTCGTTTTTAACATCTATGGTATCCATATCTTCATAGAAGCTAACAGAATCCCCGAGCTTCAAGTCCAAAGAAGAACATTGTAAAGAAACCTCGTCAAAAGGCTCTATCGTAATCTTCGAAGATTTGATATGCTCTAATATTGTTTTATCGCTTAGTATCATATCAATATTTTACCAAAACTTCAAATTTTTTTTATAATTAATAGGATATGAGAAAGATACATCCCCTTTGGTTTATATTGTTGATTCAAATAGGTTTTATGTTTTATGTATTTTATAGGCTTACCATGACAAGACTAAATGTAAGATTGTTTGAAGTCGCTTGGGTTGTCGTGGGCCCTGTCTTGCTACTAACGTTTTTTGGTATATACACCTTCTACAACATAAAACATGCCTACAAAGAACCATCCGATGTAAGAACCTCCGATAGATGTCCAGTATGCGGTGCTTTTGCTTATTCTCACCAAAACACCCTCACAGAAATATACATAGACGGCAAATATATATATTTTGATTCGCCAAAAGATATGTTAAAATTTATTAAAGACATGGATTTTTACAATTCTTATAAAAAACTTGGCATAAAAGATAAAAGCATAAAATCTATATATGCAAAAGATTATCAAACAAAACAATGGATAGATGGCAAGAAAGCTTATTATGTAGACATAAACGACGAACTTTACGTTTTCTCATCCTTAGAAGATGCAAAAGACTTTGCAAAACTAAACCAAGTGGATGGCATAAAAACCTTTGATGAGCTTTTATGATAGAAGTTATTAATATTTCTAAAAGCATAAAAAACAACCCTATCATATCAGATGTATCTTTAGAAGTACGCCCCGGTGAAATAGTTGGTATCATGGGACCAAACGGCGCTGGTAAAACCACCATCTTTAACTCCATATCTGGTTTTGTTAAAATAGACAAAGGCCTTATAAAAATAGACGATCAAGATCTCACTCCTTATCCACCCTATGAAAGAGCTAAATTTGGACTATCTTTTTTGCCCCAAGAACACTCTTTGTTTGAAGAGATAAGCGTTTGGGACAATATGATTATGTTTGCAGATTTTATATATAAAAAAGATGCCTCGTCAATCTCAGAAAAGCTTTTGGATAGTTTTGGGCTTTTAGAACACAAAGATAAAAAAGCCTCAGAACTTTCTGGAGGTATGAAAAGAAAGTTAGAAGTGGCAAGGTGCCTTTTGATAGAACCCTCTTATATAATGTTGGATGAGCCCTTTGCTGGAGTAGATCCAGTGGCTATTTCAGATATAAAAAAGATGCTTTTTGACCTAAAAGCCGAAAACATAGGCATACTAATCACGGATCACAACGTTTTTGAGCTTTTAAAAATAATAGATAGAGGATATATCATAAACCACGGAAGCGTTTTAGCAAAAGGCTCCCCCAAAGAGCTGTTGGAAAACCAAAAGGTAAGAGAAGTTTACATAGGATATGAGATAGAACTATGAAAAGTATAGTGCTTGTGTTTGCAGGGTACGATCAGACCGCTGGGGCTGGTGTTTTGGTAGATGCAAGGACCATAAGCTGTATAGGAGCCCATCCTGTTTGTATAACCACATCTTTTGTCATTCAAAATACCAAAGGTGTAAAAGAAGTGATATTTTTAGAACCAGATATTATAAAAAAGCACATAGATATATTAGATATAACCCCAAGTGTTGTAAAAATTGGTGTAATTGGAGACGAAAACGCCATAAACCTTATATCAGATTTTATAGAAAACTCTAAACCAAAATACGTGGTATTGGATACACCGCTTTTCTCAAAAAACGATACACCGCTTTTTCAAAATATAGAGCTCTACAAAGAAAAAATCATTTCAAAAGCCACGATCATCACCCCCAATATAAAAGAAGCATCGTTTCTTACAAATATAGATATAAAAACCAAAAAAGACTTAGAAGAAGCTGCCAATATCTTTCTTGATATGGGAGTAAAGCATGTAATAATAAAAGGAGGCCATAGAGAAGATGAGCCAGGCGTTGATTTTTATAAAAGCCTAAAAGAGAGTTTTGAGATAAGAAAAGAGTTTATACAAACCACCAACACCCATGGCACCGGATGTGTTTTTGCATCTGCTTTATCATCTTATTTGGCTTTGGGAAACGATGTCGTATCATCTGTTATAAAAGCCAAAGACTATGTGCACAAAGCTATAAAACAAGGATATAAGCTGAACGAAGATAAAAATAGTTGGGGTGTACTCAACATAAGCACCCCATAGTTAGCTTTCATTGTTCAGCTTTTATCAAAACAAACGCCACAAACAACACAGCGCTTACGAAAATTGCAAAAGCAAACACATAAAGTAAAATAGTCATAAATATATTCTATAATATAAACATAAAAATAAAATAAAATTACACCGATATTTTTGATCTAAGCTTCTTTATGCGCAGAAGCGCTTTGGAATCTTCTGGACATATCAAAGAGAACGCTTTGCCACTTTTACCTATCCTACCAGTCCTTCCTATTCTATGTATATAAAGCTCTGGATCTTCTGGTATGTTGTAGTTTATTACAATCCCTATATCTTTTATATCAAGGCCTCTGGCAGCCACATCGGTAGCTATCATTATACTAACGGCACCAGATTTAAATGCGCTTAGAGCTTTTTCCCTTTGTCTTTGGGTGAGATCTCCGTGAAGAGCTTGAACTCTTATGCCTTTTTTGGTGAGAAAGAAAAACAAATCTTTCGCATCTTTTTTAGTTTTTACAAAAATGAGCATTTTTTCCATAGGATGGGTGTCTATTATATGCATAAGTTCATGTATTTTTTCTCCAGGTGAAGATAGTTTTATCATCTTCTCTTCTATGTTTGGTTTTAGCTCTATAGAGGGTACTTTTACAAACTTGAAATCGCTTTTTAAAAATCTTTTTGCTAAAATCTCAATACGGTTTGGCACGGTGGCAGAAAACATGTAAGTGGTCCTTTCTTTCGGCAAAAAGCTTATTATATATTCTATGTCTTCTATAAAGCCCATATCAAGCATTTGATCAAATTCATCCAAAACAAGATACTCTACTTTTGATAAATCTAAAGCCTTCCTATCGATAAGATCTTTTATACGTCCAGGAGTTCCTATCAAGATATCCACGTTTTTATTTTGCAAAATATCCAAATTCTGTTTTACAGAAGTCCCACCGTAAAATACGTAAGAAGAAAGCCTTTTATATTTGGTAAGCATATATATCTGTTCTTTGACTTGAACAGCCAATTCCCTTGTGGGTGTTAAAACAAGAGCTTTTACACCACGCTTTTCTTTGTTTATTTTTTCTATAATGGGTATTGAAAATGCCGCTGTCTTTCCAGTGCCAGTGGCAGCTTGACCCAGTATATCGTATCCTTCCAAAGCCAAAGGAATAGTTTCTTTTTGAATGGGGGTTGGTTCTTTGTAGCCAGCATCACTCAACGCTTTTTGAAGCTCTAAACTTAATTTTGAAAACAATGACATTATACTCTCCCTATTTAGATACCCCGCTTTTAGCGGGGCGTTAACAATGTTATTCTATAATCTCTAACATGTATTTTTTGCCGCTTTTTCTGCCCATAGCTGAAACAAGCGTTCTCAAGGCTTTAGCGATACGACCTTGTTTACCTATCACTTTGCCTATATCTTGGGGACCTACTCTTAATTCTATAACAACGGTTTGTTCCCCTTCCACTTCCACAACGTTGACCTTTGAGGTGTCTTCCACAAGACTCTTTGTAAAAATCTCCACGAGTTCTTTAGCTTGACTCATACCTTACCTCCTATTAAGAATTTGCGCTGGTGTTAGCTTGCTTTAATATAGCTCTAACTCTGTCCGACAATTGAGCACCTTTCTTAATCCACTGGTTTATACCTTCTTTGTTTAAATTTATTACATTACCAGATTTTGGATCATAGGTGCCAAGGATATCAAGATAACTTCCTTCTCTGGGTGATTTAGAATCCATAGCCACTATCCTGTATATAGGATTGTGCGTTCTACCAAATCTGGCCAACCTTACTTTTACCAAAGTTATAACCCTTGTATTTGGCTTTTAGTAACCAAACAGAGTGGATATTTGTAATCGCCTACCACTCCGGCGATAATCGTTATAAATGTTGCATACTTCATAGCTAAAAAGGAAGTCCCAATCCACCAAAAGGTGATTTTTGATTTTTGAGTTTTTTGATGGTTTTCTTCATATCTTGGTATTGTTTTAAAAGCTTGTTCACATCCGATACCGTAGTACCGCTGCCTTTGGCTATCCTTTGCTTGCGACTTAGGCTTATGATGTTTGGATTTGCCCTTTCTTGGGGTGTCATAGAATCTATCATGGCTATTATACGCTTAAATATCTTTTGATCCATCTTAACATTCTTAAGCTGGGCTCCAACACCCGGAAGCATCGACAAAACCTTATCCAAAGGACCCATGTTTAACATAAAATTTATGTTTTTCTTAAGATCGTTGAGGTCAAACTCGCCTCTTAGCATTTTATAGGTCATAGCCTGGGCTTCGTCTTCGTCTATAACCTGCTCAGCTTTTTCTATAAGAGTTTGTAAATCACCAAGTCCCAATATTCTTTGGGCTATTCTATCTGGATAAAATTGATCTAAATCTTCGAGTTTTTCCCCAATACCTATATATTTGATGGGTATTCCTATGGCATCTTTTATAGAAAGCGCCACACCACCTCTTGTGTCACCATCCATCTTGGTCAATATAGCACCAGTAAGCCCTATTGTTTCGTTGAAGGTTTTGGCCACCGAAAGAGCTTCTTGACCTTGCATGCTATCGGCTACATATATAATTTCGGAAGGATTTATAGCAGATTTTATAGCTTTTAGCTCGTCCATCAGCTCTTCGTCTATATGAAGCCTTCCAGCGGTATCCAAAAATAGATAATCGTATTTTTTGCTTTTAAAAGCCTCAAAAGCTTCTTTGGCTATCTCTACGGGGCTTTTATCTGAGAATTCAAGATATTCTACACCAGCTAACTCAGAAACACGTTTTAATTGAAGCATAGCTGCAGGTCTTCTGACGTCTGTGGATACGCTCATTACGCTTCTACCGTTTTTCTTCATCAAGTTGGCAAGTTTACCTATGGTGGTGGTTTTACCTGTACCTTGAAGACCCACAAACATCACCACACCCTCTTCTAAAGGAGAAGCGTTGCCCCCTAAGGTTTTAACAAGCTCATCGTAAACGCTCATTACGATCATGTCTGTGGGTGAAAGGTGAGTTTTTATCTCCTCTGAAAAGATACGATCTCTAAGACGTTTTATAAAGTTTTTGGCAACATCGTAATCTACATCCGCTTCCAAAAGGGCAGTTCTTATGTCTCTGAGGGTATCGTTTACAAGCTTTTCGTTTAGTTTCTTAGCCCCTCTTAATTTCTCTAAACTTTCGCTAAATTTTTCTGTAAGAAGTTCCAGCATAAACTTTATTATACCATATAAGCAAACTTATCTTAAAAAATGTTGTACCACTATCAAGATGAAAATGAGTATAGCCGGAGAGATGTCCAAACCAGCTATAGGTGGCACAAACCTCCTTATAAACTCCAAAGGAGGTTCTATTATTCTTGCTAAAAAATCAAAAAAACTGTTTGCAGTAAACTGAGGAAACCAAGACCCCAAAGAGTATATCACAATCAGGATTATATAAATCTCAATTACAGCGTCCAGAAGTCTTAACATTATTCCACAAACTCTATTATAGCGAGCTCTGTACTATCGCCTGGTTTTCTGCTTGGTAGTTTAACGATTCTGGTATAACCACCATTTCTTCCTTCAAATCTTGGGCCTATCTCTGAGAATAGCTTCCTTACGGCTTCTTTGTCTGGCAACAATGATAGAGCTCTTCTTCTGGAAGCTAAATCATCTTTTTTAGCAAGGGTGATAAGTCTTTCAGCAAAAGGTCTTAGAGCTTTTAACTTTGCCTCAGAGCTTTCTATTCTCTCAAAGAGTATAAGAGATCTGGCTAAAGATCTCATCAAAGCTTTTCTTTGTTCTGCAGTTCTGCTAAAATGTTTTTTCTTTACTCTGTGTCTCATCGCATCACACCTCTGTCCTTCTTTGTTCTCCTATGTTCATACCAAGAGAAAAACCCATGTTTTTTAGAGCTTCTTTTATCTCTGTAAGAGCCTTTCTCCCTATATTTTTTGAGCTTTTAAGCTCATCTTCGGTTAGTTGAACTAACTCCCCTATGGTGGTAACGCCTATTCTTTTTAAAGAGTTTAAAGCCCTTTGGGATATATCAAGTTCTTCTGTGGAAAACGTAAGTTTTTCCATCAGCTCATCCGGAGGCATAGGTTCTGGAAGCGTTGGCACTTCATAAGATATGTTTGTTAGCATATTCATGTGCTTTGTAATAAGCTCTACCGATTGCTGCACAGCCACTTCTGGTGATACAACACCATTTGTACTGACCTCAAAAGTAAGCTTATCATAATCTGTTCTATCAGCTACCCTGGTAGCTTCTACATGAAATGTAGCGATTTTCACCGGAGAAAAATCCGCATCCAATACAATCCATCCTATTTCTCCTATTTGCTCTAACTCTTCCGACATCACATAACCTTTTCCTCTTTCTATACGCATCTCTATCTTCAAGGAGGTGTTTGGAGCGTTTATTGTAGCTATGTAGGCGTCTTTATTTACAATATTAACGTTGGGAGGAGTTTTGATATCGGAGGCCAATACAACACCGGGAGTACTTTTTTCTAAATATAGTATTTCAAGATCAGAATCTTTTAGATCAAACCTTAAGTTTTTTAAGTTTGCTATAAGCTGTAAGACATCTTCTTGAATACCTTGTATAGTAGAAAACTCGTGCTGTACACCTTCTATTTTTATCGCAGTAATAGCGCTACCATAGACTGAAGAGAGCAATACTCTTCTTAGAGCGTTACCTATGGTGGTACCATAACCTCTTTCAAGAGGTTCTACCACAAACCTACCATAAGTTTTATCTTTTTCTTCCCAATATATTTTCATTGGAAAAATAAATTCCTTCATATATATTTCCTCTTAAACTCTTGAGTAATACTCAATGATATATTGCATATTTATAGGCACTTCCAAAACCACATCCTTAGGTTTATCTACCACTTTACCTTTGAAGTTATCTTTGTCTATTTCTAACCAATGAGGGACGCTTCTTGGATCTAAATTTTCAAGATTTTGCCTTATTTGAGGTATGTCTTTGGAAGCCACTTCGATAACATCACCAACATTTACCTGAAAAGAAGCTACGTCCACTTTTTTGTTGTTAACCATTATATGACCATGACCTACAAACTGTCTGGCTTGCCTTCTGGTGCAAGCTATACCAAGCCTGTAAACTACGTTGTCCAATCGCCTTTCCAAAAGCTCTATCATTATAGAAGCGGTGTTTCCCTTTGCTTTTGAAGCTTTATCAAAATATTTTCTAAATTGAGATTCCCTTAAACCGCCGTAGAGCATTTTTAGTTTTTGCTTTTCGTTTAACCTTAGCCCAAATTCAGTGGACTTGGTTCTACGACCTTTGGTTCTACCATGTTGACCAGGTGGAAAATTTCTCTTTGTTAAAATTTTATTGCCACTCAATTTACCAGAAATTACTACACCGAATCTTCTATCTACTTTTGACCAAGCTTGTATCTTTCTACCCATAGATCACACTCTCCTTCTTGATGTTGGTCTACAACCATTGTGAGGTATAGGAGTTACATCTCTTATGGCTTTTATTTTCACTCCAGCTGCTTGCACAGACCTTATCACAGATTCTCTACCAGCTCCAGGACCTTTTACCCATACTTCAGCCTCTTGCAAACCGTATTCGTTAACAGCTTTTTTAAGGGCTTTTTGAGCAGCCACTTGAGCCGCATAAGGTGTGCTTTTTCTTGTGCCTTTAAAACCAGATGTACCGCCAGATTCCCAAGCAAGCGTATTGCCAAGGCTATCTGTCACAGTTATGATTGTGTTGTTAAAAGTACTGTAAACATGAACGATACCAGAGCTTACTGTACGTTTTTCTTTTTTTGTTTCTTTGGTTTTTTTCTTAGCCATATTTCACCTCCTACTTAGTCACCTTTTTCTTGTTGGTTACCGTGCCTTTCCTTTTACCTTTCCTAGTCCTTGCATTTGTTTTGGATTGTTGGCCTCTTACCGGCAATCCTCTAACGTGTCTTATACCTCTATAACTTCCTATATCCACCAACTTTTTGATGTTTAATTGAACTTCTCTTCTTAGGTCGCCTTCAACTTTTATATTTTGCTCTATATATCTTCTTAGTTGATTAAGCTCTTCTGGGGTAAGCTCACCGAGTTTTTTGGTGGAAGGTATCCCAGTATATTCACATACTTCTTTTGCCTTTGACCAACCTATGCCGTATAGATAAGTCAAAACTACTTCTAACTTCTTATGGTCTGGTAAGTCAACACCTGCTATTCTAGCCATACAAAACCTCCAATTAACCTTGCCTTTGCTTGTGTTTAGGATTTTCGCAAATCACCATTACACGCTTCTTCCTTCTTATTATCTTGCACTTGGGACATATTGGTTTTACAGATGGTCTCACTTTCATATTAAAAGCCTCCTAGACTCTATAAATAATTCTACCTTTTGTAAGATCATATGGGGTCATCTCCACCTTTACTCTATCACCTGGCAAGAGCTTTATAAAGTGTATCCTCATCTTACCGGAGACATGCGCTATGATGGTATGCCCATTGTCAAGTTTTACTCTAAACATAGCGTTGGGAAGAGTCTCTTCTATAACTCCTTCAAACACTATACCTTTTTCTTTCTCTGGTTCTTGATTCTTATTCTTTTTAGCCATATCACCACTCCGTCAATACAACAGGACCTTCTTCGCCAATAGCTACAGTATGCTCATAATGACAAGCGTATTTAGCTTTTGTCTTAATAGTCCATCCATCGTTAGCCTTGTAAACCTTACCATCGCCAGTGGTAAACATGGGTTCTAACGCCAACACCATACCAGGTTTTAGCTGAGCGTTCATCTTTGGGACCACAACACCTGTACAGTTTGCCACAAAAGGATCTTCGTGACTATGCCTGCCTATGCCATGACCTCCATAATCGCAAACTACACCAAAACCGTATTCTTTTGCAACAGTTTCTATGCTTTTAGCTATATCGTAAATAGAATTTTCAGGTTTACACGCCAAAATAGCTTCATCAAGGGCTTTTTTTGTGGCTTCCATAAGGTTTTTATTTTGCTGGGATACTTCACCTACGCCAACTGTAACAGCTGCATCTCCAGCATAACCATCACGTATCGCACCAAAATCCAAACTAACCAAATCCCCTTCTTTTAATTTTTTTGCCTTAGAAGGAATACCATGTACCACTTCATCGTTTACAGAAACGCACAACGCCGCTGGATATTTTTTCTTAGAAAAAGGCGGTTGATAGTTTAAAAAAGCTGGTATACCACCAAGCTCTTTGACCTTTTCCCTAGCAGCTATTTCTAAATCATACGTTATTACACCAGGTTTTACCATTGAGACTATATATTTTAGCACATCACTAACTATTTGGCAAGCTGTTTTTATCTTTTCTATCTCTGCTTTTGAGTAAAGCTCTATCATAAAAGACGTTTTAGCCTTTCAAACACTTCTTCCTGAGAACCATCGGCGGGGATTGTATAAAGTTTATTTTTAGATTTGTAATGCTCTGCAAGGGGCAACGTTTGTTCTTTGTAAACCACAAGCCTATTTTTTATCACTTCTTCCTTGTCATCTTCTCTTTGTATAAGAGGGGTATTATCGTTATCGCAAAGATTGTCGTTTTTTGGCTTTTGGTAATATATATTGTAAGTAGCACCGCAAGTAGGACACACTCTTCTACCAGAGAGTCTTTTTATGATAACATCATCATCCAAATCAAAATAAAAGACTTTGTTCACTTCTAAATTCATACCCTGAAGCATGTCATCGAAAATCTCAGCTTGATTTAAAGTCCTTGGAAATCCATCAAAAACATAGTTCTTGGTTGGGGACTCTGCCAACACGTTTTTAATCATATCCACTATAAGCTCGTCTGGCAGCAACAAACCTTTGGACATATATTCTTTGGCTTTTAAACCAAGAAAAGAGCCCTTAGACAATTCTGATCTTAGCATATCACCGGTAGATATGTGTTCAAAACCAAGCCTTTGCTTTAGAAGTACTCCCTGCGTCCCTTTTCCAGATCCAGGAGGACCCAACAAAACCACTATCATCATTTTTTCCTCGCATAGGTTTTGTACTTTTTGGTTACGATCTGAGCGTCTATTTGATTGAGAGTATCAAGGGCAACACCTACAACGATAAGAGCCGTAGTGCCACCAAAATAAAAAGGGGCTTTTAGCCATACCGTTAAAAATAAAGGGATTATAGCCACCACAGACAAAAACACAGCCCCTATTATCACAAGCCTATTTATGACGCTTTCAAAAAATTTAACCGTTTGCTGACCTGGTCTTACACCTGGGATAAAACCGTTGGCTTTTTTTAGATTCTCTGCCACATCGTATGGGTTTATCAACACGGCTGTATAAAAATATGTGAAAAATACTATTAGAACTACATAGGCAAAGTTATAGGGCAAAGATAAAGGATTGAAAGCATCATGTATAGACTGAGCTATAGGATTTTTTATAAAGCCCAAAACGGTGGATGGAACAATCAAAAGAGATTGGGCAAAGATGATAGGTATAACACCAGCAGGGTTAAGTTTGATAGGAAGATACGTAGAACCACCCACGAACTCCTGCCTTCCTACTTGTCTTCTTGGGTATTGGATAGGTATCCTTCTTTCAGCCTCTTGGAATACAACTATAGCAGCTATAACAACCAATATTGTCAAAATAGCTCCCACAAAAGCAAAAGGCGTTATGTCCCCGTGTTTTAGCATAGACACAAACCTTATAGTGGCTTCTGGAAAGTTTGCAACGATACCAGCAAATATCAGCATAGACATTCCGTTGCCTATACCTTTGTTGGTAAGCATATCCCCAAGCCATACCAATATCATGGTACTTGCCACCATACCAAGTACCGCTACCACCACAAACAATATGCCACCGTGAGGAACCACCTGATAACCATGAGGAGATACTTGATGCTCAAGCCATGTAGCTATGCCAAGCGATTGAAAACCAGCTACAAACACTGTTATGTATTTGGTGTATTCGTTTATTTTCTGTCTGCCGTAATCCCCTTCTTCTTTTGAAAGTTTTTGAAGCTCTGGTATTGCACTTGACAAAAGCTGCATAACGATAGAAGCGGAGATGTAAGGCATGACACCCAGAGCAAACAACGTCATCCTGGAAAGATTACCACCAGAAAATATATCGTACAAAGAAAACAAAGACCCTTTTAGGTTGCTCATAAAGTCTTTTAGAGCTACAGGGTCTACACCGGGAATTGGTATATGACTACCAAGCCTATATACGGCAAACACGATTAGAGTAAATATAACCCTTTTTCTTAAAGCCTCTAATTCAAATATTTCTTTTAGAAAGTTATTCACCTACTACCTCTGGAAGTTCTACAGTACCACCCGCTGCTTGTATTTTCTCTTTAGCGGAGGAGGATATAGCGTCTACTTTTACTTTAAATTTTTTGGTCACTTCGCCCATACCCAATATTTTTACGGGTTTGCCTTTTTTTACTAAGCTTTTAGAAAGAAGCGTTTCTTTTGTAATTTCATCTCCATCGTTAAAATGCTTTTCAATCATAGACAAGTTTATAACTGCATATTCTTTTTTAAATGGGTTTCTGAAACCTACTTTTGGCACCCTCATATGAAGCGGTGTTTGACCACCTTCAAAATAAGGAGAAACTCTATTATCACCGGATCTTGATGTTTGACCTTTATATCCTCTTCCAGCTGTTTTACCTTTACCAGAACCTATACCTCTACCTATACGTTTTTTATCTTTTGTAGCACCTTTGTTTGGCTGCAATTCATGTAAGTTCATTCTACTTCCTCCACGCATACAAGATGTTTCACCTTTTCCAGATTGCCAAGCACCATAGGATTTTTTTCCAACTCTACACAATCTCCGACTCTTTTAAGACCCAAGCTTCTAACCGCCTCTTTCTTGGATTTATCTTTACCTGCCAATCCTCTTTGAAGAACTATTCTTAGTTTCATGGTATTACCTCGCATAAATGTTGTATCTTTCTCTTAGATCTTCTATAGGCATAGCTTTTACCTTGGATATAGTTTCTAAATCTCTTAATTTTAAAAGCGCATCAAACACGGCTCTTACTACGTTGTGGTGGTTTGAGCTTCCCACTATCTTGGTAAGCACATCGGTATAGCCAGCCAATTCAAATATAGGTTTAGCAGCACCACCAGCGATAACACCGGTACCTCTTCTGGCTGGAAACGCTATAATCCTGGCAGAACCGTATTCACCAACCACGTCGTGGGGTATGGTACCATTCACCATTGGCACCCTTATGGTTTTCTTTTTAGCATCTTCTATAGCTTTTGCGATAGAAAGAGGAACTTCTCTAGCTTTACCAAGCCCAAAACCCACATAACCTCTCTTGTCGCCTATCACCACCAGAGCGCTAAAGGAAAAACGTTTACCACCCTTTGTAACACGAGTAGTCCTAGCAGCTTCTAGCAGCCTTTCATCAAATTGTATATCGTCAAGGCTTACAATACCCTGTTCTATCCTTTTGGCGTCTATCCTTTGATTTAAATCTTTAGCGCTCACATCAACCTCCTAATTTATAAGGCCTAACTCTCTGCATTTCTCGGCAAAAGCCTTTATCTTGCCATGGTATAGGTATCCAGATCTATCAAAAACGGCATTTTCTATACCTTTTTCTTTGGCTTTTTGTACCAAAATCTCCGCTACTTTTTTCACCGTCTCTGTAGATTTCCCACCTCTTTTACCGGTGGCCTCCACTTGCTCTTTGCTAATAGAAGATACCGTAAGGATAGTTTTACCCGTAGTATCGTCCACCAAAGACGCATAAAAAGCGTTGAGACCTCTATATATGCACAACCTTGGCTTTGTGGGGGTACCACTTATCTTTTTCCTGATTCTGCTATGTCTTTTTAGACGTTTTTGCTCTTTTGTCAGCTTCATAGACGAACTCCTTACTTCTTACCCTTACCGGCTGATTTACCTGGTTTTAGTTTAAGCACTTGGCCTTCGTATCTAATACCTTTGCCTTTGTATGGGTCAGGTTTTCTAAATTTTGCTATTTCAGCAGCCACTTGACCTACCAACTGTTTATCTATGCCAGACACAGTTATCTTGTTATCTTTTACCTCAAGTTTTACCCCAGCCGGTGGTTTGTAATAAATTGGGTGGGAATAACCTAAGTTTAATTCAAGATCTTGACCTTTCATGGCAGCCTTATATCCAAGCCCTACCACTTCCAAAGTCACCGTATAGCCTTTTGACACACCTTCTACCATGTTTCTTATGAGAGCAGCAGTAGTCCCATGCATGGCTTGGGCAAAAGGAGATTCTTCTTTTCTTTCTACTTTGATTTGATCGTCAGCTATAACCACGTTAACAATGTCGTGTATTGGCATAGAAAGCTTGCCTTTTGGTCCTTCTATGTTTAGGATGTTACCTTGTAGAGATACTTTGACACCGTTTGGAATAGCTACAGGTTTTTTACCTACTCTAGACATAACGCTCTCCTTTTAGTAAACATAACCTATGATTTCACCACCTTTTTTAAGCTTTCTGGCTTGAGCGTCTGACAATATGCCAGCATCACAAGATACTATAGCCAAACCAAGTCCTCTTCTTACGTGAGGCATCTTTTCAAGGGGTGTATATATTCTTCTACCAGGGGTAGAAACTTTTTCTATATGTTCTATAGCAGAACGTGTTTTTCTATTGTCCAAATACTTCAAATTAACTCTTATCGTAGGCTGATTACCCTTTTTGTGAGCTTCGTCTTCTAAAATTTCATAACCTTGTATGTATCCTTCTTGTTTTAAAAGCTCCAAAATATTTTGTTTTAATTTAGAATAAGGCACATCTACGAAATCTCTTTTTCTTTGTATTGCGTTTTTAATACGAGCAAACATATCAGCTATTGCATCCATATTATCACCTCACCAACTAGACTTTCTTACACCGGTTATTTCACCACCAAGAGCCATCTCTCTAAAACAGAGCCTGCACATGTTGAATCTTCTTAGAAAACCCCTTGGTCTGCCACACACCGGACATCTATTTTTCTGCCTTGTGGCATATTTTGGAAAATGTTTTAAATCTTTTACTACTTTCGCTTTTCTGGGCATATTTCCTCCTTAGTAAGCTCTTATTGGTAGACCAAGAAGGGCAAGCAAATACAAAGCCTCTTCGTCAGTCTTGGCGCTTGTATTGATAAGTATATCCATACCCCTTACGGCATCCACCTTCTCATAATCTATCTCTGGGAAAACAATCTGTTCAGATATACCAAAAGCGTAGTTTCCTCTTCCATCAAAAGATCTTGGATTCAAGCCTTTAAAATCTTTCATACGAGGTAAAGCCACAGATACAAGCTTATCAAAGAAGTTCCACATTCTATCCTTTCTTAAGGTAACTTTAAGACCCACAGGCAAACCTTTACGCAACTTAAAAGAAGCCTCAGATTTTTTGGCTTTTCTAACAGAAGGATATTGACCGGTAATAAGCTTTAGATCTTCCATAGCTCTATCAAGATTTTTTATATCGCTTATGGCTTCTCCTACACCCATGTTTACCACTATTTTTATAATTTTGGGAACTTCCATTGGACTTTTGTAGTTAAACCTCTCCATCAAACGAGGAGCCACAACTTTCTCAAATCTCTCCTGAAGTCTTTGCTTTTGTTTAATCTCTGCTGTAGACATAAAGCTTACCTCTTCACCTTATTCTTTTCATAAACAAGGTCTATGTTTTCATTACATTTTTTACAATATCTGTATTTTCTTACAAGATCATCGTTTTCTTCTATCCTGAAACCGACCCTGGTAGGCTTATCGCATTTAGGACAAACGAGCATTACCTTTGATATGGGCATAAAAAGCTCTATTTCGTATATACCACCTTCTCGTCTTCCTTCTATACCTTTGACATGTTTTTTGGCTACGTTAATATTTTTAACAATGATTTTACCAGTTTTTGTATCCAATACTTCCACTGTGCTCATTTTGCCTTTGTCTTTACCAGCTAAAACCTTTACTTTATCGCCTTTTCTTATTTTAAAAGCCATTATACAACCTCCGCTGCCAAAGAAGCTATCTTGGTGAAGCCTCTATTTCTAACTTCCCTAGCAATAGGTCCCAAAATACGGGTCCCCAAAGATTCTCCGTATTGATTTAAGAGTATAACAGCGTTATCGTCAAATTTTATATAAGAACCATCGCCTCTTCTTAACTCTTTGGCAACTCTAACTACCACAGCTCTATACACTTTACCTTTTTTGGCTGTGCCGTTGGGCGTTGCTTCTTTAACGGTGACGGTCACCACATCCCCAACGCTAACATACTGTCTTAAAGCATAAGGTATACCTATTATCTGAACCTTTTTAGCTCCAGAATTATCGGCCACATTTAAATAACTCTGCCTTTGTATCATAAGCTTTCTCCTGAATAAATCATTGCTAAACGAATATTATAACATAATTTTATTGGGATTGCAAATTTGAATTTTTGGATAAATTCTTTACCACAACCCAGCTTTTAGTCTTAGATATGGGTCTTGTTTCTCTGATAACCACCACATCACCCACGTTGCAAGAGTTATCAGGGTCGTGAGCGTGAAACTTGGTAGATTTTATAACCCTTTTACCATAAAGAGGATCTGGTGTTTCTCTATTTACTTTTACCACCACAGATTTATCCATTTTGTTGCTAACCACTACGCCCTTAAACTCTTTTCTTTTTTGATGCCATTTTTTCTCTTTCATACCTTTTGGCCTCTCTTCTTCTCATTTATAACAGTCAAAATCCTTGCTATATCTCTTTTGGTATCTCTTATCTTGGAAGGTTCTTTAAGACCTTCTATCTTTTTTGTAATCCTTAACTTAAAAAGGTCAGACTTTAGTTCTTTGAGCTTAGCCTCTAATTCTGATATGTTTAGCTGTTTAAGATCTTTAGCTTTCATACTCCAATGCCTCCTGCTTTTACCAGTCTTATTTTGATAGGTAGCTTAGCAGAGACTTTTCTAAAAGCTTCTTCAGCCATCTCTTGTGGTACTTCTGAAAACTCAAACATTATTCTGCCTGGTTTTACAACTGCTACATATCCTTCTGGATCACCTTTACCACCACCACCTCTAACTTCAGCTGGTTTTTTGGTATAAGGCTTGTCTGGGAAAATCCTAATCCATACTTTTGTACCTTTCCTTAAATTTCTCACTAAGGCTACACGAGAAGCTTCTATTTGTCTTTGAGTGATCCAGCAGCTTTCTAAAGCCTGCAAACCGTACTCTCCAAACGCTACCTTGTTGCCCCTAAAAGATTTACCCTTTAAAGTTCCTCTTTGGGTTTTTCTATATTTTTGTCTACTTGGTTGCAAAAAAGACATATCTTATACCTCCTTCGTTTGAGTAACAAGGTCTTCTTCTATCTTTTTCATAATTTCTTCTTTTCCGCCTTTTAGTACATCGCCCTTGTAAATCCATACTTTTATACCCAATATTCCGTATTTTGTGTAAGCGGTGGCATAACCGTAATCTATATCTGCCCTTAAGGTTTGAAGGGGCATCCTACCTACTAAAAACCATTCGGCTCTTGCCAGATCAGCACCGCCTATCCTTCCTTTCACCTGAGCTTTAATACCTTTTGCACCGCTTTTTATAGCGTTGTCTATAGCTCTTTTCATGGCTCTTCTGTGAGAGACACGTCTTTCAATCTGAAGGGCTATATCCTCTGCCACCAACTGAGCATCTAACTGAGGCACTCTTACTTCATCTACACTCAAGCTTATGTCTTTGTTTTTAACTATTTTTTCAAGATCATTTTTCAATTGGTCTACTTCGGCACCTTTTCTTCCGATGATGATACCAGGCTTAGAAGACAGTATCCTAACCCTTATCTTTTCACCGGATCTTTCTATGATAACCTTTGAGATGCCGGCAGATTTGTATCTTCCTTTAATGTATTTTCTTATTATGATATCCTCGTGCAATACGTTTGGATACTCCTTTTTGGATGTACACCATTTGCTTAACCAATCTTTGGTAACGCCTATTCTAAAACCTATTGGATGAGTTTTTTGACCCATTACTTAGCCTCCTCGTTTGCTTCTTTTGCTTCTCCTAAAGTAATACTTATATGAGACGTTTGTTTTCTCATCATGGTAGCCCTACCGTGAGCCTTTGGCATCCATCTTCTAAACATGATTCCTTTATCGGCTTTAGCTTCCACTATCACAAGGTTAGAGATATCAGCACCTTTTTGCTCAGCGTTTGCTATAGCGCTTTTCAAGACTCCTTTTATTATGACAGCAGCCTTTTTGTTCATAAAATTAAGTTGATACATGGCGTATTCTACCGGTTTTCCTCTTAAAAGCCTCAAAACTTGAGCAGCCTTTAAAGGTGAAATCCTTGCGTTCTTATGAATAGCTTTACTTACTATATCCACACTCATATCTGACACCTCACTTCTTTTTAACCACTTTTGCGGATTTTTCTGGGTGAGATCTAAAAGTTCTTGTAGGGGCAAACTCACCAAGCTTATGACCCACCATCTCAGGGGTTATATATACGGGTACAAAGGTTTTTCCATTGTGAATAGCTATCGTATGATTTACAAAATCAGATACAATTTGACTATCCCTTGAGTAAGTTTTTACCACTTTTCTATCACCGGTTTGATTCATCTTTTTTATGGTTAACCAAAGCTTTGGATCTATCCAAGCTTTTTTGTTGATGAAAGCTCTGTATTCGTCCCATATCTCTTGATATCGTTTTTTGGCGTTTTGTATAAGTTCATCGTTGTTTGAGAACTCTACTTTTCTAACTTTTTTATAAGCTTTTTGAGCTTTTTTATAAAGCTTTAAAAATGTCTCCAGATCTTCTACTATGTTGTTTCTCTTGTTCCAAGCGCCTCTAAAACCCATTATGCCTTACCTCCGGCGTTCCTTTTTGATATGATAAATCTATCAGATGGTCTTTTGCCTCTTCTGGTTTTATAACCTTTGGTCTTCCAGCCCCAAGGAGATTCTGGGTGCTTACCTTTGGTTTTACCTTCACCACCACCATGAGGGTGATCCACTGGGTTCATAACAGTACCACGCACATGTGGTCTCATACCAAGCCATCTGGACCTACCTGCTTTGCCAAGCTTTACCAACTCATGCTCTGACAGACCTACCACACCTATGGTTGCCATACATTTGTCGTTTATCAATCTAACTTCACCAGAGGGCAAGCGTACTTGGGCATAGCCTTCTATTTTACCTATTATTTGAGCAGACATACCAGCTGCCCTCACCAACTTTGCACCTCTTCCTGGCGTTAACTCTATATTGTGTATAAAAGTACCCACTGGAACAAACTTCAAAGGCATGGCGTTACCGGGTTTTATATCTGGAAGGGCTTTACCTTTTTGAGCATCTTCATAGCTTATAGAAAGAATCACATCACCTACAGCAAGCTTATCTGGCCAAACGATATAACGTTTTTCACCGTCTTTGTAATGAAGCAAAGCTATACGGGCACTTCTAAAAGGATCGTACTCTATAGAATAAACTTTTGCTGGGATGAGACTTTTGTCCCTTTTAAAATCTATCAAACGATATCTTATCTTGTTGCCAGCACCTTTGAACCTAGAGGTGATTTTACCCTGTTGTCTACTTCTACCCAAAGCCCTTTTGTAGTAATATGTAAGGCTTTTTTCTGGCTTTTCTTTAGTAAGCTCTGAATAATCGTACAATATCGCATGCCTTTGACCATTGGTAACTGGTTTTAATTTTCTTACACCCATATATATAACCTCACAAACTCATTAAATCTATCTTTTGGGAATCGTTGGCAAGGGTAACAATAGCTTTTTTGTAAGTTCTAGTAGAACCCATTACCCTTCCTCTTTTGGTAATAGTTCTTTTTATCCTTGGTCTCACGTGTATAACATTGACTGATTTCACATCGACCCCAAACAAAACCTTAACGGCATTTTTGATTTCATGCTTGTTGGCATCTTTATGCACTTCAAACACATATTTGTTGGCATCTTCCATAAGCCTGTTGGTTTTCTCAGTAACTATAGGACGAACAATCACTTCCTCAGGCATTCTCATAGTTCTACCCTCTTGTAAATATTTTCCAAAGCATCTTTTTGCACTAAAACAGCATCTGCCCAAAGCACATCGTAAACGTTTAAACCTATCACCGGAAGAACCTTTGTGCTTGGTATATTGCTAAAACTCTTTGATACCACATCATTTTTATCGTCTGTTATCACCAAGACTTTTTTATCAGATAATCCTTTTTCTTTTAAAAGCCCAAAAGCTAGTTTAGTTTTAGGCTTTTCAGAAGAAACTATAGAATCTAAAACGTATATGGCACCATTTTTAGCTTTTACGCTAAGAGCCATCTTAAGAGCTAACTTTCTATACTTTTTGGATAGTTTATACTCGTAATCCCTTGGTTTTGGCCCATGTACTACACCGCCACCTACAAATATATTTGCAGATTTAGCACCGTGTCTAGCACCACCGGTACCTTTTTGAGGCATAATCTTCTTCTTACTGCAGTTTATCTCAGATCTTGTCTTGGCAGAATGAGTACCCTGCCTTTTCTTGGCTAACTGCCAACGTACCACATCCCATAAAACATTTTTATTTGGTTCTACGCTGAAAACATCGTCTCTTAATTCTACACCGTTCACCAACATATCACACTTCCTGCCTTAAAATATTTGATGGTATAAAAGACAAGCGTTCTTGCTTTCTTTGAGCTTTACGCCTAAAACCTATATGGCTTTTTTCTATATATACGATAGCATCTTTATGGCCTGGTATAGAACCTTTAACCAATATAACACCTTGATCTTTCAATACATCCACCACCAAAAGAGCCTGTACCCTTATGGTTTCGTTGCCATGTCTACCGGCCATTCTCTTGCTTTTCCAAACTCTACCGGGATCGGTACGGTTACCCACAGAACCAACAGCCCTATGGTATCTATGACCGTGAGACTTTGGAAAACCACCAAAATCCCATCTTTTCATGGTACCGGTAAAGCCTCTACCTCTGGATCTGCCTACCACATCCACCAAATCTCCAGGAGAGAATATATCCGCAGAAAGCTCTTGCCCTGAGGCAAAACCGGATACATCCTCCACTCTAAATTCCTTTAAATATTTGAGGGGAGTTAAATTAGCTTTTTTGAAATGACCCACAGCGGGCTTTTTGAAACGACTTTGTTTTACAGGTATGCTTCCTACCTGTATAGCGTTGTAGCCGTCTGTTTCGGCGCTTTTAACATAAACAACGTAATTTGGCTCCACTTTTATAGCACTGACGGATACAGCGGTGCCGTCATTTAAAAACACCCTCATCATTCCAAGCTTTTTACCAATAAGACCGATCATAGCTCAACCTCTCATCTTTACTTCTATGTCAACACCCGCCGGAAGGCTTATCTCCATAAGGGATTCTATGGTTTGCGGTGTTATCTTCACTATATCAAGCATTCTCTTAAATTCTCTTATCTCAAAGTGTTCTCTGGATTGATCAAACTTGTGAGGAGAACGCAAAACAGCCCACTTTCTATTGGAGGTAGGCAACGGGATAGGCCCCTTTACGGAGCTCCCAGTTCTTTTCACTGTTTCCACTATCTGTTTTACAGATTGATCCAATAGCTTATAATCGTAAGACTTAAGCTTTATACGTATTTTATCCTGCTCCATACTTTCTGCCTCACTCTATGATTTTGGTGACAACACCAGCACCAACTGTTCTACCACCTTCTCTTATGGCAAATCTAAGACCTTCTTCCATAGCTACTGGGTGTATAAGCTCTACTTCAAACTCTACGTTATCACCAGGCATTACCATTTCTTGACCTTCTGGAAGTTTTACCACTGTACCTGTTACGTCAGCAGTTCTTATGTAGAACTGAGGTCTGTAGTTTAGGAAAAATGGTGTATGTCTTCCACCTTCTTCTTTGGATAGCACGTAAACTTGAGCTTTAAATTTTCTATGTGGGGTTATAGAACCTGGTTTTGCAAGCACTTGCCCTCTTTCCACTTGATCTTTGCCTACACCTCTTAGCAGCACTCCAACGTTATCACCGGGTAGCGCTTCATCAAGGATTTTTCTGAACATTTCCACAGAGGTGGCGGTGGTTTTTAGAGATTCTTCTTTTAGACCTACTATCTCTACTTCTTCACCTGGCTTTAGTATACCTCTTTCTACTCTACCTGTCACAACGGTACCTCTACCTGAGATGGTGAATACGTCTTCTACAGGCATCAAGAAAGGTTTATCGGTTTCTCTTTGAGGAGATGGTATGTATTCGTCTAAGGCTTTCATGAGTTCTATAACAGCGTTGCACCATTTGTCTGGTTTGCCTTTGTCAAGTTCTTCCAATGCACCCAAAGCAGATCCTCTTATAATTGGTATATCGTCTCCTGGGAATTCGTATTTGTTTAGAAGGTCTCTTACTTCAAGTTCTACCAAGTCCAACAGTTCTGGGTCATCCACCATATCGCATTTGTTCATAAATACCACTATGTAAGGAACGTTAACTTGTCTTGCAAGCAAAACGTGTTCTCTGGTTTGTGGCATTGGACCATCGGCCGCTGATACCACCAATATGGCACCGTCCATTTGAGCTGCACCTGTAATCATGTTTTTGATGTAGTCTGCGTGTCCAGGACAGTCAACGTGAGCGTAGTGTCTTTTTGGTGTTTCGTATTCAACGTGGGTTATGTTGATGGTGATACCTCTTTCCTTTTCTTCAGGTGCTTTGTCTATCTCTTCATAACGGTAGCATTTTGCTTTACCACCTGGTAATACACCAGCACCCAAAACACAAGTTATAGCAGAGGTCAATGTAGACTTACCATGGTCAACGTGACCTATAGTACCTACGTTGATGTGCTCTTTTTCTCTAACAAACTTTTCCTTTGCCATAGGACACTCCTTTTATTGAGTATTAGCTCTTTCGCCGACTACCTTTTCGGTAATGCTTTGAGGAGCTTCACTGTAATGAGAAAACTTCATAATAAACGTACCACGCCCTTGGGTTAAACTTCTCAAATTGGTGGCGTAACCAAACATTTCAGAAAGTGGCACATGGGCTTTTATAGAAGTGATAATGCCTTTATTTTCCATACCCATTATCTTGCCACGTCTTGAGTTTAAGTCACCTATTACATCACCAACGTAGTCATCTGGGGTTTCTACTTCCACTTCCATTATGGGCTCTAAAAGAGCTACACCAGCTTTTTTGGCAGCTTCTTTAAAAGCCATTGACCCGGCTATTTTAAAGGCTATTTCCGATGAGTCTACTTCGTGATAAGAACCGTCGAAAAGTTTTACTTTGGCATCTATCACCGGATAACCAGCCAAAACACCATTTTCCATGGCTTCTTTTATACCCTCTTCTACAGGTGGAATAAATTCTTTTGGAATCACACCGCCCACTATAGCGTTTTCAAATACAAAACCGTTTCCTCTCTCAAGCGGTTCTAATTCTATAACAACATGACCATACTGACCTCTACCACCGGTTTGCCTTATGAACTTACCTTCCGCCACAGCCTTACCTTTGATAGCTTCTTTGTAAGCCACTTGAGGTTTACCTACGTTCACCTCTATGTTGTATTCTCTTTTCATTCTATCTACCATTATCTCAAGGTGAAGTTCTCCCATACCGTGTATGAGCGTTTGACCTGTCTCTTGATCCATAGAGGCTTTGAAAGTAGGGTCTTCTTTCATAAATTTGTTTAAAACCTGAGAAAGCTTTTCTTGATCTTTTTTGGTTTTTGGTTCTATGGCCATTGATATAACAGGCTCTGGGAATTCAAGCTTTTCCAAGATAATAGGATTTTTCTCATCACATATGGTATCACCAGTGGCAGCATCCACACCCACAGCAGCTGCTATCTCACCGGCGGCAACTTCTGTAATATCTTCTCTGGTGTTTGCGTGCATCAAAAGGAGCCTTCCTATACGTTCTTTTTTATCTTTTGTGGAGTTTAATACGTAAGAACCTGCTTGGACTTTTCCAGAGAAAACTCTAAAATAACTAAGCTGACCTGCGTAAGGGTCAGATACAACCTTGAATATATAAGCACAGAAAGGCTGATCGTCTTGGGGCAATCTGGTTTCTTCTTGATTTGTTCTTGGATTTATGCCTGTTACAGGTGGCACGTCCAAAGGAGACGGAAGATAATCTACCACAGCATCCAACAGAGGTTGAACACCTTTGTTTTTGAAAGATGAACCACACAACACTGGCACCACTTGTTTTTGTACGGTGGCTTTTCTTAAAGCTTTCTTTAGCTCATCTGTGGTGATCTCTTTACCTTCTAGATATTTTTCCATCAAAACATCATCGGTTTCCGCTATAGACTCTACCATTTTTTCGTGCCATTCTTGAGCCTTAGCTTTATACTCTTCTGGTATATCCCTTATTTCATATTTGGCACCAAGGGTTTCTTCAAGCCATATAATAGCGTTCATGTTTATAAGGTCTACAACACCCACAAAATCATCTTCGGTTCCTATAGGAATTTGAATGGCAATTGGTTTTATGGTAAGTTTTTTAACGATCTCGTCATAAACTCTGTAAAAATCAGCTCCAAGTCTGTCTAATTTATTTATAAAGGCTATACGAGATACATTGAATTTATCTGCCCATCTCCAGTTTGCTTCGGATTGAGGCTGTACACCTTCCACCGCAGAAAATATAAATATAATACCGTCAAGAACACGCATTGACCTTACAACTTCCACGGAAAAATCCACGTGTCCAGGTGTATCTATGATGTTTATCTGTTTATCTTTCCAATAACAAGCGGTGGTAGCTGCTGTAATGGTTATACCCCTTTCTTTTTCTTGGGGCATCCAGTCCATCGTAGCTGCACCCTCATGAACTTCACCTATCTTATAAGTCCTACCAGTGTAGTACAAAATACGTTCTGTAGTGGTGGTTTTACCAGCATCTATGTGAGCCACTATACCTATATTTCTTAAGTCTTCTATTGAAGCTGTCCTTGGCATATGTTATTCTCCTCTCACCATTTAAAATGAGCAAACACTTTGTTTGCTTCCGCCATTCTATGGGTGTCTTCTTTTTTCTTAACGGCAGCACCTTTGTTTTCTATAGCATCTATTAGTTCTGCAGCCAATCTTTCCTCCATATCATAAGAGCCTCTATGTCTTGATCTGTTTCTGGCTGCTTCCACAATCCACTTTATACCTAAGGATTCTCTTCTGTGTTCTTCTACTTCCACCGGTACTTGATAAGTAGCACCGCCAACACGACGAGGGCGCACTTCCCATACAGGTTTAACATTTTCAAGGGCTTTTTCCAAAACTTCCACAGGAGATACATTGAGTTTTTGTGCTACATTCTCCAAAGCAGTATGAACTATGTATTCGGCTACGCTCTTTTTTCCATCCACCATAATTTTATTTATAAGCTTATGCACAACGATGCTGTTGTATTTGGCGTCTGGTAATATCTCTCTTCTGGGTACTCTTCCTTTCCTAGGCATTACTTCTTACCCCCTTTAGTAGCTTGAGCTGCACCTGCTTTTGGTCTTTTGGCACCGTACTTTGACCTTGATTGTCTTCTGTTGGCAACACCAGCGGTATCCAAAGCTCCACGGATAATCTTATATCTAACACCAGGTAAATCTTTCACCCTTCCACCTTTCACGAGAACAATAGAGTGCTCTTGAAGGTTGTGACCTTCGCCAGGTATATAGCATGTTACTTCTATACCGTTTGACAATCTAACCCTGGCTACTTTACGAAGAGCAGAGTTTGGTTTCTTAGGTGTCACAGTATATACCCTTACACAAACGCCTCTTTTCTGAGGGTTGCCCTGCAAAGCAGGAGCCTTACTCTTCTTCTTTATCTGCTCGCGTCCTTCTTTTATGAGCTGATTCACTGTAGGCATAAACTACATTCTCCTCCTAAACAATAAACTAATATTTTACCATAAAAGCCGATAAAAAGCAATCATTTTAAACTTGCTTTTTGGACTCCACATGCTCTAATACTTCTAACTTCACATTTTTGTACTCTTCAAGACCAGTACCGGCTGGTATGAGATTACCAATGATAACGTTTTCTTTTATACCTGTCAAGTCATCTACCTTACCTTCGCTGGCAGCTTCTGTGAGAACTCTTGTGGTTTCTTGGAACGATGCCGCTGATATCCAGCTTTTAGTAGATAAAGCAGCTCTTGTGATACCCACAAGTACCGGTTCTGCTTTTGGTATCTTTCCGCCTTCTTTTCTTATAAGCTCAACCTCTTTGTTAAACTCCGTCACATCCACCTCTTCGTTTACCACAAACCTGCTATCCCCTGGGTCCACCACAAGCCTTTTCCTCAACATCTGACGTACTATAATCTCTATATGTTTATCGTTTATATCCACCCCTTGCAGCTTATAAACCATCTGGACTTCTTTCAATAGGAATTTTTGGAGCTCATCTATACCTTTTATCCTAAGGATTTCCTCTAAAAGCGGTGTACCATCCGTAAGTTGATCACCCACTTTTACATGATCACCATCTTTTACCTGCAAGAACTTACCCTTTGGCACGGAGTAGACACGCTCCTGGCCAGTTTGCTTGTTGTAAACTACTATCTTGCTGCCCTTTGCCCTTATTATGACCTTGCCGCCAACATCGCTTGTTATAGTATCTGTTATCTTTGTACCTTCTTTTATCTCTTGACCATGCTTTACAAGTATGAATTCGTTCTTTATATCGTATTTTTTAGTACCTTTTGAGGATATGATCATGATCTCATCAGCATCTTCGTATATTTTGACAATACCGTCTATCTCAGATATAATGGCTGGGTTTTTTGGTTTCCTTGCCTCAACAAGCTCTTCAACCCTTGGAAGACCCCCGACTATATCCCTAACCTTTGTAGTCTCTTTTGGTATACGTGCTATGATATCACCAGGATGCACTACAAAATTATCCAGATAATAGTAATTGTGTTGAACATCGGCCTTCTCAGCTTCAGAGCAGGCTAAGCATTTGTCCCATGCAGTTTTGAGCTTTTCAAATTGAACGTTTAATATAGAGTTTACCGGTAAATCGTAAGCGTACTCTGTGCCATCTTCTGATTTTATAACAATTCTTGGAGAGTGCAACTGAGCGTCTTTTGCCCTTAGGAAAGATATCACTATAGCGGTTTTTCCAGTAAGAGCATCTCTTTCTTCTTTCACCGTAACATCCACGATGATATCTTTTAAGATGAGCTCGCCACTTGCCTCAGCCACGATGTAAGTGTTAAAAGGATCCCATTTTGCCACTACGTCCCCTTGTTTTACCAAATCCCCATCTTTGAACAATACCTCAGCAGCGTAAGGTATCGTGTGTCTTTCTATGGTTCTTCCGTTTTCATCAAGGACAAATATCACACCCTCTTGAGATATATTTATAAACTTACCTTTTTTATCTTTTAAAAGCTTTAAACCTTGGAATTTTAGCTTACCAGAATTTTCTACCACAAGCTCACTTTGAACTTTTTGAGCAGTAGCAGCACCGCCTATGTGGAAGGTTCTCATGGTAAGCTGCGTACCTGGTTCACCGATGGATTGGGCAGCTATGATACCAACGGCCTCTCCAGGAGACACAAGTTTTCTCTGGGATAAATCCCATCCGTAGCACATGGAACAAATACCCATCTCAGATTCACAAGTAAGCACAGATCTTGCTTTCACCTGTACTATGCCAGATTTTTGAATCTTTTCTGCGAGTATTTCATCAACTACATCGTTGGTTTTTGCTATGAGCTCTTTGCTGTTAGGATCGTAAAGATCTTCTGCCAATACTCTACCCAAAATACGTTCTTTCAAAGAAATCCTTTCTTCACCACCTTCTACTATAGCCTCTATAATCTCGTATCTTTTTGTTCCGCAATCGTACTCGGTTATCACCATATCCTGAGCAACATCCACAAGCCTTCTAGTTAGATAACCGGCAAAAGATGTTTTTAGAGCGGTATCTGCCAAACCTTTTCTGGCTCCGTATGTGGATATAAAGTATTCAAGCACAGAAAGGCCTTCTCTAAAGTTAGAGGTAATAGGTGTTTCTATAAACTCACCAGAGTGCTTAGCCATAAGACCTCTCATACCCGCTAACTGCCTAAGCTGATCTTTATTACCACGAGCTCCAGAATTTGCCATCATATATATAGGATTAAAAAGACCTGGTAATTTCTTGTTGTTCTCTATTTGCTCAGATTTTTCTATCTCTGAGAACATGGCTTTTGTAACATCTTCGGTGGTCTGAGACCATATATCTATGGTTTTGTTATAACGCTCTTTGTTGGTGATGATACCTTTCCTGTATTGTTCAAGCACTTCATCCATCTGGTGAAAAGCTTTATCTACCAAACGTTTTTTGGCTTTTGGCACCTTCATATCTTCAATACCTATTGATATACCAGCTTTTGTAGCCATTTCAAAACCAAGCTCTTTGACTCTATCTAAGGTTTCGGCGGTAATCTCAGAACCGTATGTTTTGTGAATATTGGCTATCAACTTAGAGATATTTTTCTTATCAAGGACTTCGTTTACATACCTAAAACCTTTGGGCAAAGCCTCATTTATAAGCAGTCTACCTACGTTTGTCTCCACAAATGTATCGTTTATCTTAACTTTTATTTTGGCGTGTATATCTATTTTTTTGTTGTTAAAAGCCAAAAACGCCTCTTCTTTTGAGTAAAATACCTTCCCTTCTCCTTTAACACCATCCACATAGTTTGAAGCGTAGAATAGACCAAGAACCATGTCTTGAGATGGCAACATTATTGGTTTTCCGTTGGATGGAGATAGTATATTTTGAGTGGAAAGCATAAGTATGTAAGATTCCAACTGAGCTTCCATACCCAAAGGTACATGCACAGCCATTTGGTCTCCATCAAAGTCAGCGTTGAAAGGAGGACAAACCAAAGGATGAAGCCTTATGGCTTTCCCTTCCACAAGCACCGGTTCAAAGGCTTGTATAGACATCCTATGAAGCGTAGGAGCTCTATTTAGCAATACCGGATGTTGTTTTACAACTTCTTCTAAGCACTCCCATACTTCTGGTTGTTTTTGCTCCACCATTTTTCTAGCGTTTTTTATGGAAGTAGCATAGCCTTTTTCCTCTAACCTTCTGTAAACAAAAGGTTTAAAAAGCTCCAATGCCATAATCTTTGGTAGACCGCATTGGTGCATTTTCAAAGAAGGACCCACCACTATAACAGAACGACCAGAGTAATCAACCCTTTTACCCAAAAGATTTTGCCTAAATCTACCTTGCTTTCCTTTAAGATAATCGGACAAGCTCTTCAAAGGTCTGTTGTGGGAGCTTACCATCTTACCTCTTTTGCCGTTGTCTATCAGAACATCCACAGACTCTTGAAGCATCCTTTTTTCGTTTCTTACTATAATATCAGGAGCATCGAGATCTATAAGTCTTTTCAAACGGTTGTTCCTATTTATAAGCCTTCTATAAAGATCGTTTAGGTCTGATGTGGCAAATTTACCACCGTCTAAAGCCACCAAAGGTCTTAACTCAGGCGGTATAACAGGTAAAACCGTTAGTATCATCCATTCTGGTCTGTTAGAAGACTTCAAAAAGCCCTCTGCAAGTTTCAAGGTTTTTACCAAAGTTTTTACTTTTGCATCTGAGAAATCCTTCAATACCAAAGCTCTTATATCTTCTTGGATTTTATCGAACACAGGGATATTTGGATTTTGTTCTCTCGCATACTCAAATCTGTATCTTATAGCATCTTTGGAAGTGTGCCAATCCTCTCCCAAGTCTTGGTTTGATATCTCACCGGTCTTTACGTTTAAGTATATAGATTCATTTATAATGCCGTGAATCACATCTTCAAGGGTCATTTGAGCACCGTTTAAAGAAGTTGATATACCAACGCTGTAAAGCTTTGTCCTATCGGCCAAAAACATAACAAGTTTTTCATAGAGTTTTTTGTGCTCTGATTCCATTGAGGGTCCTAAATCTTCAAATCCGAAGGTGTAGGGTTTTAGGATTTTCTTAAGCTTTGAAGTAAGTGTATCAAGGTCCAGCATAGATAAAACCTGTCTAACGAACTCAGCCCCCATGCCACTTTCGTATCTGTTGTCTACGCTGTAAGCAAATTCTTTTTCGTACTGCTCTTCGGTAACCACGTGAAGCTTAACGTGATGAGTAATATCGTCTTTAAAAACAGGTATTGTACTTTCAGAATTGGCAAAGGTGGTTTCCATATCTGGCGTAGGATATTCCACCACTAAGTAAGATTCAAAGTATATAACCTTTTCTATGTCTCTAGCGGAAAGCCCCAGGAGAGCCCCTATCTTAGAAGGAGATGATTTTAAAAACCATATGTGAGCACAAGGTGTAGCAAGAGTTATATGCCCAAAACGCTCACGTCTAACATAAGCTTTCGTAACCTCTACACCGCATCTATCGCAAATGGTACCTTCAAAACGCTTACCTTTATATTTACCGCACAAACACTCGTAATCTTTTAAAGGTCCAAATATCTTGGCGCAGAAAAGCCCTTCTTTTTCCGGTTTTAACGTACGATAGTTCAATGTTTCAGGGCGTTTTACTTCACCATGACTCCAGCTTATAATTTGTTCTGGAGAAGATAAAAGCAATCTTGTTTTATTAAAAGGCAACAAACCTCTTTTCATCAACGTTCCTCCTCTTTCTTGTCCAAATCAATACTGTCGCAGCTCTTAGAATCCCCATTTTCACACATCACATTTAAGCCTAAGGATTTTAACTCTCTTACAAGCACTTTGAAAGATTCTGGAATGCCTGGAGAATAGAAATATTTGCCTTTTACTATAGATTCATAAGCTCTGTTTCTACCTTCTATATCATCGGATTTTACCGTTAGCATCTCTTGAAGTGTATAAGCTGCACCGTGAGCTTCCAAAGCCCAAACTTCCATTTCACCCAAGCGCTGACCACCAAACTGGGCTCTACCGCCGAGTGGCTGTTGGGTAACCAACGAATAAGGTCCTGTAGAACGAGCGTGTATCTTGTCTTCCACCATGTGGATCAGTTTTAGCATGTGCATATAGCCTGTGGTAACTTTAAAATCAAAAGGTTCACCGGTTCTACCATCGTAAAGCACAAATTTACCATCTTGTGGCAAACCTGCTTCTTTTAAAAGGTTTCTTAGGTCTTCTTCGCTACAACCCTCAAAAGCTGGTGTAGCCATAGGTATACCATTTTGAGCTAAAAAGCCCACCAAGTTTTTAAATTCTTCATCAGAAAGGTTTTTTAGCATGTTTTTGACAAAGTTCTTATTCTCGTTGTTTTTGTCCCCTATGGCGTATATGCTTGCTATATAATCGGTTATTTCGCTTCTATCGTAGTACTCATCCATCATCTCTTGGATTTTCTTACCTATATGTTTTGAAGCCATACCTAAATGGGTTTCCAAAATTTGACCAACGTTCATACGAGAAGGCACGCCAAGAGGATTTAGAACCACATCCACCGGAGTTCCATCGGGTAAAAATGGCATATCTTCTACTGGAAGCACCACCGATATAACACCTTTGTTACCGTGTCTACCAGCCATCTTATCCCCTACCCTTATCTTACGCTTTTGGGCTATGTATACTTTTACCATCGTTATTATGCCGCTTGGTAAATCGCTTTGTTTTCCGATACTCTCTATTTTATCGTCGTATATCTTATCTATAATCTTACGCTGGGCTTGGGTTTTATCCCTTATTTCCTCTATCTTTTTTATAAGCTTTTTGTCTGAGAAAAAGTTCTCTGGTTTTGTGATGATGAAGTTTGCTACGCTTTCAAAAAGAGCCTCATCTATAACAGTACCCTCTTCGTATACCTTTTTAGCCAACTTGATAGGCTTATTTATCACTTTACCAAGTACCAAGTCTTTAACGATTTCGTTACGCTTTTCTATAACAAGGTTACGCATGAACTCCTGTTCTTTCTTGATGCGGTTTTTCTCTTCTTGCTCAACGTGCTCTACAAGAGGGCTTTTAGAGGTGTCGCTTAGCTTTCTGGTAAACACCTGCACATCTACCACCACCCCTTCAAGACCCGTAGGGCATCTCAAAGATGAGTCTTTTACATCCTTTGATTTTTCACCAAATATAGCCTGTAAAAGTTTTTGTTCTGGTGTTTGCTGTGTGTCTCCAATGGGTGTTACTTTTCCCACCAGTATATCGTTGTATTTTACATAGGTGCCTATTTTTACTATACCGTGCTCATCTAAATAAGCCAAGGCTTTCTCAGGCACTCCTGGGATTTGTCTTGTTATCTCTTCGTCCCCCATCTTGGTTTCTCTGGCTTCAGCCTTAAGCTCTTCTATATGTATAGAGGTTAATACATCTTCTTTTACAAGCCTTTCGGATATCACTATAGCATCTTCAAAGTTATAACCGCGCCAAGGCATGAAGCACACAAGTAAATCTTTACCAAGAGCCAACTCACCCATAAACGTAGACTGACCATCTGCTATACAATCCCCTTTATTTATCTTTTGACCCTTATAGACTATGGGTCTTTGGTTTACAGATGTGCTTTGATTTGTTTTTATATATTTTAAAAGCTTATAAACATCTATACCGATATCAAGAGGATCTTTTTCATCTATCTCATCGGGATTTGCCCTTACCACTATAGTATCAGCATCTACTTCTTCTACTACACCGCCTCTTTTTGCCAAAATCACCGAGCCACTGTTAACCGCTACCTTTGATTCCATGCCAGTTCCTATCAAGGGAGCTTGTGTAAATATAAGTGGCACCGCTTGCCTTTGCATGTTTGATCCCATTAGAGCTCTGTTGGCATCGTCGTGTTCCAAGAAAGGTATCAAGGAAGCTGATACGGATACAATTTGCCTTGGAGACACATCTATGTAGTTAACATCAGAAGGTTTTACTATTTGTATATCGTTTTTGTATCTGGCTATAACTCTGTCCGATAGTATCTTGCCGTTCTGATCCGTGGGAGTACTTTGGGCTATTACAAAATTTTCTTCTTCGTAAGCAGCCAAAAACTCCACTTCGTTTGTTACTATACCATTTACTACTTTCCTGTAAGGGGTTACTAAAAATCCATAATCGTTGGTCTGGGCATAAGTGGTCATGGATGTAACAAGACCTATATTTTGACCTTCTGGTGTTTCGATAGGACAAAGTCTTCCGTAGTGAGACGGATGAACGTCCCTTATCTCAAACTTTGCACTTTCTCTGGTAAGACCGCCGGGTCCCAAAGCTGAAAGCCTTCTTCTATGGGTCAAAGAAGACAATGGATTGGCGTTGTCAAGATACTGGGATAGCTGACCGCCTTTTAAGAACTCAAACATAGAAGACACCAAGTATCTGGAGTTTACCAAGTCTTGGGCTTTTATAGTAGGATCTTCAGGGTTTGCGGTGGCTACTTTATCTCTAAAGGATTTTAGCATCCTGGCTATACCTATTCTGGCTTGGTTTTCCAAAAGTTCTCCCACGGGTCTTACCCTTCTGTTACCAAGGTGGGCTATGTCATCTTTCTTTTCCTTACCAAACCTCACTTTTAGCAAATACTTGATTGCGTTTATAAGATCTTTGTGATTTAAAAACCTCGCATCTACGCCTGTGTAATCTCTTACTTCTATAGTTTCGTTGGCTTTTAATAAAAGCTCAAAAATTTCTTTGGTTAAGACAGTGCCTTCTTTGTAATCGCCATAATCTTTGGCTAACTCTAAAAGAGGCATCTCATCAAAGATTTCAAGATCTTGGGCGTTCAAAGCCTTTTTGTAAACGTATATCTTGGCATTTATCTTTACTCTACCCACTTTTGAAAGATCAAATCTGGCGATATCCCTAAAATAGGCATCAAAGTAAGACCTGGCCCTTTGGACTATATCGGCGATCTCTTGAACAAGACCTTCCATAGATCTTACTTTTACATACATATCTCTCAAAGCTAAGTCTTTTAGATTGAACTTTGAACTTATCTTGATAAGACTCTTACCATGCTGATCTTTTATCTTTGTATCGTTTATAAGAGTCTCTACCAAAATCTTTCCATAAAAACTCTTGGTAGTTTTCTCCGAATGCACCGCCGTCAAAAGATCTACTTTGACTCTTTCATCTTTTAGAAGTCTATTTAGCACGTTTATATCTTCTATATATCTTTCTTCTATAAACTCATCTTCTTTCTCGGTGCCTTCTATCTTTGCGGTGTACCTTAGGACTGCAAACATGTAGAAAGACTCCAAGTCTTCTGGTTTATAAACCTCTCCAGTGGCTCTATCTATAATAGAACCTTCTTTTATATCAAAAGCTTTGACATCTTCATAAAACTGAGAAAGAATATCGTAAGCAGTCTCTAAACCAAAAGCCCTAAGTATTGAAACAGCGCTTATTCGTTTTTTATCTATTCTTGCAGATATTACATCGGAGTTCGTGGACAGTTCAAACTCTATACGAGATCCTTTGTCTGGGTGTATACTGGCGGTAAATATAGTCCTTGCGACAGTGCCTTCCTTTTGTCTGTCTTCCTTATCAGAATAAAATATCCCCGGTGATCTTATAAGCTGATTTACCACAACCCTTTCGCTTCCGTTTATGACAAAAGTGCCCACCGGCGTCATCATCGGCATCTCGCCAAAGTATATCTTTTTGGGGGTATCCACAAAATCCCCTGATTTGGTTTTCTTGCGTAATCTCAACATTATTCTCAAAGGCGCACTATAGGTAAGTCCTTTTTCTTTACATTCTTCAGATGTGTATTTTTCTTTGTAAGAAAGTATCGTTTTGCATTTTGGACATTCGGTATCTGCACCTGCTAAAAAATCTAATTCTGGCTTATAACCACATTTATTGCACTCCCAGTTACCGATTTCATAGCCGATATACTCTACAGATATGTTTTTGTTTGTATCTTGAAAGGGAAAAGATGTTTTCAGTATATGCTCTAAACCTTGCTCTTTTCTTTTTAATGGTGATACCTTAAATTGTATGAAATTTTCAAAAGATTCCGTGGGAACCTTAACTAAAAATGGAAAATCTATAAGCTCGTTACGTCTACCAAAAAACTTTCTTGGTATAGCATGCTTTAATCTAAGCATAACTTCACCACCTTATAAAAATTTTTAAACACATATAAAAAACAAAATGCACCCCAAGCCAGGGGTGCACCACCTTCCTTTAAAAAAACCTTTAACTTTACCAAAGTATTTATTTTACTTCTACTTTAGCACCAGCTTCTTCAAGTTTTTTCTTGATATTTTCGGCTTCTTCTTTAGAAATGGCTTGTTTTACAGGTTTTGGAGCGCCGTCTACCAAGTCTTTGGCCTCTTTTAAACCTAAACCGGTGAGCTCTCTCACTACCTTTATGACGTTTAGTTTGTTGGCACCGGCTTCTGTAAGCACTACGTCAAACTCGGTCTTTTCTTCTGCTGCTGGTGCTGCTGCAGCTCCTCCTGCTGCTGGTGCTGCTGCCACCATAGCTGCTGCAGATACTCCAAACTTTTCTTCAAGCTTTTTTACAAGCTCTGCTACTTCCAAAACTGTCATGCCGCCTATAGCGTCTACGATTTCGTCAATTGTAAGTGTTGCCATCTTTTAAACCTCCAAATAAATTTTTAAGAATTTTTAGCTTCTTCTAAAGCTTTTAAAGTAAGCACAAGCTTCTGAGGAACGGCCTTCAAGGCCATTATAAAGCCCACCACCGGAGCTTGTAAGACACCCATAAGTTTAGATACAAGCACTTCCATACTGGGTAGATTGGCAAGGGCTTCCACGTCCTTGGGTGTCAAGTACTTGTTGCTAAGCATACCAGCTTTTATAAATTTAAGAGGGTTTTCCTTATCCAAGCTTTTACAAGTATCAAAAACTATCTTTGCAGTCTTGGCAGGATCCTTGTAAGAAAACACTATGGCAGTAGGACCCACAAACACATCTCTGTGATCGTGCATTATTGTGTTTTCAAAAGCCCTAAAAAATAGCGTAGTTCTTCCCACCACCATCTCAGAGTCTATGGCTTTTAGGTCTCTTCTTAAAGAAGTAGCCACATCGGCAGGTAGAGCGTTGAAGTTAAAAAACAAAACAAAGTTACTGCTGTTTAGTTTGCTTTTGTAACCTTCAACCGTTTCTATTTTCTTGTTAAGGGTTTCTTTGTTCATAACTCACCTCGCTTAAGCTACCGCTTCTTGCAGCTGCTTAATAGTAGTTGATATATCAAGATCCACAGAGGGGCTCATGGTCAAAGATATGGCTATATTTCTAACGTATTGCCCCTTAGCTCCGGCGGGCTTTGCCCTTACCACAGCATCTATGGCGGCGTAAGCGTTCTTAATAATATCCTCTTTCTTAAAGCTAATTTTCCCTATTGGCATATGTATGTTGCCGGTTTTATCCACTTTAAATTCCACTCTACCTTTTTTGGCTTCTTCCACAGCAGCTTTAACGTTTGGCGTCACGGTACCGGTTTTGGGGTTTGGCATGAGCCCTCTTGGACCCAATATCTTACCGAGCTTACCCACCTTTGGCATTATGTCAGGGGTAGCTATAACCACGTCAAAATCTACCCATGACTCTTTTGATATCTTGTTTATGAGATCTTCACCACCAGCGTAATCGGCTCCAGCGTTCTGAGCTTCTTTTATAGCATCGCCTTCTGCCAAAACCAAAACCTTTAGCTCTCTACCAAGACCCGCCGGTAACACCAAAGATCCTCTTACCATTTGGTCTGCATATTTAGGATCAACGCCCAGCTTCATGGCAAGCTCTATCGTTTCATCAAACTTACGCTGTAGCACCTCTTCCATCTTTTTCAAGATATCTGCAGCTTCTGGAAGTTGATAAAGTTTGCCTACGGTTAAAAGCTTGGAAGCTTCTAAATACTTCTTTCCTTTTTTCATGATACTTACCCCTTGTAACCTTCTATCTCTATACCCATACTTCTGGCGGTACCAGCTATGGTTCTCATAACAGCATCAAGATCCTGAGTGTTCATGTCTTTGGCTTTTAATTGAGCTATCTCTTTAAGCTGATTTACATTTATTTTGCCCATCTTTTGCCTTTTTGGATCTGAAGAACCCTTTTGAACCTTGGATGCTTTCTTAAGCAAGAACGAAGTAGGTGGTGTTTTCATTATGAAGGTGAAGCTTCTATCGGCGTATATGCTTATTACCACAGGTACCACCGTACCAGGTTCCATATCTTTAGAAGCAGTGTTAAACTGCTTCACAAACTCCATTATATTGATACCGTGTTGTCCTAAAGCTGGACCCACAGGAGGAGCTGGTGTAGCTTGCCCCGCCGGAAGCATCAACTCAACTGTAGCTGTTAACTTTTTTGCCATAGGTTACTCCTTATATCTTTTCTACCTGTGAAAAATCAAGCTCCACAGGTGTCAATCTTCCAAATATACTAATAAGCACGTTTAGCTTTTCCCTTTCTAAATTTACATCTTCTATAGTACCAGTAAAGCTCATAAAAGGTCCCTCTATAATCCTCACTTGCTCACCTTTTTCAAACACAGCTTTTTTGCCTTTAAAACCTCTTTGAGCATGGGCCAATATCTTCTCCACCTCTTCCTCTTTCAAAGGCGCTATTTTACCGCCCACCAAAACAGGCCTATACACATGTGGAGATTTTTCTATAGCTCTTAAAAGCCTGTCATCCATGTGAGCTTTTATCAAAACATATCCGGGAAACATTTTGTTGTCTAACAGAATCTTGGCTTCTGTTTTATTGTCTTTACAAGTTATCTTCTGACCAGGTTTAGAGATTTCTCCAGCCCTTACACAGTCTTTGTTGCAATCATCCCCGTCCTCAGAAGGTACCACTTTCACGGTGCCATTCTCTATTCTAAACACTGACACGCATTTTTTTCCAAGCACACTGATGTCTCTGTTGTTGCCTCTTAAGGATAATCTATATTTTTCTTTGCCTAAAGCTTTTATCACCACTTTTTCTTCTGCAGGCAACACTACATCTTCCACCAAATCTTTTACGCCATCAAGCTCCAAAACCTTTAAAAAAGATTCTTTGGCAGTGGTCTCTTTTCCAGCTTCAACCTGCAGAGCATACCATTGCATATCAGTCATAAACTACCACCCCAAATGCCAAATATGAACGCCAAAATCTTCGTAAAAGCCAAATCCACAATCCATAAATAAATACCAAAAAACAAGGAAAATATTATAACACTAACCGTAGCTCTTATGACGAGTTTTTTGTCAGGCCAAGAAACCTTTTTGAGCTCTTGCCTTACTTCCTTTAAAAAATTTAAAATTTTTTCCATTTAAAATCCTAAAACTCATTGTAAGAGCGGGGCACGGAGGAGTCGAACCCCCAACCGCGGAATTTGGAGTCCCGCGCTCTGCCAATTGAGCTAGTGCCCCTATTTTACCTCTCTATGAACAGCGTGCTTGTTGCACCAAGGACAATGTTTCCTTATCTCAACTCTTTGAGGATGCTTTTGCCTGTTTTTGGTAATAGAATAGTTTCTTCTCTTGCATTCGGTGCAAGCAAGGGTAATAATCTCTCTCATACTTTCTGCCTCACTCTATGATTTTGGTGACAACACCAGCACCAACTGTTCTACCACCTTCTCTTATGGCAAATCTAAGACCTTCTTCCATAGCTACTGGGTGTATAAGCTCTACTTCAAACTCTACGTTATCACCAGGCATTACCATTTCTTGACCTTCTGGAAGTTTTACCACTGTACCTGTTACGTCAGCAGTTCTTATGTAGAACTGAGGTCTGTAGTTTAGGAAAAATGGTGTATGTCTTCCACCTTCTTCTTTGGATAGCACGTAAACTTGAGCTTTAAATTTTCTATGTGGGGTTATAGAACCTGGTTTTGCAAGCACTTGCCCTCTTTCCACTTGATCTTTGCCTACACCTCTTAGCAGCACTCCAACGTTATCACCGGGTAGCGCTTCATCAAGGATTTTTCTGAACATTTCCACAGAGGTGGCGGTGGTTTTTAGAGATTCTTCTTTTAGACCTACTATCTCTACTTCTTCACCTGGCTTTAGTATACCTCTTTCTACTCTACCTGTCACAACGGTACCTCTACCTGAGATGGTGAATACGTCTTCTACAGGCATCAAGAAAGGTTTATCGGTTTCTCTTTGAGGAGATGGTATGTATTCGTCTAAGGCTTTCATGAGTTCTATAACAGCGTTGCACCATTTGTCTGGTTTGCCTTTGTCAAGTTCTTCCAATGCACCCAAAGCAGATCCTCTTATAATTGGTATATCGTCTCCTGGGAATTCGTATTTGTTTAGAAGGTCTCTTACTTCAAGTTCTACCAAGTCCAACAGTTCTGGGTCATCCACCATATCGCATTTGTTCATAAATACCACTATGTAAGGAACGTTAACTTGTCTTGCAAGCAAAACGTGTTCTCTGGTTTGTGGCATTGGACCATCGGCCGCTGATACCACCAATATGGCACCGTCCATTTGAGCTGCACCTGTAATCATGTTTTTGATGTAGTCTGCGTGTCCAGGACAGTCAACGTGAGCGTAGTGTCTTTTTGGTGTTTCGTATTCAACGTGGGTTATGTTGATGGTGATACCTCTTTCCTTTTCTTCAGGTGCTTTGTCTATCTCTTCATAACGGTAGCATTTTGCTTTACCACCTGGTAATACACCAGCACCCAAAACACAAGTTATAGCAGAGGTCAATGTAGACTTACCATGGTCAACGTGACCTATAGTACCTACGTTGATGTGCTCTTTTTCTCTAACAAACTTTTCCTTTGCCATAGGACTCAAAACCCCCAAAAAAAATTTTAAAACCAAAAAGCCCTAGACCGGACTTGAACCGGCGACCTCACCCTTACCAAGGGTGTGCTCTACCGACTGAGCTACCAGGGCTCGCAACGAGCGGACGACGGGGCTCGAACCCGCAGCCTGCTGCTTGGAAGGCAGCTGCTCTACCATTGAGCTACGTCCGCTAATGGTGGAGAGAGCAGGATTCGAACCTGCGAAGGGCGAAGCCCGAGGGATTTACAGTCCCTTGCCGTTGGCCGCTTGGCTATCTCTCCTACCTTCTTAAATTTTATATTATAACATAACCAAAAAAATATTTCAAGTTTTTAGCTTTTAAAAGCTAAAAAACGTAGTCTTAAATTATAACATAAAATATGGTAGAATGTAAGTATGAAACTAAAGCCTATTATAAATAGTTTTGATCTTCAAAAAAGAGTCTTAGAGCTTGCCAAAAGCATAGAAAAAGACTATGAGGAAGTTTATGTGATAGGGCTTTTAAACGGCGCTTTTATGTTTGTAGGAGATCTGACAAAACATATAAACAAAAATGTGTATGTAGATTTTATGAAAGTCCATTCTTACGTAGGGGATACCTCTTCCAATTTAAAAGTAATCTGTGATATAACCGCAGATATAAAAGCTAAAGATGTTTTAGTTGTGGATGACATACTTGACACTGGCAAAACGCTTTTCAACATCATGAACATACTAAAAGGTCAAAACCCTAAAAGCCTCAAACTATGTGTTCTTTTGGATAAACCTTCAAGAAGAAAGATAGAGATAAAAGCCGATTATGTTGGGTTTGAAATAGAAGATAAATTTGTAGTGGGATATGGACTTGATTACAGGGGTTTTGGTAGAAATCTAAATTTTATAGCTGAGATTGATCCAAACGCTTAAGCATGCTATGGAGACTTTCTTTGAAAATTCCTACAAACTGATATAAATGTATAATTGTATTGGTTATGGCTGATCTGGAAAAAAATCTAAGGTTTTTAAGATTTTTACAAAGCGAAAGATTGATAGACGACGAGACTGTACAAAGCCTAAAAGACAGAGACATAGATATAGTAAGCTATCTAATAGATACAAAAAAAATATCAGAAGATCAGCTCTTGAACGTATATTCAAAGATGTTCAAGCTTGTAAACCGAGATGGGAGTTTGATAAATTTAGAAAAAATAGACAAAAATCTTTTAAGCTTGTTTCCAGAAGATTTTATAATAAAAAATAAAATAATTCCTATTTCAATGTCAGAAAACACCATTACCGTAGCCACATATATACCTTACATAGATGAAAATCAAATAAAATATTTTACTAAAAAGCAAAATATAATTGTTTATTATACAAAGCCATCCATTATAAAAAAATTGCTGGATAGTCTTGTAAAAGCTTACAACATAGAACTGACAAACCAAGAGATATACATAGAACCTCAAGAAGATTACAGCATAGACATAGAAAAACTAACAGAAAGATCAAACGAAAATCAAATTGTAAAATTGGCAGATTCAATACTCTACAGAGCTGTAAGAGATGGAGCATCTGATATACACATTGAACCCCAAGAAAAAGAAGTGGTTTTAAGGTTCAGAATAGACGGCATGCTAAAAAAGATCGAGTCTTATCCTACAACCATAAGAGACCCTCTTATTTCAAGGTTTAAAATAATATCCAATCTGGATATATCAGAACGAAGAAAACCCCAGGACGGTGTTATAAGGATAAGAATTGCCAACAGAAAAGTACAATTAAGGGTATCGGTTTTGCCAACGGTGTTTGGCGAAAAAATAACCATGAGGGTTCAATTTCCAGAAGAATTTTCTACTTTAAAGCTTGAAAACTTGGGCTTTGAAGAAGAGGAAGTAAAGAAGTTAAAAGAAGCTTACACAAAACCTTACGGAATGATACTGGTGGTGGGACCTACTGGCTCTGGTAAAACCACTACACTCTATTCTGTATTGCAAGATCTAAACAAAGAAGAGGTGAATATACTGACTGCCGAAGACCCTGTAGAGATAAATATCCCAGGTCTTAACCAAGTGCAAATAGATGAAAAAGTAGGGAGAACATTTGAAGCGGTTTTAAGATCGTTTTTAAGACAAGACCCAGATATAATATTTATAGGGGAGATAAGGGACAGCATAACAGCAGAAATAGCTATAAGATCATCTTTAACAGGGCACTTGGTATTATCTACCCTACACGTAAACGATGCTCCAAGCACCGTCGCAAGATTGATGGACATGGGCATGGAATCATTTTTAATAGCGGCGTCTTTACTGGTGGTATCTTCCCAAAGGCTTGTAAGAAAACTATGCCCATACTGTAAAATACCGTATCAACCATCTTCAGAAGAAAAAAACTATTATAAACTAAGCGCCGATACTATCTATAAAGCCAGCAAAGAGGGTTGCGAGCAGTGCAATCATTTAGGATACAAAGGAAGAACAGTAATATCAGAAATCATGTTTATAGATGGGGATCTAAGAAAAGCAATATCCCAAGGTAAACCCACAGAAGAAATAAGAGAAGTAGCCATAAAAAGCGGCATGAAAACCCTCTTCGAATCAGGCATAACAAAAGTAAACCAAGGCATAACTTCACTAGAAGAGGTTTTAAGAGTGACGGTAGAGCGATAGAATCGCATTTTACATCGTGAAAGATCTTAAGAACAGGCAAAAGAGTTAAAGCAAAAGATAGGTAGAGCGGTGAAAGCGTGTTTTACATCGTAGATTATCGGAAAAACAGGCGAATCATTGTTAATAAAAGATAGGTAGAGCGATAACATCGCATTTTACCTCGGGGAAAAGCCTAAAAACAGGCAAAAAAAGCTAAAAGCTAAAGATAGGTAGAGCGATAGAATCGCATTTTACCTCGTAGGTTATCGGAAAAACAGGCGAATCATTGTTAATAAAAGATAGGTAGAGCGATAGAATCGCATTTTACCTCGTAGGTTATCGGAAAAACAGGCAAATAATCGTTAATAAAAGATAGGTAGAGCGGTGAAAGCGTGTTTTACATCGTAGGTTATCGGAAAAACAGGCAAAAGAGTTAAAGCAAAAGATAGGTAGAGCGGTAAAGCCGCATTTTACATCGTGAAAGATCTTAAGAACAGACGAATTATCGTTGATAAAAGATAGGTAGAGCGATAGAATCGCATTTTACATCGGATATTATCGGAAAAACAAATAAAAGATCTAAAGCTAAACATGTTAAAATAAGACAAAACACCAAGATGGAGGTTTATATGCAACTTGACATAGGCACTTTGACGGAAATTCTCATAAAACACAAAGGTAGTGATATACATATAGTAGCTGGTGCTAAACCAGCCATCAGAGTGGATGGAAAAATAGAGTTTTTGGAAGAGTACGATATATTGATGCCAGAAGACACCCAGATTTTAGCGTATGGTATCATGCTTGAAAGATACAAAAAGATCTTTGAAGAGAAAAACGCAGTGGACTTTTCCATAGGTATTAAAGGTTTGGGGAGGTTTAGGGTCAACGTCTTTAGGCAAAGAGATTCCATAAGTATGGTTTTAAGATACCTATCAAGCGATATAAAAGATATAACAAAGTTAGGATTGGATGCAAAGGTTTTAGAACTAACCAAAAGAAGCATGGGGCTTGTGCTTGTTACCGGTCCCACAGGTTCAGGGAAATCTACAACGCTTGCATCGCTAGTCCAATACATACTTGATAGCGAACCTGTTCATGTAATCACGATAGAAGATCCCATAGAATATCTTTTTAAACATAGCAAAGGCTTGGTAAACCAAAGAGAGTTAGGTCAAGATGTACCAAGCTTTTCTGATGCTTTAAGGTCTGCTTTGAGAGAAGATCCAGATGTTGTATTGGTGGGTGAGATGAGAGACAAAGAAACCATTGAGATGGCCCTAAGGGCAGCCGAAACCGGACATTTGGTGTTTGCCACACTTCACACAAACACCGCCATATCTACAATCAACAGGATAGTAGATGTATTTAGTTCAGAGGAAAAAGACCAGATAAGAACACAGCTTGCCGCTTCATTGCAAGGAGTTTTATCACAAAGGCTTATACCAAGGGTCGGAGGTGGTAGGGTATTGGCTTACGAGCTCCTCATACCAAACACAGGCATTAGAAATCTAATAAAGGAAAACAAATTAGCACAAGCCTATTCTTTGATGCAATCAGGCCAAGCTCAAACAGGTATGCAAACCATGAATCAACACTTAAGAAAACTATACGGTATGGGGCTTATAACAAAAGAAGACGCTCTAAAATACAGTCCCGACCCAAAAGAACTCGCAAGACTGATAGGTGTAAATTACGAAGAAGTGTAGAACGATGAAATCGTGTTTTACATCGAGAAAGATCTTAAGAACAGGCAAAAGATCTAAAGCAAAAGATAGGCAGAACGATAACATCGTATTTTACATAGAGAAAGATCTTAAAAACAGGCAAAAGATCTAAAGCAAAAGATAGGCAGAACGATAACATCGTATTTTACATAGAGAAAGATCTTAAAAACAGGCAAAAGATCTAAAGCAAAAGATAGGCAGAACGATAACATCGTATTTTACATAGAGAAAGATCTTAAAAACAGGCAAAAGATCTAAAGCAAAAGATAGGTAGAACGATGAAATCGTGTTTAAAATAAGTGTTTTCTTAACTTACGCTTAATCCCCGATGTAAGAAATGCCCGTTGGCACACAGAGTGGTTTACCATGTTTCAGATGCCTGTCTTTTTAACAGACGCTAAATCCATGATGTAAGAAATGCCCGTTGGCACACTATTCTCTTTTCTCTATGCTCTCTTCCAAAGATAGATCGTCTGCAAATTCTACAAGAGCGCCGAACTGGATGGCTGTAGCAATGCGCGTGAACTTTATATTGTAATGTTTGAATATTTTTATCAAATAGTTTGCGGTGGCTTCTCCTTCCGGGTTTGGATTTGTGGCTATTATAATTTCTCTTGGAGAATATTTTTGAATTCTTTGTTTTAAAAGCTCTATACTGAGGTCCTCTGGAGCTATGCCTTCCAATGGACTTATCCTACCACCAAGCACATGGTAAACTCCTTTAAAACGCTCCAATTTTTCTATTTTATAAGCGTCCTGAGACTCTTCCACCACAGCTATATATTTCTTGCTTCTTTTTGGGTTTGAACAAATATCACAAATTTCTTTATCGGTCAATATATTGCACTCTTTACAATGCCCTATGTAAAATAGGTTTTGTAGGCTTTTAACAATATTATCTTTTTTATCTTGATCAAGTTTTAAAAAGCCGTATACAAACCTTGAAGCGTTTTTCTCCCCGTACCCAGGTATAAATTTGATATTTTCTAAGGCCAAAAGTAAGCTTTTTGGAATGAACTCGTCAAAAGCCAAATGGCAAACTCCCAAAAAGTTTATCTTTTACACTATTTGAGATGTTCTCCTTTACTATATTCTGATACTCTTCCATGAGTTGTTGAAGATCCTCTTTGAAATTTACAATGGGTTTCGAAGCTATATCTTCTGAAATACGCAAATCCTTTATTTTCCCAAGCCCATCAAACACAATGGTTATACCAGCCCTTTGGAGCATATGCTCTTTAGAAGAAAGCTCGTCTTTTAGCTTTTCATATTGAGCTTCAAGCCCTTTTAGCTGTTTCATCAAACTAATTATATCCATAGGTAAAAATTATAACATAAAGATAAAATTTTATAAAATTTACATTATGATGGTTTATAATAAATCGAAAGGAGGTGCTTATGGAAAAATTTAGTTTTTGGGCTTTTGTGATAGCTCCTATATTCATACCCATAATATTTGGATTCATATACATCTTTACAAAGATGGAATAACATGAACCCATACCTAATCGCATTTTTTGTAATTATATTCGTAATGATTCTTCTGGGTGGATTTTTTATATTTAATTTATCTAAGGAAAAACAGTGAAAATTTTGTTATAATAAATACTATGTTTTATAAAATTAGAAGGTTTATAAAAGCTTCTATAACAAGAAAATTAATTGCAAGGTTGTTGATACTCATGATGTCTGCCGTTATTGTAATGGAAGGGATATTCGCTATATCTTTTAGAGAACAAGGTATATCTTACGCTTTATCAAAAGCAAACGTGGTGGCAGGCTTAGTGAGGGACGGTCTAACATCTTTGATGGTGATGGGTGTTATAAAAGATAGAGACTCTTACATAAAAAGGCTGCAAAATATAAAAGGTATCGAAAAAGTTCATATAGTAAGAGGAGAAGCGGTCGATCGACAATTTGGTCCAGGGCTTCCCACAGAGCAACCTTACGATAACTTAGAAAAACTGGTACTTCTTACTGGAAAGCCAATACACAAAATATACGAAAACCCAAGCCAAGTCCTTGTAAGAGATATAATACCCTATAAAGCTTCCAACAAAGGCACCGTAAACTGTCTTCAGTGCCATGACGTTAAAAACGGTGAGGTTTTAGGAGCTGTGGATATAACTCTAAACGTAACAAACATAAGATACCAGGCATTTTTAGTGATGCTAACCACAATATTGATATTTTTAGGGCTTTTTGGAGCTATATCTTATTCTATCTTTAGATTTTCAAAGCCTTACATAGATACATTTAACAATCTTATAAATAGCTTTGGCTTGTTACAAGATGGTAAATTTAAAGAGGCAAAAATTGAAAACCATATAACTAATGATGACATCACAGATGAAGCCGGTAGGGTTGTAATATTCTTCAACAAAATGCTTGAAGTGTTGCAAAATACATTGCATAGCATACATCAGAAAGCCTTTAGCCTCATAGGTTATGATGTAATGAACTCCGGCAATGTTTTAAAAGATACCGACAAAATAGTAACAGAGCTTGCCAACATATACAAATTTAAAACCACCATAGAGAAAGATGCCACCAAAGAAGATATATATGAAAGACTTCGTTTTATATTGCAAAATTATATGTCACTGGATAAGTTTAGCCTATATGAGATAAATTATGACAAGATAAAACCAATTTTTATAGAAGGGGTCTCTGAAAGTCAAGAAAATGCTACGCACGCTTGGTGCAAAGATGATATATTTAAAGATAGTTCTTGCTGTAGAGCTTGTAGGACAGGTACAGACGTAGATAGTCAAGAATTTCCAAATATATGTAGATGCTTTATAAAAGATTACACCGAATTCCAAAAACAAGAGACCGATTTAGAATACTACTGTATACCTATATACCTAAACGGACATATACACAATATCCTCCAAATAGTATATGAAAACTATATGAAAGATTTTGTACACATGATGATACCTTACATAAAAGGCTATATAGATGAAGCGGTACCTGTAATGGAATCCAAGCTTTTGATGGAAAGGTTAAAAGAGCAATCCATAAAAGACCAGCTCACTGGATTTTACAATAGAAGATACATAGAAGAAACCATAGAACCAATACTTCAAAACGCCAAAAGAAAAGGAGAGACAATAGGCTTACTCATGCTTGACATAGATCACTTCAAAGAGATAAATGATACCTATGGACACGACTTGGGAGACTTGGTATTAAGATCTGTATCTCAAGCTATAAAAGAATCTATAAGAAGTTCCGATATACCTATAAGATTTGGAGGAGAAGAGTTTATGGTGCTTTTAACAAACGTAAAGCCAGAAGAAAGCGTAAACATTGCAGAAAAGATAAGAAAAGCGGTGGAGAGTAAAACTATCGTAGCGCCAAACGGAAGCACTATAAAAAGAACCATAAGCATAGGGGTAGCTGAGATACCAAAAGATACCGAAAGGTTCTGGCAGGCGGTGAAGTTTGCAGACGTAGCTCTTTACAAAGCCAAAGAAAGCGGCAGAAACAGGGTAGTTAGGTATACAAAAGGCATGTGGCAAGACGAAGAATATTGATATAAAACATGCCTATAAGCACTTTAAATCCAAAAAAAGTAGAGTTTGAGATCTCAAGGATCATTAAAGACAAAGAGAAAATCATAAAGTATGTGCTATCAGCATTTTTTGCCGGCGGACATATCCTTATAGAAGACGTACCTGGTGTGGGTAAAACCACGCTGGCTATCTCTATGGCAAAAGCCATGTCTTTGAGCTTTAGCCGGATACAGTTTACCTCAGATTTGATGCCCTCTGACATACTTGGTATATATGTATACGATGAGAAGAAAAAAGATTTCATCTTTAGGCCTGGTCCTATATTTAGCAACATAGTTCTATCGGATGAGATAAACCGAGCCCCTCCCAAAACCCAAAGCGCTTTGCTGGAAGCTATGTCTGAAAAAACCGTAAGCATAGACGGCAAAACCCACAATTTAGAAGATATATTTTGTGTTATAGCTACCCAAAACCCTATAGACAACTATGGCACTTTTACGCTCCCAGAATCAGAACTAGATAGGTTTATGATAAAAATATCTATGGGATACCCTTCTTACGATGTGGAGAAAAATATGATTTTAAACGGCGATCCCTCCGAGAGATTACCTGACATAATACCGTCTTTAACAAAACAAGATGTTTTGGATATAATGAAACATGTAAAGCACATACACGTATCTGAAGAAGTGGCAGATGTACTCATGTATATTGTCCAAAAAACCAGAAAACATCAGGATATATACGTAGGTATCTCTCCAAGAGGAGCTCTTCAGATGATAAGGCTGGCAAAGTCTTACGCTTTTTTAGAAGATAGGGATTTTGTAACACCTTTTGATATAGTAGAGTTAGCTCCGTTGGCTTTCTCTCACAAGATACTAACAGACGATCCCACCCAAAGAAAAAATGCTATCATAATAGAACAGATAGTAAAAGAGGTAAAATTATGAAGATATTTTATGGGATCTTGTTTTTCTTAATAGTGGGTATATTGGCTTTTATAACATGGTTAAACAAAGATAGTCTTTTTTCTTTAAAGCTAAGCCCTCCAATAAATGGATATTATTACCACACGCTATTTTACCCTATAGGAGTTTGGTTAAGTGGGGCGTTGATAGTTGGTTTTGTAGTAGGCTACATCATGGGAGTACTTAAAAAATAACGTATGCCAAACCAGCGAGTAGCAGCTATAGATATAGGCTCTTACAGCATAAGGCTTGGGATAGCGAACACAGATCCCTTTGACATAGTATACGAAGAGGGGCAGATAATAGAGATAGCCACAAACCTAAAAAAAACAGGCCTCATAAATCAAGAAAAGATAGAGCAAGCCCTAAATGTTTTAAAATCCTTCAAAAACACCATAGACGCCTACAACGTAACAAGCATTTTTGCAGTAGGTACAGAAGCCCTAAGAAAAGCAAAAAACGCCGATGAGTTTATAAAAAAAGTCAAAGAGCAAACGGGCATAGATATAAGCATTATAAGCGGTGAGGAAGAAGGAGAGCTTTCTTTCAAAGCAAGCGCATTTTCTTTTGGCTTTAAAAAAGATATAGCTGTGATAGATCAAGGGGGCGGCTCTACGGAGTTTGTATACGGTAAAGGCTTCAGCCCAACTGAGATAAGCTCTCTTCCTTTTGGTATAGTAAACCTCACCGAAGAGTTCTTAAAACATGATCCTCCCACCGATGATGAGATAAAAGCCTTTTTTGATTTCCTTACTAAAAGCATAAAACCCATCCTAAAACCAATTGATACCCTTGTGGGGATAGGTGGCACCATCACCACCATAGCAGCGCTTGATTATCAAGTATATCCTTACAACGGAAAAATTATCCACGGCAAAATACTTTCTTACGAAGCCATAAAAAAATGGTTTTGGATACTCTCAAGAAAAACTATCCAAGAAAGAAAAGCCTACAAAGAGATTGAGGACAAAAGAGCCAAAGCCATCGTCTCTGGCATAGGTATTTTTTACAAAGTTTTAGAGCTTTTTGAAAAAGATTACATCGTCGTAAGCGATTACGGGCTAAAACACGCTTTACTCCTAAAAGCCGCAAACTTGATACAATAAAAAGAAAGATCTGACTGGACTAAGAAGATATTGACATTGTTAAAGATAAAACCTAAATTAAATAAAGAATTTGAAAAAAATATGTGAGGAAGCCAACATGTTAGAGATACCACCTTTTACCATAGAAGAGCTAAAAGATTTGCCTTTCACAGCAAAAGCCGTAGAGCAGTTAGAACAAGAGGGATTGATTAAAGCCAAGATTTGTTACCGTGAGTAAATCTCAAAAGGGATCTGCGACGCTTCTTACTTTGCTTTTAGCGGCGGTGATGATCTCCCTTAGTATTGGATTTGATCTTATTGTAAGAGAGCATATGAAAGCCACCAGGGATCTTGAGCTCAAAACAGAAGGTATGCTAAGAGCCTATTCTATCATAGATAAACTTCTTTATATGATATCGGTATCTGAAGTAACTCCAAAAGGTCTTAACTCCGAGGTGGTGCTAAAACCTTTCAAAAGCTCATTTTTGCCCCTGGACGGAAGCTATATAAAGTTTAAACACGTTTATGTATCTCTTCAAGATACCAACGGTCTTGTAGACATTTCGGCTCCAAACAAAGAAGCCCTCAAAAATTTACTTATCCAAAACACAAAAGCAAACCCAGATGTAGTGATAAAAGCTTGGTATGATTGGATAAACCCAAGCTATCACGATGAGGATATACCAGCAGATACCTACAAAGACTACAAACCAAGAAAATACCTTCCCCAATACAAAGAAGAGTTTTCCTTGGTCTATGGTATGACAAAAAAAGATTACGATGCTATAAAAGACTATATAACCATTGTGTCAAACAGCGGTTTTAACCCAAACACAGCCCCAATACCTGTTTTAATGGCAAGGCTGGATATCACCAAAGACCAAGCAGAGCTAATAAAAAAATATCTAAAAGATAACACAATCACCTCCGATACACAACTCCAATCGCTGGTAAATAGAACAATATCTTTACCAAACTACCGATTGTACTACTACCCATCAGACACCATAAGGATAATAGTTTTATCTATGCACCGCAACAAGCCCATCTACAAGATTCATGCTGATATACTAAAAAAACCAAACCTAAGCTTTCCCTACATGGTGCTTTATTGGAAAGAGTATTGATATATCAGGCGTGCTTTGGTAAAAGGCACATATCTATCACGCTATCCACATCGCCTTTTTTTGCAAGACGACCAGATTCAATAAGGATGGCCTCATCGCACATCTCTTTTACACTTTTAAGATCATGGCTTACAAACAAAATAGTTTTATTTTTATTTTTAAACTCTTTCACCTTTTCTTTGCTTTTAGAAGCAAAAGCTATATCACCAACCGAGAGGATTTCGTCTAAGATTATAATATCTGGATCTATACTAAAAGCCGTAGAAAAAGCAAGCCTTGAATACATACCAGAAGAGTAAGTCCTCACTGGTTCATCTATCACATCTTTTAACTCTGCAAACTCTATGATTTCATCTATTTTCTTGTAAATCTCTTTCTTGGAAAGTCCCAATATGAGACCGCTTATGATGATATTTTCTCTGCCGGTGAGCTCTGGGTGAAAACCGGTGCCAAGCTCCAAAAGAGGTGCCAAGCTTCCTTTTACTTTGATACTTCCAGAAGTGGGTTTTATGATACTGGATATGATTTTAAGAAGGGTAGATTTACCGGCACCGTTTTTACCAACGATACCAAGCGTTTGGCCAGATATCACCTCAAAACTAACGTTATCAAGGGCTCTTACGATCTCTTTTTTGTTGGCCCCATGCTTTAAAAAATCCACAAAAGCAGACTTTATGGAAAAATGCTTTTTTGTATGTCTTCTAAATACCTTACTGACGTTTTTTACCTCTACTACAACACTCATAAATACTCTGCAAACACATCTTTTTTAGAATGAAAATAGTTAAAACCCACTATATAAACCACTATAGCTATAAAAAATAACAAAAGTATAAGCTCAGGTCTTGGGGTTATGTTATCGTAAAAAATATCGTGGTATATCTTTATAAGATAAGCTATTGGATTTAGGTATATGAGCTTTTGATATTTAAGAGGTATTTGTGTATCAAAATACATAACAGGCACACAGAAAAAAAGAAGCTGCAATATAGTCTGCATAATCTGCCTAACGTCCCTATAAAACACATTCCAAGTGGCTGGAAAAAAAGCAAAACCCGCAGTCATAAAAAATTGTATCACGATCACTATCGGAAGCCATAGCACCAAAAAGCTTATTTTCATCTTAAAAGCCAAAAGAAACAAAAACAAAATAGGTATTGAAAGAAGGTAGTTTATAAGGTTTGATACCACCCTTGTTATAACGACAATTTCAGCTGGAAGCGTAGACCTTGTCACCAAACTCTCAGCTGAGATTACAGAATCTGTAGCTTCCATCATAGACAAAGAAAACCAATTCCAAGGAAGTATACCACTAAAAAAATACACCGGATAATGTTTGGCTGTATTTTTAAATACCACCACAAATAAAAATGTATATACAAGCAAATTTAAAAGAGGGTTTAGCATACTCCACAAAAACCCAAACACCGAGCCTCTATACCTAATCTTTAGCTCTTTCAGAGCAAGCATGTATATAAGATAGTGATACTTATAAAGAAGATAAAATGGATATACCAAAGCCTTTTGCTTCATCTATATATATTATAACCCAAAGTGATCTATATGAGTATAAGAGTTCCCCTTTGCATAGACAAATATTTTACATATAGCGAAATATCTATCTATACATACCTAACTTGGCGTTAGGCTCTGACAAGGGTTTAGAATACTCTCAAGATAATCCTTAAAGTATGGATTACCTTTGAGAATATCCAAGGGAGGACTCTTGCACCCTTTGTGTCTCTCAAGATACCTTTCTGTCAGTATCTTAAGGACTTGCTTTTTTGTCAGATGTAAATTCCCAAGAGAACTTCTCTTGAGAATGTTTTTAGCTCCGTTAATTTGTGCATTTACTTTATTATTACATACTTTACATTCAAACTCTTGCGTATTTTTTCTGTTTTGTTTGTCTACATAACCACAGGAACTACACTCTTGGCTTGTATAAGCCGGGTTAATTTCTATAATCTCTATACCATATAATTCTTGCAGTCTTTGTAGTTTCTGTTTTATATATTTCTTGCCAAAATTTTGGACTAACCTATTTAGTCTTTTAGATAAGTCAGGGCTTTTAAAATCAAGCATTTCTACTACAATCTTTTTTGGTTTATATATTTTGATAAGTCTATTTAACAATCTGTTGATCTCATTCTTCAAATAATCTCTTAGCTTATCCACATACTGTCTATATTTTTTATCATCTCTTGGTTTTATCTTTCTCTTTTGCAAACTTGCCATTCTTTTTGTTATTTTCTCATCGAAAGCTTTCAATACATCAAAAAAGTTCCTGCCAAATAAATCTCCCTTGTTTATTGCAAATAATGGATTTAAGCCCAAATCAATTGCTATCTCATCTGTAGCAGGTATATACTCTTTTTTCTTTAACTGTTTTATTATTCTAAATTCTATGTTCCCATTATCATCTTTAACCACCTGACAATAATTTAAAAACTCTCCTTCCAACTTTTCTGCATATGTATTTGCTTTAAGTGGTATGTGTATTGGCTTTCCTTTTTCTAAGATAGCTATCTTTATCCAATAATCAAAACTCTTAGCACCGTTTTCTTTCTTCTTGCTTATATCTATTACTTTTGCGTCTAAATGCATTGAGATATTATTAAATCTTGGCTTTCTGTTTTTGCTAAGCAGATGCTTAAATATTTTCCTTGCTAATTTCTTGTGAAACTCTGAAACTTTAACTATTCTTTTTTCTACATTTTTACCTTTTCTCTCGTATATTTCTATCTCATCTTTATCGTAAACAAGCCAACCCTTAATATTATTTAGTGCAAGTAGTATTAGCTTGTCTTCTTTATTTAAACTGCTACCAAACACAATATTGGCAAACTTATATTGGATACCTGCTATGTATCCACTTAAAATATCGTAAACCTGCCATGCACATACATACTTATAACGCTCTGATAGATAACTTGGAATATGTTTTATGTTTATTTTCTTTCTGTGAGGAAGCTTTCCAAAACGAAAAAAGATATCCCAAAGATAAATAGCTATATCTTTAGCCGTCTTTCTATATTCTGTAAGAACTTGATTTATTTTTTCTAACTTTCCTTTATTTGCGTAATTTTTAAAAAGATATGAGCCAAATATTCTATCTTCATTCATTTTACATCTCACCCTGAATCATCTTTATTAGTTCTCCAAGCTGTCCTATAACTTATGCCTAACTTTTTCGCCCATTGTGATAACTTCATGGTAATAATATAAAACAAAAGTATAAATTTGTAAATAGGATAACATAAAAGAGTATCAAATCAGAGACTAGTTCTTAGACCTTGAGAACAACATTTATCAGCAGTTTGTATCTTTTGATGCCCTTTCTAAATCTTTTTCCATCATAATCTCAACTATTTTATCAAAAGTAGTTTTTGGCTCCCAGCCAAGCTTTTGCTTTGCTTTTGTGTAATCTCCTATTAGAAGATCTACCTCAGCTGGTCTGTAAAACTTTTTAGATACTTCTACTATAGTTTTTCCAGATTTTTTGTCTATGCCTTTTGTATTTTCAGCTTCTCCAACCCATTCTATATCAAACCCAGCCACTAAAGAGGCTTTTTCTACAAACTCCCTTACAGAGTGAGTAGTGTCTGTGGCAAGCACATAATCATCTGGAGTCTCTTGTTGAAGCATCA
>Ga0078972_1002560_pt1 | contig 59442 bp, 51 predicted proteins | sample YelNatPaOPGAMG01_FD_67568 | JGI IMG/M metagenome (GOLD analysis project Ga0078972, IMG submission 67568) | Hot spring thermophilic microbial communities from Obsidian Pool, Yellowstone National Park, USA - OP-RAMG-01 (SPADES assembly) (version 2) | ecosystem: Environmental > Aquatic > Thermal...
TAAATTCCCAGTCAAAAGGATTTGCGATGGATTCGTAGTATCTCTGGAGCTTTAGTGTGGGTTGAGCTGGATAAGAGACAGGACGTCGAGCCCGCGCTTGAATACTGGTCTTTTCATCTGCGCTCACCACAAATCCGTCATCTTTAAGCTGCTCACCATAGCAAACCTTTTGCCAAAGATCAAGGATCCGCCCCGCTTTGACGCCAAAACGAGGATCTCGAGGAAAAATCCAGGATCGATGTTGCCAGGGTCGGCCGGCATCTTCATTGAGCCACCACCCGACGGTGCTACCGCTCCGGGGCGTCCTCTCCGGGTCTCCCTTATGCGAAGGACTTAGAAAAAGGCCCCTCGTCGATCGAGCGGACGAGGGCCATCTCTTGCCTTTTCATGGGGCCGGATGTGGCCTCCTATCCCCCTGAAAGCATCGGCATGAGGGCAACGCTGCTTTCGGGACGGATGGGCGTATCCAGATCCGCGGGATGTTCATCGACAAGGATGATAATGTTTTCGCGAGGAAAAGAGGCCGGCAAGAGCTCCCTTAACGGCACGGGTTTCGTGAGCTCGACCTTTTCCGTCCGTCTTCCCACAAGAGCTGAAAGGTAGCCCAAAAATCTGATCTCGGCCAACCTAACCTCGGATCTCCTTTGAAACCTCTTCCAGTCCCAGGGCCCGAAGGGTCTCTTCTTTCGGGATTCCCCGTTCGTCCCAACCCCGGAGTTCATAGTACCAAGAGAGCATCTGCTCGTATTTCTCCCGGTCGACCTTCACCCCTTTCATCTTGCCCTGAGAATGGGGTTCTTCAAACCAACGCTCCGGTGGGTAGTCCCACGAACGGCCGAATTCAGGAATCTCTCGTTTCCAGTATGCCCGAATCAGGTTGTAGATTCGGTCTCCGACCTTATGGAGGTCCTCCCAGCTTCGACGTTCGCCTGTAATGGCCTCAAGGTAGTCGGGGTACCAGTCAAGACCAAAGCTCACCTCCACCCAGGGAAGCCGACAGACGGTCGCCGACTCGAAGAAACCCCCTCGAATGCGCTGAAACTCGAGGAGCTTCTCAACCTTCGCCTTGTTGTAGGAGAATCGATCGGTCGAAACCTCCCATGCGATGACCCAAGCGTCTTTGTGGTGGGCGCCAATGGGAGAGGTCGCAAAGGAAAGGGCCATCCCCGGGCAGGCGTGACAGTTGTAGGCTGAAATCTCCAAACCCTTGACGTGCATCGCCCAACGATGAGATCCTTTTCCCAGGATCTCGGCAGCAACCTTGACCCCTTTTGAAACGAGTTTTCCAAGGCCCTCGCCCCTTCCGATCTCCGAAACAAGCCTCTGGGCTTCGTCAAAATCGCCCCATGCGATCTTTTCGGAAAGCAACCCTTTTTCCGAGGCCTCCATCAAGAAGCCGATGGCGCTTCCCAAGGAGATCGTATCCAAACCCCACTCGTCGGCCAGACGATTGAGCAAGGCCACCTGAGGAAGGCTCCTGAGGCCGATGTTGGGACCCAACATAGCGACATTCTCATAATCGAGCTCTGCCTCTTTGCCGCTCGCATCTTTGATCAGATGGCCACACTGCATATTACACATGGGACAACCTTTTCGCCCCACATGAAGTTTATCGAGCACATAGCCATCCATCTCCTTCGAAAATTCGAAAACGCCTTCCTGATAGTTTCGGGTGGGAAGACAGGCGTTTTCGTTGCACCACTCAAAGGCCTGCATCGTTCCCTGTTTCATCCAGAAATCATAGCTTTCCTTGGCCTTGATCTCATCGTACCCCTTCTTGCTGAGCTCTTTGAGCTTCGCCTCGTCGAAGTTCGAAACGGAACCCGTTCCCTTGATCACCAGGGCCTTGAGGTTTTTCGACCCCATGACCGCTCCCAAGCCAGGCCGACCTCCGGCCCTACCCTTCTGAGAGATAACCGTGGCCATTCGAATCTGATGCTCTCCTGCGGGGCCGATCAGGAGAATGCCTGAGTTCTTTCCGTGTTGCTTTTCGAGGAGGTCCTGTGCGTCAAAGGTGTTCTTCCCCCAAAGGTCTCCAGCCTCGATGATTCGGACGTTCTCGTCTTCGATGAGGAGATAGCAGGGCCTGCTCGCCTTTCCCTCTACGATCACGGCGTCATAGCCGGCCCTTCTCAGATGGACCGATGCCATGGTTCCAATATTTCCATCGCCGTAGCCGCCTGTCAGAGGGCTTTTCGAAGCGATCACCATCTTTCCGGCGCTGGGAAGAAGCTGGCCGCTGAGGGGGCCCGTTGAAAAGACGATCTTGTTCCCTTCGGAGAGGGGATCGACGCGACGCACCTCGTCCCAGAGAAGCTTCACCGCAAACCCTCGCCCTCCCAGGTAATCCCGTTGGACCTGCTCCGGAATCTCTTCCTTTGAAATCTTCCCATTCGAAAGGTTCACCCTCAGCCACTTCCCAGCATATCCTTTCATGATCTGCGCCTCCCTTGTTGAAGGAATGTGGTGTTCCTTGTGATAAGCCCTCTTCGAATGCTGGTAATTATATCCCATCTCTTCTTGAATGCCAAACAGGCCGAAAAGAGGCTTGGCCCCATCGGGATCAAACCGATAGGAACCCTAAAGAAGAGAGGAGACGGGTTCAGCAAACGAAGAAGAAGTCCCCGCCCGTTCAATTATGGAGCCTCGGAGAAAACGCCCTGGAGGCCTTGTCAAAGGGGTCCTTCAGGGGGGCTCATCGGCGCCCCTCTTTGGGGCTGAATCACCCCCCTCTTTTGGGCGAGGACTACGGCTTTAAGGAATGATAGGCAGGAGCAGGTACGATCCCCACTTTCCGCCCGCATGAATCGTGGTCTTTCCCCCAAAGATCTCCGGAGGGCGATCGTCTGGATCATTGTGAAGGAAGGGGCCACAACCGGTCATCTCGTTGACGAAGGTCCTGAGTCGGGCTCCCCCCCCACCTGGATACTCATAATCTTTTCCCCGCACCGTGAGGGCGATACGGTACCCAGCAGGCACCACGATACAGGTAGGCCAGATCTCCACATCGCATTCATAAACCTGTCCAGGTTTGAGGGGTTCCTTCACATCGTGGGTGTGGTAGGGCCGGTACTTAGTGCTGAGCTTCGGATCGAGCTTACGGTGGGACGCCCTGAGCCAGCCCTGCCCGATGGGGGTATGAGGATCGAGGGCCCCCTGGAAAACAATCTCACGCATGTCCGGAGCAAAGACCCGAAGGACGAGGAAAAGATCGGCATCCACAGTGGAGGACGAGATGAAGAGCTTGGAGGCCACCGGTCCCGTGATCTCGGTCTCCTCTTTGAGGGGAGGGGTCATGAAGGTGACGCCATCCCCGAGGGCCTCGAATTCCACCTTGCCGGCCTTGGCCACCGGCTTCTTACTCAGACTTCCGTCCATCGGATTGAGATAGAACTTGGTCCAGCGGGTCCGGGCCAAAGGCCACTCCTTCTCGGAACGTTGGACAAACCCATCGACGCGACGTATCTGAAGCTGAACCTTGGGTTGTTTCTTCCAATCGTTCGAAACCCCCTTCAGGAAATGATCGAAGAACCGCTTCTGCAGGGTTACCCCATAGCGGGTGTAGAATTCCGTCCAATGCTCCAGCCCATGGACTTCGAGCCACTTCTGCTTGGAGGCGGCACGAACAAACCCTTCAAAGTTGCCCCGCGGATGAAGGCCTTGGCCACCCCAGTTCGCCGAGGAGAGAAAGGGCACGGTGATCTTCGCCCAATCCGGTGAGCGCTCGCGATGATAGGCATCGTCGAGGGGGTGAGCCTTGATAGCGGCGGCGAGGTCGGTCCGGTTCTTGGCAAGCTCCTCATCGGAGAGAGTTTCGTCTCCCGCCACCGGTACTCCTGTGTTCGGGTTGACAGGCCCCCTTGTTCCCAGACCGTATTGAACGGTCATCACCTGCTTTTGATACCAGTTGGCCCAAAAGGTGCAAAGGATCCCTCCATGGTAGCACATATCGCGATACCAGTCCGCGGCACCTTCCCAGGGAATCATCGCAGCCAGGTGGGGAGGTTGAAGGGAGGCCACGTGCCATTGATTGATGGCGTAGTAGGAAATGCCAAGGAGGCCCACCTTGCCGTTGCTCCAGGGCTGAGTTCCAGCCCACTCAATGCAAAGGTAAAAATCGCGGGTCTCGCGGGGAGAGAAGTGATCGACATATCCTGGAGACCGGCCGCAACCCCGCGAATCGACGCGGACACAGACATAGCCGTCAGGAACCCATTTCTCCGGGTCCGCAACCTCCCAGTTCTGGTACTTGTTCGTGGAGCCCTCGAGCACATCGGGATGCTGTTCGGCCATCCTCTGCCACTGATCGGGATAGCCCTCTTGAAACGCAAGCCCTTTCGCATAGGGACCATAGGTGAGGATCACAGGGTATTTCCCTTCATCAGGTGGCCGAAAGACATCAGCCCTCAGAACCAATCCGTCGTCCATCGTAATCGGAACATCCCAATCGATTCTCATGCCGTCTCTAACCTCGCTCATCTCTGCCATAGCTTCTCCTCCTTACGATCCATAAGTGCCTCGACGATCTCTCGTTAATTCGCGGGGGAAAACCCATCTCCTGTCCTCGGACAGAGATTATAGGTGAACGGTTGTCGCCCTGTCAATAACCTTCCTCGAACCCCAAAGTCCCTTTCGTGAAGCCGTAAAGAAAGAAGCTCGTGGCGGTTGATTATTTCGGGCTTTTGCTTTAAGATTGCACAAAAAAGAGGGAACTTCTATGGCGGAGTATACGGATGAACATGCTCGGGCGGGGATTGACGCACCCCTTCCTCCGATCGAGCGCTTCGAGAACCAGTTCGAAGATTACGAGATCACCATTTCCATCCCTGAGTTTACGTCGATCTGCCCTCGGTCAGGTCTTCCCGATTTTGGAACGATCACCATTCGCTACGTCCCCAACCGCTGGTGCGCCGAGCTCAAGTCTCTGAAGATGTATATCGTGGGATACCGAAATCTGGGCATCTTCTACGAAAATGCCGTCAACCGGATTCTTCGGGACTTCGTGAAGGCCGTGGAGCCTGTTCAGGCTCAGGTGATTGGTGAATTCAATATCCGGGGTGGGATGAAGAGTACGATTGAAGCCACCTATCCTCCCAAATCGTCCAGCCCAAAGGGAAAGAAATGATTCCGGCCTGGGCCTTCCCCTTTTCCTAAAAATCCCTCCGAAGCCGCAATGCCTGGAGGGGCTTCAGGTGGCAGGTCTCGTTCATCAGGGCGAGAACGAATTTCCCGTGTCTGTAGTGTATCAGGTTGATGGCCGTCGTATCCTGCCCGATCTGCCAGAAGTGGGAGTTGTCAAGCCCCAGAACAGCACAGATCAAGACCTTGTTCACGACGCGATGGGAAACCAGGATCAGGGTCTCTTCCGGATGAAGCCGGAGCAATGCTTCCAGGGCGGCCATAGAGCGGTTCCGAACGTGATCGAGGCCTTCTCCGCCGGGAAAGTGAACGAGATGAGGGCTCTCCCTCCACAGCCGGTAGAGCTCTTCATTCTCTCTCTTAACTTCCTCGAGGGGCCTTCCCTCCCAGCTTCCGAAGCTCATGTCAACCAGGCCCTCCAATCGCTGGACCTCAAGGGAACAGACCCGGGCGATCCTTTCTGCGGTCTGATAGGCACGAGAAAGGGGGCTCGAGTAGATGTGATCAATCTTCAGCCCCCTGAAGTATTCCGCTGCAAGCTCGGCCTCCTTCAGGCCTGTTTCGTTGAGGGGGATGTCCGCCCTCCCTCGAAAGATCTCCTCCTTATTCCAGGCTGTTTGTCCATGTCTCACCAGGTAGATCGATGTCATCCTTTAGGCTCCTTCTCGAGAAAGGGATAGGTTCTTACTCACCCCGTTTTTTTGCGACGATCCCTTCTTTGAACACGGGAAATCGATCTGTCAGAGAGGGAAGTATTTCGACACCCTCATCTTTTGGAATCGGCGAAAGATCTCGCTTCCCGCAATCCTGCCTTCCTCCGTCACCACTCCGGCAAGAAGTTCGAGGGGGGTGGTATCGAAATAGAAATTCAGCACCTCCACCCCGGAAGCGGGATGGGGCCATACCTCACGAGGATCTTTCTTCAGGATACGAAACCCTCCCAGCATCTTCGCCCCGAGCAGTTTCTCTGTCCCGCAAAGGGAGTAAAAAGGCACGTTTCGGGCCTTTGCACTGAGAGCAAGACAATACGTGCCTACTTTGTTGACAAGCCCCAAGGGCGTCAGGCAATCGGCTCCCACCAGAACGAGGTCCACATCCTTCACAGTGTAAGCCGCGGCAGCATCCGTTTGAACCTGCGTCTCCACGCCGAGCTCGCTAAGCTCGCGCGCCATCTGAAATCCCTCACATACAGGTCGCGATTCTGTGCAGACCACCCTGAAAATTTGACCGGATTTCCTCGCATCGACGAGGGTTCGCAGCACCGTCGAGCTGTAGGAATGGGTCAGGATTCTCCCTTGCGGTGGGATCAACTCTCTCCCCAGCTCCGAAATCTTTCGGGCAGCCGTGCGAAGGTGGAGGTTAAACCGTTCGATCGCCCCTTTGACCGCCGCCTTCATTCCTTGCAAATCGTTTTGGTCTTCTGCTGCAAGTAACACGATATTGGCCAGATGAAAGAAAGGAGCCATCGAAGGCTGAGCAAGGATCAGCCGTTTCGTCAGGTCGATCAATTCCTCTAAGAACGATGAGGCCTCTCCGGAATAGCTCGAGACAAAGAAGGAGAGCACCTCGGCTCCCCGCCTGGCAACGACACCTGCTCCGGCGGTTCGCTCCGCTTTGATCTCTTCAAGGATGGAATCCATGAGGGTTCTCATCTTAATGCCATTACCATTTCGGGCAGAAGAAAATCAACCCTCCCGCCTTTTCATCCCACTTCCAAGGATGGGCCTTCCCCAGCCCGTCTCAAAAAAGAGATCCAGAACCTTTCGGGAGCTCGGAATGCGAAAAACCTGACGCTCTCCCTTCCCACGCCTCTTCAGCCCCGGGAAGTAGCGCTCTTCAAGAAGGCATGACAGAAGAACCGGCCACGCGGCATCGCGGCGTGGAGGCCATGGGTCACGGAGAAACGTCCCTCGTTGCTCTTTCAGGCGCTTTGCAAGATCTCTCCAACTGATCCCTTCGGGAATGTAGCCCAGGTCGATTTGGCTTTTCACAAAGTTGATGACCCTCGTCAATCGAAAAAGGGTCGCCAGGTCTTGACGATCGAACTCCTCCGTCTCAATCGGGAAGGCGCTCGAGCGCCATTGGATGAGGTTGGGTGGAAGGATCCCCTTCTCCTTGCAAAAGGTAAAGAGGGCTGTTCCCGGCGTGGGATAATAGATGCTCGGACCGATCAGGACCCTTCTGCTTGTCAGATAGAGGAGCGTCTCCACCATTCCCTTTAGGCTCTGACCGGGCAGGCCAAAAATCCCATAACCGATCACCTGGAGCCCTATCTGCTCTCCGATCTTCAGAATCTCATCGAAAGCCGTCACATCAGCCGGCCTTCCCATCCTCTTTTGCAAGGGAGAATCGGTGCTGACCAGGGAGAGGTTCAGGGTCCGGAAACCCGCCCGTTTCATCAGATCCATGAGCTCCCGATCGAGGGAGGCAAAGGAGATCCCATTCATGGCAAAGAGCTCAAGTTTCTGCTCCCCGAAGGTCTCAACGATCCCCTGCATCAACTTCTTGGCCCGAGCCTTGTCGAAGGTCAGGTTGTCATCCTCGAAATCGAAGCTCTCGATTCCAAGCCGATCTCGGCAGTCCTTCATCTCCTGAAGGACGTTTTCCGAAGAGCGGGTTCGGAAGGAAGGCCCCATGATGAGATGGCTCGAACAGTAGGCACACCGATGCGGACAGCCTCGACTCGTCAGAACCATTGCCAATCGCTTTCTACGAAGCCGGTAACGATCGAGGTTTAAAAGCTCCCTGGCCGGAAAAGGCAATCGGTCAAGGGGATTAATAAAGCGGGAAAGAGGATGGAGGATGATCCTCTCGCCATCGCGATAGCCGATCCCTTCCATCTCCATCCGTTTGGGCCTTGCACCTTTTTCGATCCCATCGAGGAGCAACGGCAGACGTTCTTCCCCTTCGCCCACCACAATGTAGTCTACCCATGGACTCGCGAGAACCCCTTCGGGATCGCAGCTGACGTGAGCCCCGCCCATCACGACCACGCCTTTTTCAGATCCCTCCTTGATCATCTGGGCGATCCGAAGGGCTTCGCGATGATAGGGTGTGAAAGAGGACGAGATGCCAAAGACCTGGGCACGGGAGGTCGCGATGGCTTTCCGGATCTCGTCCCATCCCAAGCCGAAGTGGTAGAAACCGCTGTAGAGCTTAAAAGGGCCTTCATCGTCGAAAGGATAAAACCCTTCGAGGTAGCTCAGTTCCGCAGGGGTGGGGACTCGTTCCTTCCTATCCGTCCGGCAGTCGAGGATTTCGACTTCGTGTCCTCGTTCTCTCAGAGAAGCGGCCAGGTAGGCCAAACCCAAGGGTTGCCTTCGAATGGGTGTCTCGTAAAAGTCTTCGATCGGAGGCTGAATCAGAAGGACTTTCATGATCCCTTAAACCACGTGGCCAGGATCGGAAAGGCGAGGACCAGAGCCAGACCCAACAGATCCAGCACACAGTAGGGCCAAGCTGCCCGGTAGATATCTTTCATCGTGATTTCCGGCGGTATTGGGGATGAAAGCCTTCAGGGTATCGAGACAGATTGCCGTTGCGTCGACGAGGCCTACCTGCTCAACTTCCGGAGGGAGATCAAGCGTCTCGATGTCACGACATGCGTTGAGGACCACGACGCCCCCGGGTTTGAGTCCTTGATAGACGTCCACGGCTTTAAGAAGGGTCGAATCCATGACAACCACGCAGTCCGGCGCGTAGATCTGATCCTTCTGCCGGATGGGCCTCTCGTCGAAGCGTACAAAAGCAACGATCGGGGCGCCTCGACGTTCAAACCCGAAGAATGGGAAGGAGGCCGCATATTTGCCTTCTTTGATAAGAGCGCCCACAAAAATCTCGGAGGCCAGAACAACGCCCTGGCCTCCACGGCCGTGGACTCGGATTTCTTTCATCGCATCTCGTAAAGAGAGAAGATCCTGACAAGAAGGTTAGAGATACTTTTCGATCAGGATTTCGGCGATCTGAACGGCGTTAAGGGCCGCTCCTTTGCGAATGTTGTCGGCCACGATCCACATGTTGATCCCGTTCGGAATCGACTCGTCCTCTCGGATTCGTCCCACAAAGGTTTCGTCCCGACCCGCTGCATCGATAGCCAGGGGATATCGGGCCTCCTTCGGATTATCCACAACGACTACCCCGGGTGCTCTCGAGAGGATTTCTCTCACCTCGTCGGCCGTGATCTTTCGTTCCGTTTCGATGTTGACCGATTCGCTATGACCGTAAAAAACGGGCACCCTCACGGTGGTAGCCGTCACGCGGATCGAATCGTCCTCCATGATCTTACGGGTCTCGTTCACCATCTTCATCTCTTCCTTCGTGTAACCGTTTTCGAGGAAGACGTCGATGTGGGGAAGGCAGTTAAAAGCAATCTGGTGAGGATAGACCTCCTTCTGGATCTCCTTGTTGTTGTAGATGGCAAGAACCTGGCTTTCCAGCTCTCGGATCGCTCTTCTTCCCGTTCCTGAGACCGACTGATAGGTGGAGACGACGATTCGCTTGATCCGGGCCACATCGTGAATGGGCTTGAGGGCTACCACCATTTGGATCGTCGAACAGTTCGGATTGGCGATGATGTTTTTCTTCGAATACTGAGCAATGGCATGGGCATTGACCTCGGGAACGACAAGGGGTACATCCGGATCCATGCGAAAGGCGCTCGTGTTGTCGATCACAACACAGCCCGCCTGACCCGCGATGGGAGCGAACTTCTGACTGACCGACCCCCCTGGAGAAAAGAGCCCGATATCCATCCCCTTGAAAGAATCTTCCTTCATCACCTCGACGACGTAAGACTTGCCTTTGAACTCGATCCGCGTGCCCGCTCCGCGGGAAGAGGCAAGAAGCCGAAGTTCGTTCACCGGGAAATTCCTTTCTTCCAAGATGGAAACCATCTCGCTTCCAACGGCGCCGGTGGCACCGGCCACAACCACATTGTAGCTCTTCTTTTTCATCGACTCCTCCAATCCTACCAGACCTCTCGCTCCTCAAGGTCGGCACGGAGAGGGTTGGGGAGACCGTTATGGGATTTCGGCCCTTCCTCAACGATTTCGAACCGACCGTTTCCCCAATCCCCGTTTGCGAATGTGGGCAATGAGCCCCCCGTCCTCGATCAGCCCTTGCATAAAAGGCGGAATGGGCCGAGCTGAAAACCTTTGCCTTTGGGTGAGATTGAATATCTCACCCGTGGCCAAGTCAATCCTGACCCGATCGCCATCATGGATGGCCTCCGAAGCCTCCGGCGATTCGAGAAGGGGTAGCCCCTGGTTAAACCCGTTGCGATAGAAGATCCGCGCAAAGCTCTTCGCGATCACACAGGAAATCCCCGCTGCCAGCAAAGCCAGGGGAGCGTGTTCGCGGGAAGAACCACACCCGAAGTTCTTGTCCGCAAGAAGAATATCGCCCTTCTTCACCTTCTGCCTGAACTCAGGCCGTTCGTCCTCCATCACGTGCTTTGCAAGCTCCTTCGGATCCGACGTGTTCAGGTAACGGGCAGGAATGATCGCATCCGTATCCACATCAGCCCCAAATTTCCAGACTCGTCCTTCCAGTTTCATCGTGTCCCGCCTTATGAAGCGATCAGCTCTCAGCGATCAGCTCTCAGCTATCAGCCGTCAGGCTTATCAGCCGTCGGCCCTCGATAATCAGCTATCAGCCATCAGCTTTCAGCAATCCCCGGCCGGCTTTGCCTTTGAGCGGCAGCCTGTCGGCTGTTCGCTCCTTGGTTATGCCTTCTGCCTTTTGCCTACGACCTCATCGGGATGACAGATCCATCCCTTCACGGCAGTGGCCGCAGCCACCGCCGGTCCGGCCAGATAGATCTCACTTTCCGCATGCCCCATTCGTCCCCGGAAATTCCGGTTCGTTGTCGAAAGCGTTCTCTCTCCTTCGGCGAGGACCCCCATGTATCCTCCCAAACAGGGACCACACGTTGGAGGGCTCACCACCGCACCGGCTGAGAGGAAGATCTCGATCAGACCTTCTTTCAAGGCCTCCCGGTAGATCTTCGGTGTAGCCGGGATAACGATCAGTCGAAGGGTCGGGGCGATTCGCTTTCCTTTCAGGATCCGACCTGCGACACGAAGATCCTCAAGCCTCCCGTTGGTACAGGACCCAATGACCACCTGATCGACATCGACCTTTCCAACCTCCTTCACGTCCCGGACACGGGAAGGAATGTGGGGAAGGGCCACCTGAAGGCCGATCTTGGAAACGTTGTACTCCCGAACGGCCTCGTAGTGCGCGTCCGGGTCACTTCGATAAACCTGATACGGCCTTTTCGCCCGAGGCCTCACATAGGCGAGGGTTGTTTCATCTGGCTCGAAGATGCCGTTCTTGCCACCGGCTTCGATGGCCATGTTCGCCATGGTGAAGCGGCTCGACATGGGAAGGGATCGGATGGCCTCTCCCGTGAACTCCATGGCTTTGTAGAGAGCGCCGTCCACCCCTATCTCGCCAAGGGTGTAAAGGATAAGATCCTTTCCGGAAACCCATCGGTTCAGCCTGCCGTAATAGAGGAGCTTGAGGGTTTCGGGCACCTTGAACCAGAGCCTTCCCGTCGCCATGACCGCAGCAAGATCCGTACTGCCCACGCCCGTGGAAAAGGCTCCCACCGCTCCGTAGGTGCACGTATGGCTGTCGGCTCCGATCACCAGATCTCCAGGAAGAACGAGGCCTTCGTCAGGAAGCAGGGCATGTTCAATCCCTGCCTCTCCAATTTCGAAGTAGTGCGTAAGCCTCTGGTTTCGAGCGAACGTCCTCATCACCTTGCACTGTTCGGCCGAAAGGATATCCTTGGGTGGAACGAAGTGATCGGGAACCAGAACGATGCGATCCCGATTGAAAACCTTTCGGGCTCCCATCGCTTCGAAAGCCTGAATGGCTAACGGAGCGGTGATATCGTTTCCCAATGCAAGATCGACCCGGCAGTCCAAAAGCTCTCCCGGGGTTACCTCTCTACGACCCGCATGGGCCGCCAGAATCTTTTCGGTCACGGTCATTGGTTTCGTCTTGGCCATATGGGTTAGGTCCCCTGCAATTTTTGTTTCTTAAACTCCATCTTGTTCAGAGCATTGATGTAGGCCTTGGCACTGGCAACGATCACGTCCGTATCGGCGCCTTGACCAATCACCGTCTGGCCCTTCTCCTCGAGTCGGACCGTCACCTCTCCTTGGGCCTCCGTTCCGCTCGTGATGGCATTGATGGCGAACTGAAGAAGCTTCGCTTTGCTCCGGGTGATCTTTCGGATCGTCTTGAAGGTGGCATCCACAGGCCCGTCACCGAACCCGGCTTCCTGAACGATCTGACCGTCCACTTCCATCTTCACCGTTGCCGTCGGAACGGTCATGTTGCCCGCCACCACATTCAGATAGACGAGCTTGAACCGTTTCGGAACCCGGAGGACTTCCTCCACCACAATCGATTCGATATCCTCGTCAAAGATCTGGCGCTTCTTGTCCGCCAGTTGTTTGAAACGGCTGAACGCGAGCTCGAAGTCCTGGTCCGAAAGGCGGTACCCGAGCTCCCTTACCCTTTCTCGAAAGGCATGGCGTCCCGAGAGCTTGCCCAAGATAAGGGACGACTTTGGAATGCCCACGGACTCGGGCGTCATGATCTCGTAGGTCATCTTTTCCTTGAGGACCCCGTCCTGATGAATCCCCGATTCGTGGGCAAAGGCGTTGGCACCCACAATCGCCTTGTTCGGCTGAACAGGGATGCCTGTGATCTTTGAGACGAGTCGACTCGTGGCGAAGAGGTGCTTGGAGTTCACGCGCGTTTGAAACGGAAGGAGATCCTTTCGCGTCTGGATCGCCATGACAATTTCCTCGAGGGAGGTGTTTCCCGCCCTTTCTCCGATGCCGTTGATCGTGCACTCGACCTGCCGCACCCCGTTCTGAACCGCCGCAATGGAATTGGCTACAGCCAACCCCAGGTCATTATGGCAGTGAACGCTCAAGGTCGCCCGATCGATTCCAGGAACCCTTTGGCGAATCTGCTGGATGAGGCCTCCAAACTCGGAGGGAATGGCATAACCCACCGTGTCCGGGATATTGATCGTGGTCGCTCCGGCTCGAAGTGCCGTCTCGATCACGGCACAGAGAAAGGCGATGTCACTTCGTGTGGCGTCCATGGCTGAGAATTCGACGTTTTCCGTATAACGCCTTGCCCTTGCGACGGAGTCAGCCGTGATTCGAATGACCTCTTCCCGCGTCTTTCGGATCTGATACTTGAGGTGGATGTCTGAGGTCGAGATAAACGTGTGGAGCCGGGGCCGCTTCGCTTTCTTGATCGCCTCCCAAGCTCGGTCGATATCCTGGGGATTGGCTCGGGCCAGAGCCGCGATCTCCGGACGCGTGACGGCCTCCGAAATGGAGCGGACCGCCTCGAAATCCCCCTCCGAGGAGATGGGAAAGCCCGCTTCGATCACATCCACGTTCAGCTTCTCGAGCTGTTGGGCGATCCGGATCTTTTCGGCTACATTCATCGAGGCGCCTGGGGACTGTTCCCCATCCCGGAGGGTCGTATCAAAAATCTTGATGAGCGATTTCAACGAAGTCTCTCCTTTTCTTTCACCCTAAAAGGGTGGCCAAAACCTTCTATCCACCCTTCCCGTCCGGTCTCTCAAGGAAGCAAATGAACCGTACCGGCCCGGATCGTGTTCCCTACCAAAGGCTCATGATGCGCTCGTAAAAAGAGGTTTCCTCGTAGAGGCGCATTTCGACCCGAAGGGCTCGCAGGGGAACAGGGGAAGGGCCTAAATACTCCAATTTTACCATATCCTTTTCCGTGGTGACAAGGTAATCGTATTTTCTAACTTTTTCGTCGAGACAAGTCAAATCGGAAGTTCGGTAAGAATGGTGGTCGGGAAAGATCGCCTCACCACAGATAAGGGCTCCAGAGCGCCTCAGAAGGGAGAAAAAATAGTGGGGATCGGCTACCCCTGAAAGAGCAAAAACCTTCTTTCCCCGAAGAACGCTCAGCTCTTCCCACTCCCCTCCGGGTCCGACAAGACCTGTAGGTTCATAATAGCTGTGATAGAGCTCCACACGGGGGCAGAACCGACGAATCACGTTCTCCAAGGCGTGGCCGTTTGCTCTTTCTTCAACCTTTGTGAGAACCACGATGTGGGCTCTTCGGATTCCACTCAGGGGCTCCCTCAGGGGCCCTCGGGGAAGAAGGTGGCCATCTCCGAAACCGAACCTCGAGTCGAGGAGAAGAATGTCCAGATCTCGCCAAAGCCTCTGATGTTGAAAGCCATCGTCCAGGAGAAGTCCTCTCACGGAAAACCGCTCCAAAGCGAGCCGGCCTGTCTGAAAACGATCCTTTCCCACAAGGACGGGGATGCCCTTCAGGCTCCGGGCCATGAGATAAGGTTCGTCTCCAGCCTCCTTCGGCCCGAGAAGGATCTCACGGCCATCGCTCACAACCGCTTCCTTCGCTCCCTTTCGTTTGTACCCCCGGCTCAAGATGGCCACAGAAATGCCCTCCCTCGAAAGCCTTTCGGCAACGGCCATGGTCAAAGGGGTCTTTCCTGTCCCTCCCACCGTGAGGTTACCGATGCTCAGGACAGGGCACGGAAGACGCTTTCGTGAGAGGAGGCGGGCTTCGTAGGCCTGATTTCTCGCCTTGACCACGAGCCCGTAAGGAACCGACAGAAGATAAAGGGGAAGGAGGAGGAGCCTCGTCAAGAAGGGCTTTTCCTTTTCGTAGAGGAATCGATCCAGTCGCTTCGACCCTGCCATGGCGTTTATCCTCTCTCCTGGGCGAGGAGGGGCTTGATCTCTCGAAAGACCCTTTCCGTTGCGCCCTGATGACGCATGAGGAACTGATAGCCCCTCTCTCCTATTTCGGCCCTTTTCCGTTCCTGGGAAAGCAACTGGTTCACCTGAGAAAGGAGATCCCCTTCTCCCTCGACAGCCATGGCTCCTCCCGCCTCAACGAGGGCCCGGGAAATCTCCGCAAAATTGAACATATGGGGGCCAAAGAGGACACACTTCTTGAAACAGAGGGGCTCGAGGGGATTGTGGCCTCCCACGGGAACGAGACTTCCTCCGATGAAAACCAGGGTCCCCAAGGCATAAAGCCTTTTCAACTCTCCCAGGGTATCGAGAAGAATAATTCTTGGCCTTCCCCTTCCGTCCGTTTCTCCACTGCCTTGGTCCGAAGCTGGGGCGCTTCGCCTCACCCATCGAAGCCCTTCCCTCTCCAGCAGGGCCTCCACCTCTTCGAGGCGCCGAAGGTGTCGGGGAGCAAGAAGGAGAAAAAGGTCTGGGCCGTGGTCCTTAAGGGCCTTGTACACCCTGAGAAGGATCTCCTCCTCTCCGGGATGGGTCGAACCCGCGATGAGGAGGGTTTCGTTCCCCGTAAGGCCCAGGGAGCGGAACAAGGCCATTTGCTCTGCCTCGGTCAAAACCGAAAGGCTCTGGTCGAATTTCACGTTCCCCGTTACACGGGTCTTTTGAAAGGGCGCACCGATCGATACGATCCGGTTCCGATCCACTTCGCTCTGCATCAAGAAGAGGGAACCCGAGCTCAGGGCCTTTCGAAAGAGAGACCTGAGAAGGAGATACCCTCGAAGGGACTTGTTGGAGATTCTTCCGTTAAAGAGAACGATCGGAACGCCTTTGCGGCTTGCGATCGTAAGGAGGTTGGGCCAAAGTTCGGTCTCGGCCAGAAGGAGGAGCCTGGGGGCCAAGCGCCTTACGGCCAGGCGGATGAAAAGGGGATGATCCAAGGGGAGATAAAAGAAATGCGCCACTTCTGAAAGCGACTTTCGGGCCGCCTCTTTGCCGGTTGCCGTCATCGTGCTCAGGACCACAGGGATCTCGGGAAACTCAGTCTTGATCCGCTTCACAAGGGGCAAGGCGCAGAAGACCTCGCCTACGGAAGAGGCATGAACCCAAAGAGGTCTTTGCTCGGCCATTCGAGGAAGAAATCCCATCCGATCCCTGAGCCCTTTCCAAAGAGGTCTTCGGATGAGGCTTCGCCAAAGCAGGTAGGGAAGGGAAAGGACGAGAAAGAGCGTCCAGACAAGATTGTAAACTTGAAGGATCATGGAAATCCCAGGCCCTCTGCGCGACGACCCATCTTACGAACCAGGTAAGCTCGTCCATCACGTGCGGTGGCGAGAAAGCTACGTTTCGACGGATCAGCTTGTCTCGGCCGGCCTTGAACCGTTCGAGGTCGATGCTTCGCCGCTGAAATAACGATCCGCTCTCTCGGTCAGCTCGTTGAGTCGGTGCTCCAGCAAAAGCCTCTTTTCCTCAAGGTGGGATCGATCTCCCTTGGGATCCACGTATATCGGTTCGCCCCAAAGGAAAACGCCTCTCGAAAAAGGGTAAGGGATGAGGAAACGATCCCAGGTCTTGAGGATTATCCTTTTCGAAGCGCTGAAGGTGAAGGGAAGGATGGGTCTTCCCGTGAGCTTGGCGAGCTCGATGACCCCGATTTGGGCGCGCTGGCCCGGTCCCCGCGGGCCATCGGGGACCACCGCCACATCCGAGCCCTCACGGTGGGCCTTCACCATTTCCCGAAACCCGGAGAAACCCTTCCGATAGGTGGAACCCAAGATGGGATGGAAACCGAACCGCTTCAAAGCCTTTGCTACGATCTGGCCATCCCGGTGGGGAGAAACGAGAAAGCTGAGCTTCTTGCCTTTGTAGGCAAAAGGCATCATCAGGAGCCGTCCGTGCCAGAAGGCACCGATGGCCGGAATCCCTTTCTCCCAGAACGATTTCGGAATCTCCGGCCTCACCTCTTCAAAGCGCATGGTCCAGCCGAGGATCCGGATGGTCCAGTAGGCGAACCAAGGACCCAGGGCCGATACCATTCTTTTTCGCAGCGTCTTCCAATTCATCAACACCCCATCCCGAGACTAAAAGACTTTTGGAGCCTTGGCCCCCTTGGGGACGGTTACCCCGTTATCGCTGAACTGAAGGTCATAGAGACGACGATACTCCCCGTGACGGGTCAACAGCTCCTCGTGGGTGCCCTCCTCCACGATCCGACCCTCCGAAAGAACGAGGATGCGCTGGGCGTTGCGGATTGTTGAGAGCCGATGGGCAATCACAAAGACCGTCCGGCCCTTCATCAGGCGATCAAGGGCTCTCTGGACCTCGGCCTCCGAGTCGGAATCGAGGGAAGAGGTCGCCTCATCCAGGATCAAGATGGGAGCATTCTTCAGGAGCGCCCTCGCAATGGAGAGACGCTGCCGTTCTCCGCCCGAGAGCTTGACGCCCTGTTCTCCGATGACGGTGTCGTATCCCTGTGGAAGCCTCAGGATGAAATCGTGGGCATAGGCTGCCTTGGCAGCCTCCTCGATCTCTTCGTCGGTCCGCCTCAGGTCTCCGTAGGCGATGTTGTTTCGGACCGTGTCATTGAACAAGATGGTCTGTTGGGTCACAAGGCCGATCTGCTCTCTAAGGGATTGCAGGGTCACTTTCCGGATATCGTATCCATCGATCAGAATACGACCTTCGTGGACATCATAGAACCGAGGGAGAAGATTGACGAGGGTGGTCTTTCCGGCCCCGCTCATCCCCACAATGGCGATGACCTCTCCCACCTTCGCACGAAAAGAGATCTCTTTGAGAACCGGCACACTGTCGTATCGAAACGTGACGTTCTCGAAAGCGATGACCTCGGAGACGGGAGGAAGGGGCTTTGCTTCGGGATCATCCTGGATCTCCGGAGGCGTATCGAGAAGCTGGAAAACACGGCCTGCTGCGGCGATGCCTTCCTGGATCTCGAGGTTGACGCGGTTGAGATCTCGGACGGGCGTATAGAGAAGCAGAAGGGCTGTCATAAAGGAGAAAAAAGCGCCGGGCGTCAATTCACCCCGAATGACGCTATAGCCTCCAAGCCAGACGATCACGGCGATGGCCACCCCTCCAATGCACTCCATCAGAGGATGGGAGATCGCCCGTATTTTCACCCTCTTGAGAACGAGCCTGAAGAAACGGTTGTTCTCTTCACGAAACCGGCGGATCTCGTAGTCCTCCATGTTAAAGGCCTTGACGATGCGGTGGCCTGTGATCGTTTCGTGAAGAAAGGTCGTGATCGAGCCCATCTGCTTCTGGCTTCTTCGGCTGAACTCCCGGAGCTTCTTACCAAACCGCTTGATGGGAATGATCGCGAGGGGCAGGATGATAAACGAGATGACCGCGAGCTTCCAGTTGCGATAGAAGACCACACCCGTCAACCCAGCAATGGTAAAGAGATCCTTGAGGACGCCCGTGACCGCGTTGGAGACGGAGGCCTGAATGAGGTTGACATCGTTTGTGATCCGCGAGATGAGATAGCCCGTAGGCGTTCGCGTGAAGAAGGAGAGGGAAAGGGTCTGGAGGTGACGATAGAGCCTTTCCCGCAGATCGGCTACGACCCGAAGGCCTACAAAGCTCATCAGGTAGGATTGGCCAAAATCGAAGAGGCCCTTGACAAAAAAGAGCACGACAATGGCCAGGGGAAGAAGGAGGAGCATCGTCGTGTCCTTCTTCAGGAAGACCTCGTCCAGGGCCGGTTGAACAAGATAGGCCTGGGCTGCCGAGAGAAGGGAGACCGCCACCATGCAAAACATGGCCACGATGAGCTTAACGCGGTAAGGCTTGAGAAGGCTTAGAAGTCTGCGGTAATGAGACATCCTTTCCTCAAAATCCTTGGCGGCTCAATCCTGATGCTGCTAAAACCCTCCACAAGGGGCGTCCTCTCCGGTCCTCCCCCAACGAAACGGCCCCCTTCATCTACGCTTCATGCCCTTTCAACGGCGCCGTTCACCCAGGGCTTTCCAGCAACCGACACACGATTTGGCCTGCCCGCTTTGCGGCTCCTGGCGGTCCCAGAGCCTCCCTCACCTTCATCATGGCCTCCGACATCTCCCCGTAGAGACGAGGGTCTCTCAAAATCCGAAGGCCCTCGGCGGCGATCCTTTCCGGAGAGGCCTCCTCCTGGATCAGTTCGGGCGCAACCCTTCTGCCGCTGATCAGGTTGACCAGGCCGATATGCTCCACCCGGATAAGCGCTCTGCCGATCCAATAGGATAGTTTTGAAACCCGATAGACGATCACCATCGGTTTCCCGAGGATAGCACCCTCGAGGGTGGCCGTTCCAGAGGCCGTGATCAAGAGATCGCAGAGGTTCATCACATCATAGGGATGACGCTCCACCACCCTCACCGAAATCGCCGCGGCCTCGGTCTCTTTCGAAATCATCCCCTCGGGGATACCGGAGGCCCGAGGGATGACGAATTGGAGCTTTGGAAGCTCCTCTTTCATCAATCGGGCAGCTCCAAGCAACCGGGGCAGAAGCCTCTTCACCTCGTGAACCCGGCTGCCGGGAAGAAGGCCCACCGTTCGTTCTTCGGGCTCAAGGCCGAAACGTTTGCATGCCTCCTCTTTGGAGAAGGTCGGCTTAACAAGATCGAGCAGAGGATGGCCCACCCAGGTCACATCCACGCCTGCCCGCTCGTAGATCGGAACCTCAAAGGGAAAGAGGACGATCATCTTTCGGACCCAGCGGGCCAATTGCTTCACCCTTCCCGCCCTCCACGCCCAAACCTGGGGACTGATATAGTAGAGCACGGGTATGCCTCTTCGGTGTGCCATACGAGCCACACGAAAGTTGAAATCCGGAAAATCGATCAGAATGACCAACTCGGGGTTTTCCCGCTCGAGGAAGGAGCGCAGGGTGCGTAGAGCTCCCACAAGGGAGCCAGCCCGAAAAAGAACCTCCGTGATCCCCACCACGGAGAGGGATTGGGCACGGTAGAGGGTCCTCAAACCCATCCGCTCCATCTCCTCTCCTCCCACCCCAAAGAAGAGGGTTTCGGGTTGAAGGGATCGAATGGCTTCCATCAAAAGAGCCCCATGGAGATCTCCCGAGGCCTCTCCCGCCACCATGAGGATTTTTTTCGGGCTCATGGCAGAAACGCTTTCCATGAACGAAAGGTCGTGACACGCTCAAAGATCTTTCTTACGATTTGATGCGCCACGTCCAGGGCCCGTCTTCCGTCTCTCCCCGAGACGGAAGCCTCCTTTCGTTCCCTGACGCTCTCAACAAAGGAACGAATCTCCATCTCGAGGGGATCGACCCGCTCAACAGGAACCTCCTCCGTGACGATCTCGGGAAGGCCCTGTGCAGAAAGAACCTTCTTCGTCATGGAGACCCTCTGGGCGAGAAAATCCAAGGAAAGATATCCGCTCGGCTGAAAAAGGCGAATCCGCCGGGTCTTCTCTCTCGAAACGCGGCTTGCGGTGAGGTTGGCGATGCATCCGTTTTCGAACTCGATGCGCGCGTTGGCAATGTCGATATGGTGGGTCAGAATCGGAATACCCACAGCGTGAATCTCGGACACCTTTGAGTCGACCCAACTAAGGAGGATGTCGAGATCGTGGATCATGAGATCCAACACCACATCCACATCCGTCCCTCTTTTTGTAAAAAGACCCAGCCGATGGGACTCGACGAAAAGGGGATTCTTGACCAGCCCCTTTACCGCGAGCATGGGACCGCTGAAACGTTCAAGATGGCCCACTTGAAGGACCCGATGCCCCGACTGGGCCAGGGCGATCAGCTCGTCGGCCTCTTCCAAACTCCCGGACAGGGGTTTTTCCACCAGGACATCCAAGCCCTGAAGGAGGCAATCCTTCGCAATGGCGTAATGGAGGGCCGTTGGAACAGCGATGCTTACGGCTTGAACCTTACCGAAAAGGTCACCGTGATGATAGTAGGCAGCCGTTTCGTTTCGTTTGGCGATCTCCCGGGCTCGGGATCGATCGATATCGACCACCCCCACCAATTCCACACCATCCAGCTTCGCATACTTCTCCGCGTGAAACTGGCCAAGATAGCCTACCCCGATCACGCCCACACGAATCGTTTCCACCTAACGACAGATCCCCCTCTTCGATTGCCGGATAAACTGGACGAGATGCTCGATCTCGGGTAAACCCGGAAGCTCCTCCTCCACCGTCTGAAGGGCCTTCTCCAAAGCCAGGGCAGAGCGGAAAATGATCCGATAAGCCTTCTTCAGGGCCTTCAAGGTCTCTTCCGAAAAGCGATGTCGTTTCAGCCCCACAAGGTTCAGTCCGTAGAGTTTCGTTCGGCTTCCCGCTGCGAGCATATAGGGAGGAATATCGAGGGGAACGCCCGAAAGGCCGCTCACCATGGCGTAGCAACCGATCCGGCAGAATTGATGGACTGCAGCCAGCCCTCCGATAATCGCATGGTCTTCGATCACGATATGACCTCCAAGGGTGGCTCCGTTGGCAAGGACGACCTGATTTCCAATCTGGCAATCGTGAGCCACATGGGAGTAAGCCATGAAAAGGTTTCCGTGACCGATAACGGTCTTGCCGCCTCCGCTCACCGTGCCTCGATTGAGGGTGGCACATTCGCGGACGATATTGTGATCGCCGATCTCGAGGAAGGTCTTCTCGCCCTTGTATGCCAGCGCCTGGGGAGCCTCTCCCACTGAGGCGAACTGAAAAATCTGACAGCCTTTCCCGATGCGCGTCCCGCTCCCAACGAAGACATGGGGTCCGATGCGAGTTCCCTGACCAATCACCACATCTTTCTCGATGATGGAATAGGGCCCGATCTCCACATCCTCTGCGATCTCAGCTTTTGGATCCACCACCGCGGTAGGATGAATCATTTCTCCTCCCCTAACATCGCCAAGAGATCGGCCTCGGCGACCAGTTTGCCCTCCACAAAAGCCCTGCCCTTGAAACCCCAGATCGATTGACGGTGCCGTGTCACGTCCAATTCCAGACGGAGTTGATCGCCTGGGGTAACGGGCTTTCGAAACCGGACATTGTCCAAACCCAAAAAGTAGACCGGTTTCTTCAGATCCTCGCCCGGCATCGACTTGAAGGCCAGAATCCCTGCAGTCTGGGCCAAGGCCTCCACGATGAGAACCCCGGGCATGATCGGCCGACCGGGAAAATGGCCTGGGAAAAAAGGCTCGTTGTAGGTGACGTTTTTCAAACCCACGATTCGCTTTCCGGGTTCCATCTCCACGATCCGATCAACCAGGAGGAACGGGTAAGCATGAGGCAGGATGTTCATGATTTCCTTGATCTCGATCATCTACTTCTCCTTCTTTTCCGATGAAATGACGGCCTCGATCTTGGCAAGACGTTTCTCCAGATCAGCCAGGGCCTTCCTCATCCCCGGCACCTTGGGCAGGGATAGGGCCATCCGGAGAAATTCTCGATGATCGATGGCCGGGCTCCCTGTGTAGGCGCCGTTGGGAGCCAGGTCTTGGGCCACACCCGATTGGGCTCCCACCATCACATTGTCTCCAATCTTGAGGTGTCCCGCAATCCCAACCTGTCCCCCCAGCGTGACGTTCTGGCCGATCCGAGTCGAACCGGAAATGCCCACCTGGGCCACAATGATCGAATCTTCTCCGATGGTTACATTATGAGCGACTTGGACGAGATTATCAATCTTCACCCCCCGTCCGATCACCGTCTTGCCCAGGGCTGCCCGATCGATCGTCGTGTTGGCACCGATCTCCACGTCGTCTCCGATCTCCACGATACCCACCTGAGGGATTTTGATGTTTCGCCTTCCCTCCTTTACAAAACCGAATCCGTCGCTTCCGATGACGACGCCGCTATGGATCACCGCTCGTTTCCCAATGAGCGTGCGCGAATAAACAGAGACGTTTGCATGAAGAATCGAATCCTCGCCGATCACGACGTCCTCGCCGATGTAAACACCTGGATAAAGGGTGACGCGGTCACCGATCTCGGAGCGGTCGCCCACATAGACAAAAGGAAAAATCGTCACGTCTCGCCCCAATTTGGCTTTGGGACTGACCCAGGCCTTTGGATCCACTCCCCTCGGTTCGTAGGAACGGGGGTGGAAGAGCTGGAGAACCTTTGCAAAGGCGAGATAGGGATTTTCCACACAGATAAGGTTCTTTTTGGCCGAAACGATCTCTTTCGAAACAATGACCGCGGTGGCCTGGGTGTCGTCCAGTTTGGGCAGATACTTCGGATTGGCCACAAAGGTGATCTCTCCCTCTCGGGCCCCTTCGATGGGAGCCACACCCGTGATCTCCACGTTCTCGTCACCGACGACTACGCCTCCTACCCATTCCGCCAATTCCTTGAGTCTCTTTTTCATTCGACCTTCCTTTGACTGATACGTCCGTGTTCCAAGAAATTCAGCTTACCAGGAGCTCCGTGACGCACCTGGGCTGTCTTCTTTTCCACTCATGGGGTTTGGGCCCGACCCTGAACGGGCACGAAACAGGGGACTGCCGGGAATGGAAGTGGGTGAAAGGGCGCCACTATTTCTTCTGGGCGTCGTGGGCCTTAATCACCTTGTCCGTAATGTCGATGGCCTTGGAGGAGAAAAGAACGAGCTGTTCATTCTTCTCAAGAATGATCGAGAATCCCTCGTCCGCTCCTAATTTCTGGATGACCTTCAGAAGGCCCATGGAGATCGTCTTCTCCATTTCCATGCGCTTCTGGTTGATCTCGTTCTGGTTGTCCTCTCCCCAGCGCTGGAATTCCCTCAGCTTGCCCTGATACTCCTTTTCTTTCGCCTGTCTCGCTTCGGGCGTGAGCATGGGGCTCTGTTTTTCAAGGGTCTCCTTCAAGGACTGAAGTTCCCGCTGCTTCTGCTGGACCTGGCCTTGAAAACGCTCCACCTCTTTGATGATGGCCTTCTTCGCCTCTTTTCCTGCCTGACATTCGTTGATGGCCTTCTGAATATCGACCACCCCCACCTTCAGCTCCGAAGACCGTACGCCCTGAGGCATGAGTCCGACGGAAAGGATGAGACTGCCCATCACTAAAATCAAGACCTTTTTTAAACCCATCTTCTTCCTCCTCTTCTGTCGTAAAGCCACTCAAGGGTAGACCCCGAGAGGGCAAGAAACTCTCTCCCTTGTCCCACGTGACCCGAATGTCACAAAAATCCATCCCCGAAGGGCCCCGGGGAGGGTAACGGGCGATTTTGAGGTCAAACCCGCGGGTTTGACCGTGCGAAACAGGGATCAGTACGTTGTTCCGGCATTGAATTCAAGGACCCTCGACTTCTCGCCCCGTTTGGGACTGGGATTGAAACCGATATCGATATTGATCGGTCCGAAGGGTGAGAACCACCGGATTCCAAAACCCACTCCAACCCTCCAGGAAGGCTCCTTGACACGGAATACCCCCCTGCGAACCCCAGGTCCATCCCCGGCATCCCCTTCGTCGCCTCCTTCTCCCCCCCCTCCGTTTCGGTCTGTGGGGCGAGGCCTGAAGTTGCTTTTCTCAATCCCCCACCCTCTTCCCACATCGGCAAAAAGAGCGCCCCGCAGACCGATCTCCCTCGAGAGGGGAAAGATCCATTCGCCGCTGAGGACAACCATTCGCTTGGCGCCGATGGGGTCTTCGTTCTCGTCGACGGGCCCGGCCTTGCCATATTCAAAGCCTCGAATCGTATTTTGGCCGCCCACCAAGAACCGTTCGTAAAGAGGAACCTTCCTGCCGCTGTAACCCTCGATAAACCCCGCTTTCCCACGAAGGTTCAAAACGGTGTTGAGGGGTAAAGGGAAGAACCAGCTCGTCTCTCCCACAACCCTTCCAAAATAGTTGTCTCCGCCCAGAGGTCCGCCGGCGTTTTGAAGGGTCAACGAATGTCGGCTTCCCCGGGTGGGAGCGTAGAAATCGTCCCGATCGTCCTGGGTGAAGGCAAGGGAGAGGGCGCTCGTGGTCGTTTTCCCCTCCTGCTCCTTGATATATTTGGAGGCCTCTTGAGCCACATTCATGATGTCAAAGGTTTCCAGTTTGTACACCAGATCCGTACGAAGCTTCTCGGTCAATTCCTTTCCGAAGCGCAGATCGCCACCCGAAATTTTGTAATCGTAGGTGGTGAAATAATCGACCTCTTCGTGATAAAGGTCGAATCCAGCCGTGTAGCGGTAACCCAGAAAGTAGGGGTCCGTGAAGCCCATCCGGAAGTCTTTGCTCTCGGTTCCCAACTTGAACCTCAAGGAACCACTGTACCCCAAGCCAAACAGGTTGCGATCGGAAAGGGAGGCGGTGCCAATGGCCTTGTCAAGAGAGCTGTAGCCCACGCCAAAACTGAGGGCTCCGGTCGGAGCCTCTTCGACCTTCACGTCAAGATTGATCTTGTCCTCGGAGCTTCCCCGGCTGGTTGTGAACTCGACCTCCTTGAAGTAGCCCGTTCGTTTGAGGCGATCGCGGCTTTTCCGAAGACGCATGGCGCTGTAAAGATCCCCTTCCGCCACCTGGAGTTCCCTTCGAATGACCTTGTCGCGGGTCTTCGTGTTGCCGGTGACCTGAATCCTTTCAAAAGAGACCTGCTTCTTCTTCTCCACCTCAAACACGAGGTGAACGACAAGATTCTTTGAATCGACCGTGGGCTGGGGCGAAATCTCCACATTGGCGTACCCGCTGTTGGCAAAGGCCTCGGTGAGGGCGCTGACGTCGCGGCGAATGGCGGTATTGCTGTAAATGTCCTGGCGTTTGATCTTAATGAGCTTGAAGAGGTCCTCCTTCGTCGTAAGGACATCCCCCTTAAAATCGATGGTGCCGAAGCGATACGGAGACCCCTCTTCGATGGCGATCTCAATTTCGATGTGCTTGGGATCGCGCAGATTGAGCTTCGGCTCCCCGACCTTCGCGTCAAGGTAGCCATGATCGTAATAGTAGGCCGCGATCAGTTGAAGATCGTTCTTCAGGATATCCTCATCGAGAATGCCTGTCTTGGTAATGAAGGAAAGGAGGTTTCGTTCTCGGGTCGCCATGACTTTCTTCAACTCGGAAGATTTGATATGCTTGTTGCCCGTGAAGAGGATCTTACGGATGGAACCCTTGGGGCCCTCGTTGATGCTGAAGGAGATCACCGCCTCATTCGTCTCAAGATAGTCGATCTTATGTTCGACGCCCACACCGTAGTATCCCTTTGAGAAGTAGAGTTTCCGGATCTGCTCCCCATTCTCTCGGACCTTCTCAAGATTGAGAATCGATCGGGGGGTCAGCGTCAGCTTCTCTCGGATATCCTCCGTCTTCACTTTTTGATTGCCGGTGATGAGGACCTCTTTAATCGAGGGCTTCTCGACGACGATAAAGAGGACTTCTCTTCCACCGGGTACGGGTTTAACGTCTACCTGCACGTCGCTGAAGTAGCCCAGGTTGAAGATGGAGCGAAGATCCGCCCGGATCTGATCCATGGAGAAGGTATCTCCCTCCCGGATCTTGATGGCTCCGCGAATGACCCCTTCCTCGATCTTCACATTTCCGAGAACCGTGATCTTCTTGACCACATCTTCAGCCGCAAAACCCCATCCCGTGAGCAGGAAGAGAAAAAAAGCGATCACGCCGATTCGCCTCATGATCATCATGACCTCGCTCCTTTTGACCGGCAAAATCCCCCGGGTGCCCGTTCTTTTTGATTCCTCGGGGGCCGAAAGGCTTCATCCTTATGACATCAAACCCTTCTCCTTGAAGGTCCAAGAGGGGTACCGTTACAAAATGGTGTGGCTTTCGCCCCTCCAGGTCATTTCGCGATCCGACGGGGCTCTCCTTACATATCAAATCTTTCGCCTTTTGTAAATAGGAGGCGGAGAACAAAATTTCAACCCCTTTTCCAAACTACTCCACAGGCACCCCATCGACCAGACGGATCTGACGCGCCATGCGAGCGGCCAACTGCAGGTTGTGAGTCACCACGATGAGGGTCACCTTCTTGATCCGGTTCAACTCCAAGAGAAGGTCAAAAACCGCGCTTCCGGTCTTTGTGTCGAGGTTTCCCGTGGGTTCATCAGCCAGCAGGACTTTCGGTTCCATCACCAGGGCTCTCGCAACCGCCACGCGCTGCTGTTCCCCCCCTGAAAGCTCCCCCGGCTTGTGGGAGATCCGATCCTGGAGCCCCACCAACGCGAGAATCGCTTCGGCCCGCTGGGAGGCCTCCCTTTTCGAAAGCCCCCGAATCAGGCATGGCATCATCGTATTCTCGAGGGCGTTGAACTCGGGAAGGAGGTGGTGGAACTGAAAGACGAACCCGATCTCTTGGTTTCGAAACAGAGCCAGGTCTCGGTCGTTCAGTTCGAAAACGTCCTTACCCCAGTAGAAGACCTTTCCAGAGGTGGGCCGATCGAGGACCCCTAAGATGTGAAGCAACGTGGTCTTGCCCGTTCCCGACGCACCCACAATCGCAACCCTTTCTCCTCGGGAGAAGGTCAGGTTGACCCCCCGGAGGACCTCCACCTTCTTCGTTCCGTTGCCGAAGGTCTTGAAAACGTTCCTTAGCTCGATCGATTCCTTCAAACCATGACCTCCCTCGCCCTCTCGATCGCCTCCTGAGAAAGGGCGGCTTTCATGCGATGAAGGCGCATGGCACTCATCTCTTGGACCGCCAAGCGAAGCCCTGGAAAGCGGTCGAGACAGGAGCTGAAGTCTTCTTTCCTCAGTTCAAGAAGTTCCGAAGGCTGGATGGCCTTCGCATCGCTCAGGCAAGGTCTTTTCAGAAGCAGAGCGATCTCGCCGAAGAAATTGCCGCTTCGTGCGATCTCGAGAATCACGGTCGTTCCGTCCCCCTTCCGAACCGAAAGTTCCACCTCTCCGCTTCGAACCATGTAAAGGGCCAGGCAGGGGTCTCCCTTTCGAAAGACATAGGTTCCTTGAGGGACGTGAAGGGGCTGAAAGCGGCCGAGCACCTCTTCTCTCTCTTCCGGCCGGAGGGAAGAGAAGAGGGGAGACAGGGCGAGAAAGGTGTCCAAAACGCGGCGCTGGAAGAGGTGCTCGAGGGCCCTTTGGACCCGAGGATGTTTCTGAATCACCCTCTCCAGACCTTGTCGGGAGATTTCCAGAACCTCGCATTCGGTCGTCGTCCGAAGGGTGGCATGTCTTTTCCCGTCTGTGAAGAAACCCAATTCTCCAAAGATATCGCCCTCTCGAAGATGGCCTATCGTCCTCTCGTGGCCCTTGGCGAGTTCCCTCACAATCGCGATCTCCCCCCGGCAGAGGATCCATAGGGAGTCCCCCGGCTCCCCTTGTCGGCAAACCTGGGCCCCTTTGGGAAAAGAGATCGCCACGACCTGGGGAAGGAGGGACTGGACCTCGAGGGGAGAAAGTTCCGAAAAAAGCGAAACGCTCGTCAGGGCCTGTGGAAGCTTTTCTCCCTTTTCCCTTGTCCGGCACAGCTCAGCCAAACGCTCGCTCGCCTCGCGAAGGGAGGGATCGATCCTCAGCATGATCTTGAAGATCGAGATCGCCTGAAGCAAGAACCCCTCCTCCACATAGGCCTCCGCCACTTCCCGATAGGTTTTCAGGGCCTCTCGTCTTCGACCCAAACGTTCGAGCAATTCGGCCACCTTGAGACGGGACCGAAGATCTCGGGGCTCCTCTTTGCAGTGGCTTCGGTAGGCTTCGAGGGCCCGCTTCCAATCCCCCTGGGCAAGGGCCATCAGGGCCTCTTCCTTATGAGAGAATTTCTCCCTATTCATACCGCAACGCCTCTGCAGGATCGAGCCTCGAGGCCCTCCAAGAAGGATAGAGGGTGGCGAGAAGGCTGATGCCGATGGCCGTCATAACGATCAGTCCCACATCCAGAGGATTGACCTGGGAAGGAAGCTTGTCGATATAATAGACATCCGTGGGAAGGACTTTGAAACCAAAGAGATTCTCCACAAAAGCGGTCACCTTCTCGAGGTTGAGGGCGGTGATCAGGCCCACCATGGCTCCCAAGAGGGTTCCCACGACCCCGATCACCAAGCCTTCGATCACAAAGATCTTTAGAATGCCCTGGGAGGTGGCTCCCATCGATTTCAGAATGGCGATGTCCTTGTGCTTTTCCATGACGACCATGATCAAGGTGGAAATGATGTTGAAAGCGGCCACAAGGACAATGAGCACGAGAATAATGAACATAGCGATCTTCTCGAGTTTGAGAGCGGAGAAGAGATTTCGGTTCATTTCCATCCAGTCCTTGGTCCAGAAGGAAAAGCCGATCCTCTTCCGGATCTCCCTCCCGATCTCCTTCACTTTGTAGATATCGGAAACCCTGACTTCCACACCCGTGATCTGGGAACCCATGCCGAAGAACCGCTGAGCGCTCTGGAGGGAGATGTAGGCGATCGTATTGTCGAACTCGTACATGCCCGAGTGAAAGAGCCCGCCCACGACGAAACGCTTCATCTTCGGCATCATCCCCATGGGCGTTACCGTGCCGAGGGGCGAGATGACCTGGATGGGATCCCCCACATTGACGCGGAGGTGTTTGGCCAACTCCGAGCCGAGGATGATCGCGGGCACCTCTTGCTCTTCCGTCTTCTTCAAGGAGAGCAGGCTTCCCCTTTTCATGTTCCGGCCAAGATCGGTGACCCGTGTCTCCTGGTCAGGATCGATCCCTTTAAGGGCCACACCCGAGACCGCCGACTCAGAGGAGAGCATGACCTGGCTGAAGATGAAAGGGGCTGCTGCCAGGACACCCGGAACCGACTCAGCCTTTTCCACAACCTCCTCATGGTGTTCAAATCCCTCCTGAGAGGCCTTCAGGATGACAAGATGGGCCTGGGTGCCTAAGATCTTCTCTTTCAGGGTGCTTTCAAATCCACTCATCACGGAAATGACGACGATGAGGGCCCAGACGCCTAAGGCAACCCCGAAGATTGAAATGAAGGTGATGATGGAGATGAAGGTCTGTTTTCGCTTGGCTTTGAGATACCTCAGACCGATGAACCACTCATATCGCATAAGAACCCAAACGTGCTTTCTTCCTGAAAGATTGCCCCACCTGAGCCAAAATTTTCTGTCTCTCGAACAGCATGTCTTTGTCCCGTGGGTTTGCCTCAAGGGATCCTTTCCCCCGCTCTTGGCTACCGCTCCATCCGGAGAAGGGGGAAGAAGATGACCTCTCGGATGGAGGCCGAATCGGTCAAGAGCATGACCCAGCGATCGATGCCAATCCCCTCACCCGCCGTGGGAGGCATGCCTGCTTCGAGGGCCCGCAAGAAATCCTCGTCGACTCGAAGGAAGAGATCCGCCTCCTCGCCCCTTTCCTTGAACTGCTGAAGAAAACGCTCCCGTTGATCGATGGGATCGTTCAGCTCGGAAAATCCATTGGCGATCTCGCGGCCCACGATGAAAAGCTCAAAGCGGTCCACCAGATCGGGATCCTCTCCGTTACGGCGAGACAGAGGAGAAACCGCTGTAGGATAGTGCGTGACGAAGGTGGGTTGAACGAGCTTCGGTTCCACCACCTCTTCAAAGAGATCCATCAGGACGCGACCGTGAGAGGTGCCCTTCTTGAGTTCCAAGCCGAGGCCTCGGGCGACCTCGATCGCCTTGAGCGGATCGGTGAGAACAGCAGGATCAAGCTTCCCGTATTCGAGAAGGGAATCCTTGAAACGGATCCGCCTCCAGGGAGGCGTGAAGTCGATCGTCTTGCCTTGATAGGTGAGGGAAAGGCTTCCCCGGATTTCTTGGACCATAGAGGAGAGAAGCTCCTCGGTCATCACCATGAGGTCCTCATAGGTCGCATAGCTCTGGTAGAACTCCAGCATGGTGAATTCGGGATTATGCTGGGTGGAGATGCCTTCGTTACGGAAACAGCGGTTGATTTCGAACACCCGTTCGAGCCCCCCGATCACGAGTCGCTTGAGGTAGAGTTCGGGCGCCACCCTCAGGTAAAGCTCCATACCGAGAGCATTGTGGAAGGTCTTGAAGGGTTTGGCGGTCGCACCTCCGGGAATGGGGTGAAGCATCGGAGTTTCTACCTCAAGGAAATCCCGCTCTGTGAAGTACTTGCGGATGATCTGGATGGATCGAATCCGGGTGAGGAAAATCTCCTTGACCTTTGGGTTGGCGATGAGGTCGAGGTGGCGGTGTCGATAACGAATCTCCACATCGGTCAGGCCGTGCCACTTTTCAGGCAGAGGCCGAAGGCACTTCACCAACGGTCGGAAACCTTGGGCGTCGACCGTGAGCTCACCGGTTCTGGTTCGAAAGATCGTTCCGCTTACACCGACAAAATCGCCCACATCCAAGGCCTTGAACTGTTGAAAGGCCTTCTCCCCTACGCCATCCTTTCTGACGTAAGCCTGAATCCTCCCCTTTCGATCCTGGATCTGAAGGAAGCCCGCCTTGCCAAAATCGCGTATTGCCATGACCCTTCCCGCAATGGAAACGATCGTTGCGGAGGCCTTGAGCTCTTCGTCGGACTTCGTGCCAAAGCTCTCCTGAATTTCGCGAGAAGTTTGGGAGACTCGAAAAGTGTTCGGAAAAGGATCGGTTCCTTCTGCCCGGAGGGCTTCGATCTTGCGGATTCTTTGCTGCATCAGTTCGGTTGGTTCGTCCATCCCAGGTTTGCTCCATGATGACAACAGGGAGGGGGCCTCAAAAGCCCTCTCCCTCGTGGTCGAAATTCTACTAAAGCGATGTGAGGTCGAAAGGATTACTGAATCAACTTCAGAGGTTATTACGGTAACTTATTTTACCCCCCCCGTCAAGGAATCGAGGGCTCGCCGGTAGGGCCTTGGAAACTCTGAGAAAATCCTCCCGTGAAGGTTTCGGGGCGCTGGGAAAGGTTACCGTGGTTTCGTAGGGCAAGGAATAACCCACGGACGCTCAGGGCGAGAGGTTGAACGGGAGAGGCCAAAGGAGGAAGCCTATTCGCTTGACTTATGGCAAAAAAAAATCTACTCATAGCCTAAAGTGTTCTCGAAACGGCCTCGACGCTTTGTGAGATGTCGGAGCTTCTGTGCATCCGGTTTGTGGAACCTGCGATTGAAAAAAAATCCGAAAAAGGGAGGAACTGACGATGGCGATCCTGGAGGAACCGATCAAGCAGGTCTTGGAGCTGAAGAATTATGTGAATGGCGAGTGGGTGGAATCCAAATCGAAGCAGCGATGGGAGGTCAAGAACCCCGCAACCCAGAAACTCCTGGCGACCGTTCCTATGTCAACGAGGGACGAGGTCCTATCGGCCGTTGAAGCCGCGAAGGAGGCCTTCGCCCAGTGGCGCCGGACCCCACCCCTATCCCGTGCCCGCTGTCTCTTTCGTCTGAAGGAGCTTCTCGAAACGAATTTCGAGCGCCTCAGTCGAATCCAGACGATGGAGCATGGGAAGACGATCGACGAATCGAGGGGCGAGACGAGGCGGGGCATCGAAATGGTCGAGGTGGCAACCGGTATTCCCTCCCTCATGATGGGCTATAACTTGGAGGACGTGGCCGCTGGCATCGATGAATATGCAATCTATCAACCCCTTGGCGTCTTTGTCAATCTCGCCCCATTCAACTTCCCCTTCATGGTGCCCCTCTGGTACGCTCCCTTCGCCCTCGCGACCGGAAACACCTTCATCGTGAAACCCTCTCCCAGGGATCCCATCAGTCAGGTGATGCTGGCCGAGCTGGTCGAGGAGGCAGGCTTTCCTCCAGGGGTTTACAATGTCATCCACGGAGGCGCGGAGGTCGCCCAAATCCTGATGGAACACCCGGCGATCAAAGGGGTCACCTTTGTGGGAACCACGTCGATCGGGAAAGAGGTGTACAGAAAATGCGGAGAGACCTGCAAGCGTGTCATCGTCCAGGCGAGCGCCAAGAATTTCTTGGTCGTCATGCCCGATGCGGAAATTGAAGCGACAATCGCCGCCCTGTTGACCTCCTTTTTCGGCAATACAGGCCAGCGATGCCTTTCGGGAGCCAACCTGGTCATCGTGGGCGAGGACGACCCGTTTTATAAGACTTTTCTGAACCGCTTTGTCGAAGCGACCTCCAAAATCAGGGTGGGTTATGGATTGGACGATACAATCCAGGTCGGCCCGATGCAGTCCGTCGATGGTAAGGAGCGGGTGCTGAAATACATCGAAATTGGAATCCAAGAAAAGGCGAAGCTGATCCTCGATGGAAGAAAACCTGCAATCATAGGCCACTACCCGGATACATGCTTCATCAACCCCTCGATCTTTGAGAACGTGACGCCCGAGATGACCATCGCCCGAGAGGAGATCTTCGGACCGGTGGCCAACGTGATGAGGGCAAAGACCTTGGACGAAGCGATCTCGTGGATGAACCAAAGCAACTACGGCAACGCCGCTTCCATCTTCACCTCCAACGGGAAATACGCGAGGGAGTTCCAATATAGGGTCGAATGTGGAAACATCGGCATCAATATCGGGATCGTGGCGCCCATGGCCTTCTTCCCCTTCAGTGGTATGAAGGACTCCTTCTATGGGGTTTTGCACGGCCAGGGCCGCGATGCGATTCGATTCTTTACGGAAAGCAAAGTGGTGATCCAGAGATGGTTCTAATGCCGTTCGTGGCATCAGGAAGCCCTGGAGAGGATGCCCTGGAGGCCTTGTCAAGGGGGTCTTCTTGACATGGGCACGGCTATCATAGGCTTCACCAAGAGGGAAGTTCAGCGAGGTGAGGCGAATGGATGGCAACATCAGGGGGATTGGAAGGAGGATCTCGTACGATGATCGTCAATACCTGTTCCGGAGTGATGGGTCTTGCCAAAGTCCTCGAGAACGAGTCTTCGCGCTTCTACGAAGCCCTTTCGGAGCGACTGCCCAAGAGTAAGGAGCTCTTCGCCGCCTTTGTCAGGGAGAACCGTGACTACCTGGCCCAGATCGAGCGGGCCTACTACGGTGTGATCACAGACGCCTTGGAAGGTTGCTTTGCCTTTCATCTCGATTCCGAAGGATACGGGCTGAAAACGGAAATTGCTCCGGAGATGGATGAGACGGAACTGATAAGACAGGCGATCGACATGGAGGAAAAGATCGTCAAGTTCTATACGGAGGCTGCGGAGCAGTCTAAGGCGTTGATGGCAGACGTCCCCATTGCCTTCAGGCTGGTGGCGAAGAAGAGAAGAAATCGCCTGTCGGCCCTTCGTTCCCTTCTTCAAGACCCCTGAAAGGAGGGGGAAGCGGTTTGGATCTGTTGAATTGCCTTGCCGCGGGGCGTGAGAGGAAAATTCAAGGGAGGTTTTTCTTCCTACAAGCATGAGGATGGAAACAAGAAGAGAAGAGTTCGTACGGCGGGCCTACGGCGGGGACGAGCCTTACGGAAACGGATACATGGCCTACGCCCAAAGGGTTTTGGAAGAGAGGCTACGCGAGGACGGCAGAATCGATATCACCACCGAGGCCCTCCTGAAGAAAAAGATGAAGGTTTCGGCCGTGATTCGGGCCAAGGAAGACGGCGTCCTGGCGGGTCTGGAAGAGATTCTCGTTTTCTACGCCACCCATCAGATCGATGGGAAACCCTTGAGGAAGGACGGCGATCGATTCCGGAAAGGGGAGACCTTGGCCGAACTTGAGGGTCCGGCCAGCGAGCTTCTTCGGGTGGAACGAACGGGCCTGAACATCCTGGAAAGAATGTCGGGCATCGCCACCCGGACAAGGAGGATCGTTGACCTTGCGTCTCCCTATGGAGTCAAGGTCGTAGGGACGCGAAAAACGATCCTCAACCTCTTGGATAAGAAGGCCATCCTTCTGGGAGGGGGCCTTCCCCACAGGATGGGCCTTCACGATGCGATCTTGATCAAGGATAACCACCTTCAGGCGATCCGGGCCGAGGGAGTGAAGGATGAGATCAAAACCGCTATCGAAAGGGCTTGTCTCTGGAACCGAAAGAAAAGGAAAGGACGGTTCGTCGAAATCGAGGTCTCCACGCTCGATCAAGCCCTCAAGGCCGCGAGAACGTTCAAAGAGGTGGTCCGAGCTTTGGAACCCTCCAAAAGAGGGCAGCCGAGAAAGGCTTTTTCATCCCGTCAGGGGTTTGCCTTGGAAGAGGGTTTCCCTCCCTGTATTATCATGCTCGATAACATGAGCCCTCTCGCGATACGAAAAACGGTCGAAGCCCTGAAGAACGAAGACCTTTTCGACGATGTGCTCCTTGAGGCTTCGGGCAACATCCACGAGAACAATCTGAGAGTCTACGCCCGTACGGGGGTCGATGCCATATCCATGGGCTCGTTGACCCTTTCCGCACGAGCCCTGGACATGAATCAGAAGTTCCTTATGAAGGAGTTTCTCCTTTCATCACGTAGATGAAACCCGAAGGAGCGTGAAGGGTTCGGGCAAATCGCTCGATTGAGCTTGTAAGGATTGAAGAAAATTCGCTGACGAGGCAAGGCCACGGGAGCCAAGATCGCCTGGTCTTGTCGGTCTTTGTGCTCCATGAGCTATCCACCGGAGGAAGAAAGGCAAGCCCCACCTGTTGGAACCTCAAGATGGACTCTATGGCCACGGAAAGGACTCTCATTCTGACGATCGGCCACTCGAACCGAACCTATGACGTGTTGGTCGAGTTCCTGCGCTCCCACCAGGTGGCAAGAGTGGTGGACGTACGTTCGGTGCCCCGCTCCCGTCACAATCCTCAGTTCAACCTCGAGACCTTTCCCGAAGAGCTTAAGAAAGTGGACATCGGGTATACCCACATGCCCGGCCTCGGCGGATTTCGCCGGCCTCGACCCGATTCGCCGAACCTGGGATGGCGAAGTGGAGGCTTCCGGGGCTATGCCGATTACATGGCCACGGAGGAGTTCGAAAAGAACCTCGATCAGCTTATCTCTTTAGCCCGAGAGGAACGGGTGGCCATACTGTGCGCAGAGGCCAACCCCTTTCGTTGCCACCGGCAGTTGATTTCCGATGCGTTGCTTGTCCGGGGCCTTCAGGTTGAACATATCCTCGATCGGGATCGCCGCGAGGCACACCGTCTGACGCCATGGGCTGAGCTGAGAGGGAAAACTTTGATCTATCCCTTGGCCGCTCGAGAGGAGACGACGTAAATCGTTTCCTCGCCCTGTGATCGTGTTGCCCGGGAGTCAAAGGAGATGGCTCTCTTTGAAACTGCAATATCCTCCTTGCCCCACAATGAGGTGATCGAGGATCCGGATATCGAGGCCCTGAGTGGCTCCGACGATCGTGCGGGTCAATCGCTTGTCCTCTTCCGAGGGTTCGGGGTGACCGCTCGGATGGTTATGGACAAGGATCAGGGCACTGGCATGGTGCAGAAGGGCTCCTTCAACGATTCGTCGTGGGTAGACAAAGGCGCGATCCACGGTCCCTTCGTGGATGATTTCGTGATGGAGAACCTCGTTCTTTGTGTTGAGATAGATCACCATGAAGGCCTCATGGGACAGGCCCGCGAGCTTGGCCTGCGCGTAGTCGACTACCGCCTGAGGGGAGCAGAGAAGATCCTTCTTTTCCATCTTCTCCGCCCAATGAGCGCTCGAAAGTTCCCTTACCAGCCGAATGAGGATCGCCCCCACCGGGCCGACGCCGGAAACCGCCCTGAGCTCGGAGAGACTGGCGTTGAGGACTCCCGAGAGGGACCGGAAGCGACCGAGGAGGGCCTTGGCGATAGGTTTGACGTCCTTGCGAGGAAGGGCATAGGTCAAGAGAAGCTCCAAGAGCTCGTAATCGTGAAAGCCCTCTGCCCCCACCCTCTCAAATCGCTCTCGAAGGCGCTTCCGGTGGCCAAGGTAATGGGGTTTTTCCGTGGACGAATTCACCTTAACATCCTCTTCGTCGAGGAACAAAAACCTTCTTTGTCCCCATCTTAATTCAGAACCCCTGCTCCGATCAAGGATTTTTCTTTCTTGACATTGCACCTCCAGCCCAGTAAAATGGGTTCAATTCGTCAGAGAGCGGGGAAGATCGAACGGCATTGTTTGAAGGGGTAGGAAGAGGATTTCTCTCACAGAAAGGAGGAACGTATGCGAAGTCGTTGGTGTGGCCTTATGCTCGTTGTCTCGGTCTTTTTCCTTTTGAGCCATCCTTTTACCCTTGGGGCCGCGGAGAAGGAGGTGAAGATCGGAGTCCTTTACCCCCTCTCAGGTGCCCTGGCTACCATCGGCCGCGATCTCCAGCGGGCGGCGGAGATGACGGCAGATCTCGTCAACAACAAGACGCCTGGCGTCGACATGCTCATGGCCCAGTGGGGAGGCATCCCCGGCCTGGGCGGCGCTAAGATCAAGCTGATCTTTGCTGACCATCGCGGCGAGCCGGATCGAGGGGCCGACCTCGCAAAAAGGCTCATTCAAGACGACAAGGTCGTGGGGTTGATGGGGGCCTATCAGAGTTCCGTAACCAAGACCGTAAGCGCTGTGGCAGAGCGTTACGGCATCCCCATGATCAACGATTCATCGACCTCTCCCGACCTGACGAAGAGAGGGTTCAAGTGGTTCTGGCGCTGTACGCCCCATGACGAATACTTCAACAAGGATCTCTTCGAGCTCCTGAAAGGACTCACCGAGGGAAAGGTGAAGGGGGTCAAGGCGGTTCCCAAAGACCAGCTCAAGAACCTCGTCTACGCCTGCGAGAATACGGAATGGGGATCGAGTGTCGCCAAGAATCTCGAGGTCTTTGCCAAAGAGTATGGGTTTCATATCGTCAAGGGCATTCTCTATGATTCGAAGGCTCCCGATCTCACCTCTGAGGCTCAAGCCCTCGTTGCGGCGAAACCGGATTGCATGCTTTTTGCCTCCTATCTCGCGGACTCCATCTTGATGATCCGCACCCTCAAAGGGATGAAGGCTTCGCCTCGATTCTTCTGGGGGCAGGATGCGGGATTCGAGATGGCCGATTTCCCAAAGACCCTCGGTGCGGATACGAACGGAATCTTGACCCGGACGGTCTTTATCGCCAAGCTCGCCAAGGTGAAGAAGATCGCCGGGCAGGTCAACGAGCTTTACAAGAAGAAGTACGGAGACGATCTGACAGGGGCAACGGGCCGCTCGGTGGTGGGTGTGCAGACGTGGGCCTATGTCCTCAATCGGGCGAAATCGACCGATCCCAAAGCGATCCAGAAGGCTTGTAACGAGATCGATATCCCGGGTTATGAGCTTGTGATGCCCTGGGATGGGGTCAAATTCGATGCGACAGGCCAGAACATCAAAGGCAGGGGCCTGATCGGACAATATCAGTTGACCAAAGAAGGGAAGATCGATCTCGAGATCATCTATCCTTTCGACCTCGCTACCGCGAACATGATCTATCCGTTCCCCGGGTGGAAGTAGGACGAAAAAGGGGCAGCGTTTCATGGGAATGGGCCGTCGAACCCCTGCCCCTTCTTCGTCCGAACTTTTCAGAGGCCTTCGCTGAGCCTCGGAGATAAGAAGCGATGATCCTTCTCGACGCAATCCTTCAGGGGATCCTCATGGGCCTGCTTTTTGCGTTGGTGGCCCTGGGCCTTACGATCATCTTCGGCGTGATGGACATCGTCAATTTCGCCCACGGCGAATTCCTGATGATCGGGATGTACACGGCCTACTGGACGAGCCTTCTTCTCCATGTGGATCCCCTGGTCACGCTTCCTGCTGCCGCTGCTGTGGGCGTCCTTCTCGGGTTGGCCTCTTATCACTGGCTCGTCAAACACCTCCTGCGCGGTCCCATGATCGCTCAGCTTTTCGGAACCTTCGGGCTCATGCTCTTCCTTCGGTATCTCGCGCAATTCCTTTTTGGAACCGATTATCGAATCGTCCAAAAGGGGCTCCTGGTCGGCAAGACGCTCTCTCTCGGGCCTTTTCGGCTCGACTGGACGAGGATCGCTGCCGCCCTATTGAGCCTGGTCGCCTTTCTTCTGGTCTACTACCTTCTCCATCGGACCAAACTGGGCAAGGCCCTTCGGGCGACGGCCCTGAACAAGGAAGCAGCCTCCTATATGGGCATCCGAACGGAGAGGATGAACGCCTTGGCCTGGGCTATCGGGGGCGGAACGGTAGGCATAGCCGGAGGCCTTCTGGTCAACTTCTGGTATGTGTATCCCACCGTCGGCCTGCTTTTTGTCATGATCGCCTTTGCCTCCGTTGCCCTCGGTGGATTCGGAAGCATACAGGGTGCCTTTTTTGCCGGTCTTCTCATCGGTATCATCGAGATGCTCTTTCCCATGATCGGACATCTTGTCGGCTCCGACTTCATCGGCCCCCATTTCAAATTCACCGTTGTCTACTTTGCCTACTTCGTGATTGTGGTGGTGAAACCCCAAGGGCTCTTCGGATGGAAACACTAAGAGACGCTTTCGATTTCAGTGACTTCTCAAGGGCCGAACGGGTTGTCTTTGGCCTCTTTACCCTTTTCCTCCTGATCTTCCCCTGGCTCGGAGCGGGATCCTTCGTGAAGGTGGTGATGATCCAGTTTCTTCTCTTTTCGCTTTTTGGGATGGGGTGGAATACTATCGGCGGCTATGGAGGACAGGTCGAGCTCGGCAAGGCCCAGTACGTGGGCATCGGCGCCTACACGGTTGCGCTCATGATGGTCTGGTGGAACATCCCTTTTTGGATCTCCACGCCCATCGGTGTCCTTATCGCTATTGGCTATTCTTTCATCATCGGCTATCCCCTTTTCCGGCTGAGAGGCCACTACTTTGCCATCGCCACCATCTGCACTTCCCTCGTTCTTCAGGACATTTTCATCAACTGGAAGCTCGTGGGAGCGGCCAAAGGGGTTGAACTCCCCATCCACGATCATCCGGATTTCCTCTACATGCAGTTCAAATCGGATACCTACTATTTCTACTTCATCATGGCGCTCTTCTATACGGCCGTTTTCTACATGAACTGGTTTCGGAAGTCGAAGCTCGGATATCAGCTTCGAATGATCAAAGATGACGAAGAGGCGGCTGAAAGCCTGGGTATCGATGCCCGGTGGTGTAAGATCAAGGCCTACTCCATTGCCTCGGCTTTCGTCGCCGTGGGAGGAGGCTTTCTTGCCGTTTACAACCTTTATATCGATCCCTACTCTGTCATGGATCTCGACCTTTCCATCAAGATCGCCCTCATGGCCATGCTGGGAGGAGCGGGTTCCATGTGGGGACCGATCATCGGCGCGGCCTTTCTCGTTCCTCTTGATCGTTTCTTAGGGAGCTGGCTCGGGGGCCAGAGGGGCCTGATCGGAGTCGATTTCATGATCTATGCTGCCCTGATCATGGTGGTTTCGGCTTACCAGCCCCGTGGCATCTGGGGCATCATCGAGCAGTTTCGGAAAAAGAGTTAAACCGGAGTCGAAATCGTGCCATTTCTTGAGGTGATCGATCTTGTCAAGGACTTTGGGGGGCTCGTGGCCAACCACCACGTGTCCTTTCACATCGAAAAAGGCGAGATCATCGGTTTGATCGGCCCCAACGGCGCAGGAAAAACGACCCTTTTCAACTGCATTGTCGGCTATCACAAGCCCGATTCGGGAAAGGTGATCTTTAAAGGGAAGGATATCACGGGGTTTAAACCCTTCATGACGAACCGGGAGGGAATCGGAAGAACCTTTCAGCTCATGAAGGTCACGGCAGGCATGACCGTTTTGGAAAACGTGATGGTAGGGGCCTTCTGCCGAACCGATGTGCGGAACGTCGCTCGACAAGAGGCCATGGCCATTCTCGACTTTCTCGGACTTCGGGATGTGGAGACGTACCATCTGAACGAGCTGCCGATCGCGATTCAGAAAAAGGTGGGGTTGGCTCGAGCTCTGGCCACCAAACCGGAGCTTCTCATGCTGGATGAGGTCGCTTCCGGCCTCAACCCGAAGGAGACGGAGGATCTGGTCGGTATCCTGAAACGGGTCCACACCGAGAGGAAAATGACGCTGTTCCTTATCGAACATATCATGGAGGTGGTGATGCCCATCTCGCAGCGCGTCATCGTTCTCGATGGCGGCGAAAAGATCGCCGAAGGGCTCCCCCAGGAGATCGTCAAGAATGATCGGGTGATCAAAGCCTATCTTGGAGAGAAGTATGCTCAGAGTCACTGAGATCGAGGTTCGATACAGTGGCGTTCCTGTGATCCATGACGTCACCCTCGAGGTGCGCCGCGGAGAGCTGGTGACCGTGGTCGGTTCGAACGGGTCTGGAAAATCGACCCTTCTTAAGACGATTGCAGGCGCCCTGCGGCCAACCAAAGGCTCGATCCGGTTTGAAGATCACGAGATCAGTCGCCTCTCGACGCCGGAGATCGTCCGCTTGGGAATCACCTACATCCCGGAGGCTCGTCTGATTTTCGGCCCCCTCTCCGTGGAAGAGAATCTCGAGTTGGGAGCCTATACCGTGAACGATCCAGCCGAGGTGCGAAGAAACCTCGAATATGTTTACCATCTCTTTCCTCGACTGGCTGAGAGGCGTCTTCAATCGGGAGGAACGCTCTCGGGAGGCGAGCAGCAGATGCTCGCCATCGGAAGAGGTTTGATGTCCAACCCCAAGCTCCTGATGCTCGACGAACCTTCCCTTGGCCTCATGCCGAGGCTTGTCGACGAGATGCTCGAGGCCGTGGCGAAATTGAAGGGAGCAGGAAAGACCATCCTCCTCGTCGAACAAAAGGTTCGCGAATCACTCGAACTGGCAGATCGGGGTTATGTGCTTCAGACCGGCCGAACGATCCACCAGGGAACCGGTCCGGAACTTCTAAACGCCGAGGTGATCAAGAAGGCCTTTTTGGGCTTGTGAGCCGAGTTATGCCGGTGATCCTAACACGAGAAAATATCAGAAGCCTCCTCACCATGGAGGAGGTGATGGAGGCCTTGAAGGAGGCCTTTCTCTCCTATTCCCGGGGAGAAACCGTGGTTCCCCTCAGGCTTGGCTTGGAGGTGACGCCTTATCAAGGGATCTCTCTTCTCATGCCCTCTTTTCAAAAAAATCCGGATGGACTCGGAGTGAAGCTCGTCTCCGTCTTTCCGGGAAACGTGAAAAAGGGGCTTCCGACGATCTGCGCTTACTATCTCCTCTGTGATGCTCAAACAGGTAGACTACTGGCCCTGATGGACGGCGCGATGCTCACAGGCATTCGTACGGGGGCGGCTTCGGGGCTGGCCAGTTCCTATCTCGGAAGAAAGGATTCGAGGGTATTGGGTCTTTTGGGTGCAGGGGTTCAGGCCCGTTTTCAGTTGGAGGCCATGAAGGCCGTCTTCCCCATGCTTCGGGAGCTCTATGTCTTCGATGTGGACAAAAAGCGAAGCGCCCGGTTCATCGAAGAACTTCCCTCGGACCTGCGAATGGAGGCGAGGGTAGCCCAAAGCCCTGACGAAGTCGTTTCGAGGGCCGACGTCATCGTTACCGCGACCACCTCCCGCTTCCCTGTCTTTCAAGGGAAGCTCTTGAAGGCAGGGACCCACATCAATGCAATTGGCGGATTTACGCCTTCCATGCAAGAAGTGGACGAAGAGACCGTGCTTCGCTCGAAGGTTGTGGTCGACACCTTCGAAGGATGTTTGAGCGAGGCGGGCGAGATTCTCATCCCGATCCAAAGAGGGGTCTTTTCGAAGGATCGTATACATAGCGATCTTTCGGGCCTTGTTTCAGGAAAGCAAAGGGGCCGAGAAGACGAAAGGGAAATCACCCTCTTTAAGTCCGTGGGAACGGCCATCGAAGATCTCGCAGCAGCCCGTCTCGCCTATCAAAAAGCCTTAGAAAAAGGTATCGGCCTTCCCTTCGAGATTTAGAAAGGGGGTCAGGTCTATATTTTTAGCATTCCCTCTTCGCCCCTTTTTCGACAGGATCACTCCCTCTTTCAACCCTGATGGTGCAAAGATGCCTCCACAAAGGGGCCCCCTGAGGGCGCCAAAAGGGCCTTGTAGCGGCAGCTTAAACGAGCGTGATGCTAAAAAAATAGACCTGACCCCGAGTCTCAGGCTCCCAAGTAGAAACGCTTGACCTCTTCGTTGTTGAGGAGGCCTTCGCCGGTGTCTTCGAGGCGATTGACCCCAAGGTCGAGAACGTAGCCCCGATGGGCCAACCGCAAGGCCTTTCTCGCATTCTGCTCCACGATGAGGAAAGTCACCCCTTGTTGATTGATCGCGTTGATCTCTTCGTACATGTCGTCAATCACCCTGGGAGCCAAACCCAAAGAAGGCTCGTCCAGCAGGATGAGTCGGGGCTTGATCAGGGAGGCCCGCGCCAGGGCCAGAACTTGCCTTTCCCCTCCGGAGAGGGTTCCAGCCTTCGCCCTTTTCTTCTTCTCCAGGAGAGGATAGCGTGCAAGAATCTCCTCGATCGCCTTCGCCCTCCTGGATAGATCGCCCAACGGGTATGCCCCCATCTCCAGATTTTCCATGACCGTCAAGGAAGGAAACACGTTCTTCCCCTGAGGAATATAGGCCATGCCCATTCGAACCTTTTCTTCCGGCTCTTTTTGGGAGATCTCCTCCCCCAAAAATTGAACCTGACCTCCCTTGGGCTTGATGAGACCAAAGATCGTCTTAAGAAGCGTCGATTTCCCGGAACCGTTTGGCCCGATGATGCAGACGATCTCCCCCGAAGTGGCCTCGATCGAAACACCGTGGAGTACCTCGATCTTCCCGTAGCCCGAATGGACGTTCTGAACTTTCAACATGCCTAACCTACCCCGTGCCCATTTTTCCTTCGACCGGGAATCCGCACAGCTCCACCTCACACCCCCAAGTAGGCCTCGATTACACGGGGGTCCCCTTGAATCTGCCTTGGCGTTCCTTCGGCGATCTTCTCGCCGTTATCCAGTACAAAAACCCACTCACAGAGCTCGATGACCACATCCATATTGTGTTCAATGATAAAAAAGGCCATGCCCCATTCCTTCATCCTGCCGATCAGCTCGAGAATCGTTCGGATCATCACAGGATTGATACCCGCGGTGGGTTCATCGAGGAGGATCATTTGTGGCCGAGCCATTAGGGCCCGGCCGAGCTCCAGCAGTTTCTGTTGGCCGTAGGAGAGGTTTTCGGCAAATTGGTCTTTGAGATGGGAAAGTCCTACCAGGTCGATCAGTTCCAAGGCCTTCTTTCGATTCTCCCCCTCTTCCTTCCGAACCTTTTTCCGTCGAAGGCAGAGAGAGGCCAAGCGCTCTCCGGCCTGGTGAGGCGAAGCCATCAACATGTTTTCGAGAACCGTCATTTTGGGCAAGACACGAGCCCTCTGAAAGGTCCGAACAATTCCTCCATGGGCCACCTTGTAAGGTGGAAGCCCGTCGATTCGTCTTCCTTTGAATGCGATTTCACCGCCATCAGGACGGAGGAAGCCCGTGATCAAATGGAACAGGGTCGTCTTCCCGGATCCGTTCGGTCCGATGAGGCCTGTGATCTTACGGCCTCCGATGGCGAGGGAGCAATCTGAGACAGCCCGAATCCCTCCAAAAGACTTATTGACCCGTTTTAGCTCTAACATCGACAGTCTTTCCCTCTTCTCTCAGAATCCCCTCCGGCCGGAAGATCATGAGGATGACCAGAAGGCCTCCAAAGATCATCTGTTGAAGGGGCGCAAGGTATCGGGTCCATTCGGCGGGAAGCCTGAGGAATCGTAAGGATTCCTGGAAAAAGATCAAGACGACCGCGCCCAAGAAGGGACCCCACTCCGTTCCCTTTCCGCCGAGGACCACGATGAGCAAGACGAGGATCGTCTCAAGAAGGGTGAAATCCCCGGGGCTGATGAAGGTTGTGTAATGTCCCCACAGGGTTCCTGCGAGACCTGCCAGGACAGAGCCGATGACAAACGATTTGATCCGAAAAAGAAAGACGTTCTTTCCCAAAGCGACGGCCGCTACCTCGTCCTCCCGGATCGCCTTCAGCACCCGGCCTAAGGGGCTTCGAACAATCGAGCGAAGGACGAAGAAGGTGAGGGTGGCAAATCCCAGGGTCAGCAAGAGATATTGTGGTAGGGTAGCGAAACGATAGGAGAAAAGAACGGGTTTGGGAATTCCAGGAAGCCCCATAGGTCCCTTGGTCAACCAGACTTCATTCTGGAAGATCATCCGGATCATCTCGCCAAACCCAAGGGTGGCGATACCAAAATAGTCGCCCCGAAGTCTCAGGCTTGGAATGCTCAGGAGAAAGCCCGAAAACCCGGCAGCGATCAAGGCGGCGACCAAGGCCCATTCAAAGGCTACGCCGTGGAGGGTCAAGAGGGCCGAGACATAGGCTCCAATCCCGAAGAAGGCCACGTGGCCGAAATTGAAAAGACCCGTATAACCCACCTCCAGGTTGAGGCTCATGGCAAAGATCGTGTAGATGAGGATCATGATCCAGAGGTGAAGGAAAAGATCCATCGTTAATCCTGCTCTCCATAGAAAACCACGGGTCTCACCAGGAGGAGGACGACCATGATCGCAAAGGCGATGGCATCCTTGTAGCCTGGCGAGATAACCAGAACGCCCAGGTTTTCGGCCAAACCAATAGCGATCCCGCCCAGGAGTGCGCCCCAAAGATTTCCCACTCCTCCCAAAAGGGTCGCGGCAAAGGCCTTCACGAGATTGATCAGGCCCATCCCCGGTTGAAGATTCGTATCGAGGGCGAGCAAGATGCCTCCGATACAAGCAAGAGCGGAGGAGACAACCCATGCTGCTTGGATGGCCCTTTTGGTGTTGAGGCCTGTCACGCGAGCGAGCTCCAGGTTATCTGAGACAGCCCTCATCGATTTCCCGAGCTGCGATCGGTGAAAAAGAAGATAGACGGCCACCACACAGACCATCGTGGTCAGAAGAATGGCGATTTGGGTCGGCGTGAGGCTCATGCCAAGGATTCTCCACCCGCGCTTGATCTCAAAGCCGTAGGTCCTCAGTTCTGCACCCCAAAAGAATTGGGCACCGTTTCGGAGCAAAAAGGAGAGGCCCAAGGCGGCGATCAGGAGCGTGAGGCGGTTCGCCTGGCGAAGGGGTTTGAAGACGAAACGATCCATTCCCAATCCCAGGAGGATCGTGAAAAAGAGGGCAGGGAGAAGGGCCAAAACCAGGGGAAGCCCGAAAGGCCTCTCCATGAAGAGATAGAGAAGGTAGGCCCCCCACATGATCAGTTCTCCATGGGCAAAGTTGACAAAGTTCAAGACACCGTAAACGAGCGTCAACCCCATGGCGAAAAGAGCGTAGATGGAGCCCGCAAGCAAACCGTTTAGGAGCGATTGAAGAAGATAGGTCATGGCGCAAAAAATGAGGTTCTGAGGAAATCGATCCCTTCAGAACCTCGATTCGTGAAGAACCTGATTGTCCGAAATTCATCTCTTGTAATCGACGATCTGTCCGTTCTTGATGGTCCAGACCCCATATTCGCTTCCAACCCCGCGGTCCTGATCAAAGGTCTTATCCCCAGTCACCCCCCGATAGCCTTTGGCCACCTCAAAAAGGGCCTTTCGAATCCCATCCGAAGTATATCCGCCTTTTCCGATCGCCCTGGCAATGAGGTGGACCATATCATAGTTGTATTCCCCGAAGATGGGAACCTTCGCGTCCCCGTATTTCTTCATCCACAGAGCGCGAAAAGCCTGATATTCCTTCGTCTCCTGAGAAAAGACAGGATAGGTGCCGATGATGCCTTCCACGGCCTTTCCGGCTAACTCGACCAGCTTGGGCGCCTTGGCTGCAGAGCCACAGATCCACTGGGTCTGGATCCCCATTTCATAGGCCTGCTTGAACATGACGGAGCCTTCGACGATGTAGGTGAGGTTGACCACCGCCTTGGGATTCCCCTTGGTGGCCCGGAGCAGTTCGGTTCGGTAATCGGTCTTCTTTTCGTCGTAGGGGATTTCATCCGTAACCTTTCCGCCCGCCTTTTTGAAATGTTCGACAAAGACGTTCTTCAAACCAAGCCCCCAGTCGTTGTTCACGTACATGATGGGAACCTCTTTATATCCCAACTGGAGGCAGAGGTCGGAAATGCCTTTTCCCTGAAGGACGTCGGAGGGAAAGACACGGAAAATATATTCGCCCGCCTTGGTCAACGCCGGAGCCGCACCCTGAGCGGAGATCATGACCACCTTGCTCTCCTGGGCAACCGGTGCCGCTGCCATGAAGTTCGAACTGGCTGCAGGACCGATGATCACAGGAACCTTGTCCACGGTGATCAACTTCCGGACCGCGGTCACACAGTCTTTGGGCGTGCTTTTGTTGTCCTCGTAGACGATCTCCATCCTCTTCCCCGTGATGCCCCCTTTGGCGTTGATCTCCTCCGTGGCCAAATCGATGGCTTTCTTGAAGCCTTCGCCGTAGACCGCAATGCTTCCCGATAAGGCAATAGCAGCTCCAACCTTGTACGTCTCTTGGCCCACGGCCACGGAAGCTGAAAGGGACGAAAGACCGATCAGCACGACGAGCGAATAGATAGCGACCTTCATGGTGACCTCCTCGACGAAAGAGAATAGGTTATTTTTATAAGATGAACGACCCGCTGTCAATAGGGACGAGAAAAGGGGACAGAAGGTATCGGCCATTGCAATGGGGAAAAAGATTGTTGTATAAAGAACGAACAGGAGGATCGTGATGTTTAATATCGGACTGCCGGAGATGCTCATCATCCTGGCAATCGCTCTGATCGTTTTTGGCCCCAATAAGCTTCCCGAGTTGGCCCGGGCCTTCGGCAAGGCGATGAGGGAATTCAGAAAAGCCACCGAGGAAGTCAAAGAAAGCTTTCGAGAGGAAACGCGAGACCTCGAGGAGCTCAAGAGCACCATCACCCAGGAAGACCTGCTCTCCGATTTTGCAGAGGCCCTGAGCGAAGAGGAGAAACCTGCTGAAAGCCCGGGGCTTCAGGAAACTTCACCCCCTCAAGGTCAAGCCGAAATCCCTTCTTCGTCGGATACGACCACGCCAGCCGATGGGACCCCTGTCCCGCCATCTCCCGAGCAACGTGTCCCCACCGAAGGAGAACCCACCCCTACCGAGGGAGAACCTTCCATCGAAAAACCTCAGGAGGAGCCCAAAGAGGTCAAGACAGGTACTTCCTCCCATGGATGAGAAAAAGCTTCCTCTGAGCGCCCACCTTCAGGAGTTGAGAAAACGGCTGATTCTTTCCTTTATCGCCGTCGGCGTGGGCTTCGTCTTCTGCTATCTCTTCTCCGATACCCTCTTCGAGATCATTTCGCGGCCCCTCATGAAGGTGATGCCCGTGGGAGGCACGTTGATCTTCACCAGCGTGGCAGAGGCCTTTTTTACCTACATGAAGGTGGGCTTTATCGGAGGGCTCATCCTGGCTTCGCCTTTTGTTCTCTACCAGATCTGGGCCTTTGTGGCGCCAGGGTTGTATCAACATGAGAAGAGATATGTCGTCCCTTTTGTGCTCGGAGGCTCTTTCTTTTTCGCCCTGGGCATTGTGTTTGCTTATTTCGTTGCGCTCCCGGTGGGCTTTCGATTCCTCCTCGGTTACGCAACGGACTTCATCAAGCCCCTGCCGAGCATGAAGGAGTATCTCTCCTTCAGCATGAAGTTCATGCTCGCCTTCGGTTTGGTCTTCGAGTTCCCCGTGGCCCTTGTCCTCCTGGCGAGGATTGGGATCATCGATGCGAAAACCCTTTCGCGCCAGAGACGCTATGCGATCCTCCTCATCTTTGTTTTCGCGGCGGTGATGACCCCTCCCGACCTGATCTCACAGGTTCTCATGGCTCTTCCCCTGATGGGGCTCTACGAGGTGAGCATCCTTCTGGCAAGGCTTTTCGGTAAGAGGCCTCCTGCCCCTTCAGACGGGACCGAAAAGGCAACGGCCACCTGACCCCAATTCGAGCTTAAGGGAGGAGGGAGGAACTGAAATCGAGGGATTCCGGACAAAGGCTAACAGCATCCGGAACAGGAACCGCCGGTTCCTTGCACCGGCTCAAGGGTACAGCACGAATCACTCTTTTTCCCAAGGAAGGAATGGATCACCGCGGCTGCGCAGCCCACGCCCGGTTGAACGTTTAGGGCTTCCACAGGGCAGTTTCGAGAACAGGCCCCGCACTCGATGCAGGCATCTCGATTCGCGATCTCCGCTGTCCCGTTCGTCATCCGAAAGACCGCACGAGGGCAGACCTCCAGACACATCCCACACCCGATGCACTTCTCAGAGTCCATGGCCAGGGTAACTACGTCCTTCAGATAGATCAGTCGATCCATGCTCAAACCATTCCTCCTATAGAAACTGGGCGCCCAACCAGGACAAGAGGCCGAGCGCACCTGCGGCCACCTGAAGCGGCACGGCCCAGCGCATCTCCTTCTTCACACCCGAAAGGGATGTAAACGTTGAGGCCCCTGTGAAATTCATGGCCAAGAAGGCCGAGAGAGCCGGAACGAGGAAGAACCAAGCCAAGAGTTCAAGCCCTTCAGCGGCTGTGAGGGACCCCTCGGCCCAAGACCAGGTGAGGCCGATAGCGGCCAAAAAGCCCAGGATCCCGCCTTTAGCGGAGAAGGCTCGACCGGGCAACCAAGGAAGCAGGGCTGGCGTCAGCACGGCGCCTGAAAGAATCGCCGTCAGGATCGCGGCCAAGGATCGAAGGTTTCGCTCCAGGGCACCCATCCAACCCTCTCCAGGTTGGATGATGAAGCGGATGAGACAAAGGGCGAAAAAGAGGATCAGTCCCCATTTGAGAGCGGTCACGAGCTCGATGGGAATCAGAACGATCCTTTCTCGAAGCCCAAAGGTCTTCTTCCTCATTTCAGGCGTGGCCTGGAGGCCCTGATCGAGAAAACGAGGAAGGTCGCAGGCCCGAATCGGTCCATAGATCACTCGAAAACCCGTCCTTCGCTTCACCTCATGAGCCGCCACGCCGGGCGCCGCGAGCTGAGGCAGGATCAACAGTCGATGCGATACCCTCCGGGCCAGGCCGCTCCATTCCATGCGTTGAACCAGTTCCTCCGTCCCAAAGGTTCCCTTTCCCGCAGAACACCAGACGTTGACCCCTTTCGTGTCGAGGACCAGAATCCAGAGATTTCTGTCGGGCAGAGCCGAACGAAGCCGGTCGAAGCTCAGCTTGTAGTTGGCCGTGACCAGGACCGGCGATTTCTCGTCCGGGGTTCCCAGGGCGTAAAGACCCGGCTCCACGGTATAACGCATCCGATCGATCCCCCAGCGGACCTTGACCGCTCCCAGCCGATCCTGCTTCGATAGGGACGACGAGATCCGAGGCACCGCTCCGGCGCTCGTTTCGAGGGAACCGAGCACAAAGGGCTGTGTCCAAAGCGTCAGGCTCCCCTGAGCCTTTGCTTGGGAGCCTCAACAGCTTGAGGCGGATCCGTGAGCATGGGGTTGTGAACGGACCGTCTGGATTTTCAGAGGTTCCATCGCTTGGTTCCTTTCTTGACCCCCTAACTCGTGATGATCTCTTTGACGATGGGACCGAGGAAGTCTTTCACCCGCTGTCCCAGGTGCTCGGCCTTGATGAGATAGAAGCAGCAGATCCTCCCTCCCGTTTCCCAACTCACCAGGGCGAGCTTGTCCCCGGGCCGAATGTGGGCTTTGTCCCGGAGCTCCTTCGGCAGGACCATCTGGCCTCGATCATCCACGCTGAGGATCGATTCAACCTTGCAAGAAGGACCGACGTTGGACGTCCCGACCTTTCGTCGCGACGATCCCGGATCCTTTCTGGCCATGCCTTCCCCCCTTCTTCCAATCTTTCTGAATATTCTGATTATTCAACGCTCTCAGTATAACCGCCTCCGGATGTCCTGTCAAGGGGAACCCCTGATGTTGCAAAAATTCCTGCAAAAAGGAGCCGTCATGCCTCCGTTTCGCGGGACCATGCTTCCCTTTTCAGCCGACGCCAAGGGAGAGGATAAGCGTTGACAAAGGAGACCGAAAAGGGGTATCCTTTTCACGAAAGCCCAGGAAGGAGAAAATCCGACATGTTTCGAAGGAGGCGAACCCCCTTCTTGCGAAAGGAAGTCTTCCTGCTTTTCGGATGCGTCCTTCTTCTCGCCTCAACAGCCTCTTCGCAGGGGGATCCCTTCTCTCAAAAACGGCAGCTCATGGTCGAGCGGGATCTCAAGGGGCGAGGCATCCGGGACCCCCGGGTCCTTGGAGCCATGGCGAAGGTCCCACGGCACCTCTTTGTCGATCCCTCTTATCAGAAGCAGGCCTATGCCGATCACCCTCTCCCGATCGCTGAGGGGCAGACCATCTCCCAGCCTTATGTGGTGGCTCTCATGACCGAGGCGATCAAACCCCAGCCCACGGATCGGGTTCTGGAGATCGGAACGGGTTCAGGCTATCAGGCTGCCGTCCTGGCGGAGCTTGTCAAAGAGGTCTACACGATCGAGATCCGCAAGCCTCTGGCCGAAACCGCGGAGCGAAGGCTTCGTGACCTCGGCTATGCTCATGTAAAGGTAAAGTACGGGGACGGCTATTTTGGTTGGGAGGAGTATGCTCCCTTTGATGCAATCCTCATCACGGCCTCGGCGAATCATATCCCCCCACCCCTGATCAAGCAGCTCAAGGAAGGGGGAAGGCTCATTCTTCCCCTTGGAAGCACCCTTTATTATCAGGTTTTGACCCTCGCCACGAAGGTGAAAGCCGGGCTCGACGTCCGGGAGCTCGGATCCGTTGTCTTTGTCCCCATGACCGGCGAAATGGAAAAGGGCAAGCCCTCTCCTCCTCCCCCCCGATAGGGTCCTCCAATGGCTTGGGGCCGCTTCTCCCCTCCTTTTTCTCGGGCCCGAGAAACGAGAGGCGAAGCCCGTTCGCTTGCCCGCGGGCTCTCAGTTCAGGCGAACAGAAACGACTTTGGAGACGCCCGGGGTTTCCATGGTGATCCCGTAAAGGGTCTGAGCGGTCTCCATGGTCTTTTTGTTGTGGGTGATCAGGATGAACTGGGAGGTTTTGGAAAAATCTTTGATCAGATCGAGGTAGCGATTGATGTTGGCATCGTCCAGAGGCGCATCCGCCTCGTCGAGGAGGCAAAAAGGAGTCGGTTTGATCATGAAGAGCCCGAAAAGGAGGGCTGTGGCCACCAGGGCCTTCTCCCCTCCCGAGAGAAGGTCGATGTTCTGCAATTTCTTCCCAGGAGGCTGAGCAATGATATCGACACCGCTCGTCGCAGGGTTCTCCTCGTCCACCAGGACAAGGCTTGCCTGCCCTCCCCGGAAAAGCCTCACAAAGACCTCTTTGAATTTTTCGTTGACCAAGTGGAAGGTCTCCAAAAACCTTCGGGTCGTCGTTCGGTTGATCCTTGCGATGGCCTTTCGTAACGATTCGAGGGCCTGCTGAAGATCGGCCTGCTGTTCGGAGAGAAACCGGTAACGCTGTTGAAGCTCCTGATACTCTTCAAGGGCCAGAAGGTTGACCTCGCCAAAGCCATCCAGAGAAGCCTTGAGCTCCTCGAGGCGCCTTGACATCTCTTCCCGGGGAAGCGCCTCGGTCGTCCCGCCAAGGCCTGGAGCCAGTGTCAGCCCGTAGCGCTCCTTCATCGAATCCTGGAGGTGCTCGAGGCGGAGTTGCAGCTCCGAAAGGCGCATCTCCTCTTCGTGGATCTTTCGTCGAAGGTCGTCCATCTCCTGGCGGAAATATCTCGTGGAGGCCTCGAGCTCCCTTAATTGGCTCAGCATCTCCTCGACCTTCTCCTTCTCTTCCCTCAAGACCTCTTCCTTTTGCCGATATGCGACCAGGGATCGTTCGACCTCCCTCTCGTAGTCGCCCATCTGGGCGGAGAGCAAGTGCATCTTCTCTCGACCCTCCCGGATTGCGACCATCTTTCGGGAAATCTGTTCTCGAAGGGCCCTGCAGGTGATCTCAAGCTGATCCCGCCGAAATTCAATTCCCTTTCGCTTCTCCTCCAACGAGGCCAATAGGACTTTCCGCTCGGTCATCTCCCGGGCCAACTGTTCGTTCTCTTCCTGAACCTTTCCCACCAGCGTCTTGAGCCCTTGGACCCGCTCCTCCTGCTCACGCCTCGCCATTTCGCCCGAGCCCATACGGGAGACCAAGTCCTGTTTTTCATTCTCTATCTCCTGATCCTCCTCCTCCAGTTGGGCCCCTTCGAAATGGAGCACCTCTTCCTTCTCCTCCAGCCGCGCGAGCTCCCTCCTCAGCTCCTCGAGATCTCGTTCCTGATGGAGAAGCTCGATCTCTTTCTCTTGGATCTCCTTTCTTCGTTGATCGAGCTCCCTCTCCTTTTCTGCGATGGCCTGCCTCAGCCCCTCCTCTTCGTTCCGGAGGGCCTCGTACGCCTCTTCCCCTCGATGGATTCGCTCCTCCAGCTCCCTCATCTCTCTCCGGCGCTCGAGGATCCCGAGCCCTTGATCCCAGCTTCCGCCTCCCATAGCCCCTGAGCGCTCGAGAACGTCCCCACCCTGCGTGACCAGGACGGGAAAATCGCCGTCTATGGACCGAAGGGCCTCCTCCCAGCTTTCCACGATGCCCACATGGCCGATCAATTCCTCTGCAATGGACTCAAAACCTTCTTTCACCGTGACGTATCGGAGCAAAGCCTTGGGCCCTTCCTCCCTTAAAGGCTTCGAACCCTGCCGCAAAACTTCTCGAAGCTCTCGGGGAATGAAAATCCCTCTTCCCAGAGAGCCTTCCTTCAAGAAGGCGATGGCCTCCGCTCCCTTTTCCATGTCCTCCACAAGGACGGCCTGCAAACGGGGGCCCAGAACCGCCTCAAGGGGCACTTCGTAGCCCGCCTTCGGCTCCAGGATATCCGCGACCGTTCCAAGGACTCCCCTCCATCTCGCCTCCTCATTCTTCTTGCCGAGGAGAATCGCCTTGACTCCCTTCTCGTAACCTTCGAAGTTATCCTGAAGCTCCCGCAAGGAGAGATAGCGGGAACGATCGAGTCGTAAGGCCTCTTCCGCTTCGGCTCGCTCCGTCTGTTTCTTCCCGAAGGCGGCCTTCAAGGCCTCGAGTTCGCCTTCCCAGCGGCTCTTCTCTTCCTGAAGCGCGGAACGGAGGGCGAGGTTTCGTTCCCTTTCTCTCGTTTTTTGGGAGAGGGCTTCCTTTCGATCTTCGACCTCCTGCCTCACCCGATCCGACTCTTCCCGGTTCGAACGAATCCGCCTCTGAAGATCCTCCTGCCTTTCTTCCAGATGGGACAAACGGTTCTTCATGGATGTCAGATCCGTGAGGGTATCGATCAACCTTCCCTTGATCTCTTCGGACTCGTTGAGAAGCCTTTGGTATCGCTCTCTCGCCTCGCTGAAACGGGATTCGATCTCCTCCAAGGCTTCCTGGCCACGGCGGCACTGCTCGTCGAAGTCCTGGCGGCTTGCTTCCAGGTCCCTCCCTTCTCTCCGAGCCTCCCGCCATGCCCGAAAGGCTTCCCTCACCTCAACGAGGGATTCCCTCTCCCCTTTTTCGAGCCCCTCTCGCTCTCGACGGCAGAACTCGATCTCCCCTTCCAGTCTCTGAATCGTTCGACCCAGGTCAAAGACCTCTTGCTGCAGGGACCGAAGGCGCTCCTCTTCTTCGATCCCTTTCAATCGCATCGCCTCGATGAGCACCTCTTTACCCGAAGCCTCCGCGGCGATCTCGGCTTCCCGCTGTTGAAGGGCCTTGAGATACCCTCGCGAGGCCTCCGCCCTCTCCGAAAGCTCGCCATATTCTTGAAGGGCAAAGCGCTGCTCGATCTCCTTGATCTCTTTGCGAATGGCCTTGTACTCCTCAGCCCGCTTCACCTGACGTTCAAGGGTCGTGATCTGTCGTTTGACCTCAGCGATGATGTCTTGAATCCGGACAAGGTTCTGCTGCGCCGCCTCGATCTTCATCAGGGCGAGCCTTTTTCTCTCTTTGTACTTGGCGATTCCTCCCGCCTCTTCGATCAGAAAGCGCCGATCCTGAGGATTGGAATTGATCAGGGATTCCACGCGACCCTGCTCCACGATGGAGTAACCGTTCACGCCGATTCCCGTATCGAGAAAGAGATCGATCACATCCCGGAGGCGGCACGGAACCTTGTTGATCAGGTATTCGCTCTCCCCCGAACGAAAGAGCCTTCGGGTGACGGTAATCTCGCTATATTGCTCATAGCCGCTCGGAGAAAACCCGTCCTCGTTGGAGAAGGAGAGGTGAACCTCAGCCATACCGAGGGGCTTTCGGCCGTCGGCTCCGCTGAAGATCACGTCTTCCATGTGCTTTCCGCGGAGGTGTTTGGCGCTCCTCTCTCCAATGACCCACAGGATGGCATCGACGATGTTCGATTTGCCGCAGCCGTTGGGTCCTACGATTGCCGTGATCCCCTCTGGAAAGGTGATGTGCACCCGATCGACAAAGGATTTGAAGCCTACCACCTCGAGTGACTTGAGCCTCATGTTGGTCGCTTACTCCGTAGCCCTCTCCACCCTGATTCCGTTCATCCCGCCCTGAAATCCCCTCAACCTTCCCCTCCCAACCCTCCTCCGGCTCCGAGTGCCGACGAAGACCCTTCCGTTCCCGAGGGGCGATTCCTTTCGACATAGGCTATAGCCATCCGGAGGCGGCGGCACACCTCCTCTCGGCCCAGGGTCTCCATCACCTCATCGAGAGGAGGACTGGCCGCGGCTCCCGTCAAAGCCACGCGAAGAGGCTGGGCGATTCGTACCAACGGCTCTCCCCGGGACTCGGCAAGCCTTCGGATCAAGAGATGGGCTCTCTCCTTATCAAGAACCGCCTCGGCTGAAAGGCTGTTCAAAGCCTCTTTCAGAACCGCTACGCTCTCTTCCCCCAGAAACTTCTCCGCCGCCTTCGGTTCGTAGACGAGCTCTTGGCGAAAATAGAACTCCATCAGGTCGGCCATCTCCACGAGGGTCTTCGCCCTCTCCCGAATCGGAAGAAGGGCCTTTCTCAGGAGCTCCTCCTTGGCGGGGTCCTCAAGGCGATAACCCTTCGCCTCGAGGAAAGGCCGAACCAATCGCGCCAATTCATCGGGATCGGTCCTTTTGAGATACTGGGCATTGAGCCAGTCCAGCTTGGTGGGATTGATCGCGGCAGGGGATCTTCCCACCGCCTCGAGGGTAAACTTTTCGATGAGCTCCTCGCGGGTGAACTCCTCCTGATCTCCGTAGGACCAGCCCAGACGAACCAGATAGTTCACTACGGCCTGAGGAAGATAGCCCATCTTCTTATACTCCATCACCGACTGAGCCCCATGTCGTTTGGAAAGCTTCTTCTTATCCGGCCCAAGGATCATGGAGACATGGCCAAAGGCAGGAAGGGGGTAGCCGAGGGCCCGATAGAGCTGGATCTGGCGAGGCGTGTTGTTCAGATGATCGTTTCCCCGGATCACATGGGTGATCCCCATCGATGCGTCGTCAACGACCACGGAGAAGTTGTACGTGGGATGGCCGTCGCTTCGGAGGATGATGAGGTCGTCAAGCTCTGCGTTGTCAAACTCCACCCGTCCTTGGATCAGATCGTCCACCACGGTGACACCTTCTTCCGGGCAGCGAAACCGAATCGCAAAAGGTCTCCCGGAAGGGATGGTGGTACGATGAAGGCAGGTCCGATCGTATTTGGGCTTCGCCCCGGACTGAAGAGCCTTCTGCCGTTTCTCCTCCAGCTCTTCCGGCGTACAGTAGCAGCGGTAGGCCTTCCCTTCCTTCAGGAGCCTCTCTGCTGCCTCATGGTATAATGCGAGGCGCTCCGTCTGGTAGTAAGGCCCTTCATCCCAGTCCATCCCAAGCCAGGTCATGGCATCGAGGATCACCTGGATCGACTCACGGGTCGATCGGGCCACGTCCGTATCCTCGATGCGAAGGATGAAGACGCCGCCGAAGTGACGGGCAAAAAGCCAATTGAAAAGGGCCGTCCGGGCGCCTCCAATGTGGAGGTCTCCGGTCGGGCTCGGAGCAAAACGGGTCCTTACGGTTCCGGTCACGGTTTCCTCTCTCTTTCCAGGGTAATGGGTGGCGTGGGAAGAGTCCCTCGAAATGCCGTCACGACGGGAAAGGCGGGATCTTTTGGGAAATGCCCTTCGTTGCGTCTCCTCCCCTGGGTCCTCGGCGCTTTTTTCAGGTCCGTCGAGGCCGCCTCGGGTCTGAGCGGTTCAGATAAGAGTGTCAATCGCCTTGAGTGCCTCATCGAGTTTCTCTGGTTCGGTCCCTCCGGCCTGGGCAAAATCCTTACGGCCGCCACCCGTGCCTCCAACCACCAGAGCCACCTTCTTTATGAGATCGCTCGCACTGAAACGACCCACCAAATCCTGAGTCACTCCAGCTACCAGGATGACCTTCCCTTGATTTTTCCCTCCCAACAGGACGATGCCTGAACCGATTTTTTCCTTGACCTGATCGACGAGTTCCCTCATCCTCTTGAGGTCTTTCCCCTCCACGCGGGCGGAAAGAAGCCTGACACCCCGAACCTCCCTCACGAGACCGAGCAGATCGGCCATCTCCTGATGGGACAAACGGGCATGAAGGGACTCCACCTCGCGCTCCAGTTCCTTTTGGTGCTGAAGGAGACGGTCCAATTTGGCGGTAATCTCTTCCGGGCTTGCCTTCAGGGCCAGGGCCAACGTCTCCATTCTTTCTTCCTGGGCTTTGACATACCGATAGGCCCCTTCGCCCGTCAGCGCCTCGATCCGACGAACGCCCGCCGCAACGCCCCCCTCCGCGACGATCTTGAACAGACCCAGGTCACCTGTCCGCCTCGTGTGGGTTCCTCCACAAAGCTCGATGCTGAAATCGGAGACTTTGACCACCCGAACCTTCTCCCCATACTTTTCGCCGAAAAGGGCCATCGCTCCCGTTTGGAGGGCTTCTTCGACCAGCATGGTCTTAATCTCCACCTCCGCGTTATCCCAAATCTTCTCGTTGACCAAGGCCTCGATCCGCTCCAGCTCCTCCTTCTTCACCGGCGCAAAATGGGTGAAGTCAAACCTCAATCGATCAGGAGCCACATAAGATCCCGCCTGGTGGACGTGGTCTCCAAGGATTTCTCTCAAGGCGGCCTGAAGAAGATGGGTGGCTGTATGGTTCAAGGCCGTGGCCCGTCTCCGCCTCGGATCGACCTTAAGGATAGCCTCCATCCCCTGGCTCACCTGACCACGCTTTACCCTCACCTGGTGAACGATCAGCTCTTCGAGAGGCTTAAGGGTGTCTTTGACCTCCAGAGAAAACCCCTGCTGATACATGACCCCTGTATCGCCGACCTGACCACCCGCCTCGCCGTAAAAAGGCGTTTTCTCGGTCACGATCTCGACCTCTTCGCCTTCTTCGGCCCTAGGAACCACCTCATTCCCCTTGAGGATGGCCACGATGGTCGATTCGCACTCCATGGCGTCGTAGCCGCAAAAGGAGCTTTTCACCCCCTGAGCGGCAAGCCTTCGATAGATCTCTTTGGTCTTTCCCTCCCCTATCCCTTGCCACGCCAACTTGCTCTTCTGTCGCTGCTCTTCCATCTGGGCCCGGAAGCCCTCTTCGTCAAGGGATAACCCCTCTTCCTGAAGCATGTCCGTGGTCAGATCGAGGGGGAAGCCGTACGTATCATAAAGACGAAAAGCGACTTCGCCCGGAAGCATCTTCTGGCCTCTTTTCCGGAGCCCTTCGATCTCTTCTCGAAGGATCTTCAGGCCCGAATCGAGGGTCTCGGAAAAGCGCTCCTCCTCATTCTGGATCACCTTCGAAACAAAGGCCTCCGTTTCCCTGAGCTCCGGGAAGGCCTCTTGCATCAGTTCGATCACTTTCAGCGAGGTGCGGTAGAGAAACGGCCCCTCGATACCGAGCATCTTACCATAACGCATCGCCCTTCTCATGATGCGGCGAAGGACATAGCCCCGTCCCTCGTTGGAGGGGAGCACGCCGTCGCTGATCAAGAAGGTGGCTGCACGGCTATGGTCCGCGATCACGCGCATGCAGACGTCGCTCCGGGCTTCTTTGCCGTAAGGGATACGGCAAATCGTCTCCACCTCTTCAAAGATCGGTTTGAAAAGGTCGGTCTCGTAGTTGCTTCTCACGCCCTGGAGGATCGCAGAGATACGTTCGAGGCCCATGCCCGTATCGATGCTCGGTTTGGGAAGGGGATGAAGGGTTCCTGTCGTATCGCGATTGAACTGCATGAAGACGAGATTCCAGAGCTCGAGGAATCGATCGCAATCGCATCCCACATTGCATTCGGGACGACCGCATCCCACCTCCTCGCCCTGATCGATCACGATCTCCGAACAGGGACCACAGGGGCCGGTCTCGCCCATGGCCCAGAAATTGTCCTTCTGACCCAACCGAACGATTCGCTCCGGAGGGATGCCGATCTTTCTCCAAAGCTCGAAGGCCTCGTCGTCATCGAGATAGATGGTGATCCACATCTGCTCCTTGGGAAGGCCCCACTCGCGGATGAGGAGATCCCATCCCATCTCAATGGCCTCCTTCTTGAAATAGTCGCCAAAGGAGAAATTCCCAAGCATTTCGAAGAAGGTGTGATGCCGCGCGGTCTTCCCCACGTTTTCGAGGTCGTTATGCTTGCCGCCCGCCCGAACACACTTCTGGGTCGTCACGGCCCGCTTGTAATCGCGAACCTCTTCCGAGAGAAAGACCCCTTTGAACTGAACCATCCCTGCGTTGGTGAAGAGAAGGGTAGGATCGTTCTTCGGGACCAGCGAGGAACTGGGCACAATGCGATGATCCCTTTGGGCAAAGTAGTCCAAGAAAGACTTGCGGATTTCACTCGATTTCATCGTCAACCCCCTCGTCGCCGACCGTCGATCTTGGAAGGCTGGGGGCCCGGTATCTTCATCTTCTTTCCCTC
>Ga0078972_1002561_pt1 | contig 59434 bp, 47 predicted proteins | sample YelNatPaOPGAMG01_FD_67568 | JGI IMG/M metagenome (GOLD analysis project Ga0078972, IMG submission 67568) | Hot spring thermophilic microbial communities from Obsidian Pool, Yellowstone National Park, USA - OP-RAMG-01 (SPADES assembly) (version 2) | ecosystem: Environmental > Aquatic > Thermal...
AAAGGTGAGGGGCGGGGTTTCAGTCCGCCAAGTTACGTGGCGGACTGATGTATGTTCAGGTATAGAAATTTGAAAAATGGCTTCGGTCGCTTCGCTCCCTTGCCTAACCTTCGGTTAGAGCGCTATACTTAATAATGAAACTTTTCATTATAGAAAAAAGGCGACAAGATATTCAGAAAAGGGCGGTATGAATAAGAAAATACCTAAAAGTCCAAAATTCCTAAACTACCTAAATTTTAGGCATTTAGGTGTTTTGGCATTTAGGCATTTATTATATGAATTTTGTGTATTTCAATACGGTTTGGGCACAGGTATATTGAGGGCATTTCTCTCAGTTCCGGGGCACGCATTTTTTGGTGCCTTAATGGGATATTACATCGGTCAGGCAAAATTCAATAGACAAAAATGAGAAAAAAATTGATATTTCTCGGGATATTTTTTGCAATTCTGTTCCACGGTTTATTGGATTTTCTGTTATTAACAAAAACAGGCTTTGCGGTCTTTGTCATCGCCGTGATAATATTACTCGGGTTTCTTGTCAGAGGTAATCTGAAAAAGGCAGAGTTGCAGAGCATGATGAGATTGGAGCAGGAAAATTCATTGTCCTCGGTAAAAGAGAAAGAATGATTACCCGTCCGTCCTTATTATTGACTTTATTGTCCTTAAATATATAATATTATCCATTTTTAACGATTGATGAAAGGAGAGTAAATGGCAAAAATTTTGAGTGGCACAGAACTTGCCGAAAAGATGCGCCAGGAGATGAAGGTTGAAATTGCCCAGCTTAAAGAGAAATACAACCTCACGCCGGGGCTGGCTGTAATTCTTGTTGGAGATAACCCCGCATCAATCTCTTATGTTAAGGGAAAAGAAAAAGCCTGCGCTGAGGTGGGCATTATGTCCCGGGAATATAAGTTTGATGCGGATTACAAAGAAGCAGATTTATTAAAGTTGATTGATGAATTGAACCACGACCCGGCAATCCATGGAATTCTCGTTCAATTGCCGTTGCCCAATCATATAAGCGAAGAAAATGTTTTATATGCAATTGACCCAACTAAAGATGTTGATGGTTTCCATCCCGTAAATGTTGGCAAATTGATGATTGGTGCAGATTGTTTTCTGCCCTGCACCCCGCATGGAATTCAACAACTATTATTACGCAATGATATTGAAATTTCTGGACGACATGTGGTGATTGTCGGCCGGAGCAATATTGTGGGAAAACCACTGGCAATGATTCTTGTCCAGAAAAAATCAGGGGCAAATGCCACAGTTACAATCTGTCATACCGGCACAAAAAATATGGGTTATTATACAAGGCAGGCAGATATTCTTGTCGTTGCTGCAGGAAGACCACATACCATCACCGGCGATATGGTAAAGGAAGGCGCAGTGGTAATTGATGTTGGAGTCAACAGGATAGAAGACCCGACAAAAAAAAGTGGATTCAGACTCATTGGTGATGTGGAGTTTGATGAGGTGAGTAAAAAGGCGAGTGCAATCTCACCGGTTCCAGGTGGAGTTGGTCCTATGACAATCACAATGTTGCTTTATAATACAATTCTTTCGGCAAAGCGCCATATTGGCTTAAAATAATTATGATTAAATTCAAGACCATTGAATACGACCAGAAGAGAAATGAGTTAATTATTCTTGATCAGACTAAGTTGCCGGAAGAGGAAGTCTATTTAAGACTGAAGACGATAAAAGATGTCTATTGGGCAATAAAGAACCTCCAGGTCCGGGGCGCCCCCCTCCTCGGTGTTACCGCGGCATACGGAGTCGTCTTATCAAGTTATAAAAATAGTCCCCAAAAGGTTCTTGGGGATGCGGATTTTCTAAAATCCGCAAGACCGACCGCGGTAAATCTTGCCTGGGCAATTGAAAGAATTAAGGAAAAAGTCAAAAAATGGAAAAACAGAAAAGATTTATATGAAATTGTGTTAAAAGAGGCAAAACTCATTGAACAGGAAGACAAAGAATCCTGTTTGATGATTGGTAGATTTGGTGCCCCACTGATTAAAAACGGAAGCAAGATTATGGTTCATTGCAATGCTGGTGCCCTGGCAACAAGCGGAATTGGAACTGCCCTGGGAATTTTATACACTGCAAAACAGATGGGCAAAAGATTCACGGTCTTTTCCTGTGAAACAAGGCCTCTACTCCAGGGAGCCAGGCTCACAACCTGGGAACTCACCAAAAACGGAATTGAAACAAACGCGATCTGCGACAATATGGCAGCCTCTTATATGCCGGAAATGAATCTCGTTCTTGTCGGTGCTGACCGCATTGTTAGAAATGGTGATACTGCGAATAAAATCGGCACCAGAGGGCTGGCTATTATTGCTCGGTATTACAAAATTCCATTTTATGTCGCAGCCCCGAGTTCAACATTTGATATTAGATTGAAATCAGGCAAACAAATCCCCATTGAATTTCGGTGCGCCGATGAAATCCGTGTATTCAACAATAGATGTATTGTAGCAAAAAAAGCGAAAGTCTGTAATCCTGCCTTTGATGTCACACCCGGTTCACTAATTACTGCTATCATAACGGATAAAGGCTTAATTAAACCGCCCTACACTAAAAATATTATCAAATTCATCTCATAATATGTTGTTTTTATTTATTTTATTGTGTGAAGATACCCTGCCGCCCCTGCCTGAACTCTCAAATTTAACCCTTCCCGAGCCCGTAATAACGGTCAGGTCAAAACCCAACATTTTAAATTCAAATCTTTTTGTTGGCAATTTCTGCGGTGGTGAATGGGAATTGGTATACAAATTTTTTAAACTCAAGTCCTATGGAGAAATAAAGAATGAATGGGATACTACAAGAATAGTCGCCATCTCTTCTCAACTTTCACTTCCCCTTAATAATTTTTATCTGAATCCTGGTCTGGACTTTTACTATCATCTTCGCAATGAGGAATATCAGTTAATTCAACCATATTTAGAATATGCGGCGATAACCGGCGGATTGGTCATCTTTGGCGAACTCAAAAATTGTCTATGGAAAAGGAAGAAAGATGAGCAGACCGGCAATCTAAATATCATTCTTGACCAGATTCAGTCCAATCCCCATCTTGAAATATCCTTTATTCGCACCGATTCCATCCTTCAACCCCAAACCTTTATCCGGACCCATCTTGACTTTTTACACCTCGGAATCGGTTTTCTATTCTTAAAGAATTTCCCATCCCCGGCAATTGAGATAAAATTTTTAACCCCCGGGATAAAGAACGAAATTCGGATAAAATCTGGGGTTGAGAAAAAGACACTAACGGAATATTTTGACCCCGAACTGCCGTTCAAATTTGAACTGCCCGTCCCGGCCGAGACATTAAAATTCGGTCTTACCGATGGTTTTAAATTTCAATTTTATGAAAATGTCCTGACGACTCTGTTTTCATGCAAATACTACAACGCACGCCTGACGATTGACAGTTGCTACAATTTAATATTAAAGGATAATGTTGAAGAATTGAGTTTTAATGTAAATCTAAAAAATAAAATTCAATTCTCAAAAGTTACGATTTTTAATTCATCTGGTTTTGGCTACAACCGATTCAATCCCGAATTGCCACTTCTGGCGAGATACATAATAAAAGATGAAATAGTTATTAACTATAAATTTCTTGAGTTAATTTCGGAATTAAACTATCAGTCAGATAGAAGTGGCGTCCGTAATAGATTACCCCAACTGTTATTGATAAATATTCAACAGGAGATTAAATATAAATCCTTTAAAATATTTTTTTCCATCAAAAATTTGACCAACATTAAGAGGCAAATTTTTGATAACTACTATCTTACGGGTCGGCAGTTCGCAGGCGGTCTTGGCGTAGAACTCAAATTTTGAGGAACTCCCTCACCATCAACCGATATTATGATACCCTGATGTATCTTGCTGTATAGGAATTTCAAAAAATTCCTATACAGCAGATAAGGAAAATTTCATTATAGAAAAGGACAAGATACATCAGGGACATTCGTAATGCCAAAGATAGCGCACAACCTATGGCAACCCTCACCTTTATCCTCTCCCTTTCCAAGGGAGAGGGAAGGGTGAAGGCGGGGTTTCAGGGGGCATCCCCCTGATGTATGTTCAGGTATTGGAATTTCAAAAATTGCTTCGGTCGCTTCGCTCCCTTGCCTAACCTGCGGTTAGAGCACTATACGGAAAGATAAATGTAGTTGTCCGATTTATCGGACAATGCCCAATGAATTGGGCAACTACAATTTTGTATCCCCCCTTTTTGTAAAGGGGGATTTAGGGGTTTTCAAGGGGAGAATCCCCTTGATGATGTTCTAATTAGTATTTTGAAGCAAAGCCCCGGGATATCGCATTAGGGATATATCTTTTCTAACATTCTGGGAAATGGTATTGCCTCCCGAACATGAGGAATATGGCATATCCAGGCGACTGTCCTTTCCAGACCAAGACCAAAACCACTATGGGGACAGGTGCCAAATCTTCTTAAATCAAGATACCACCTATAAGGTTCTTCAGGGAGATTATTTTCTTTTATCCTCTTTAATAATGTCTCGTAGTCATCCTCCCTCTGACCACCCCCAATAATTTCTCCATAACCCTCAGGGGCAATCATATCAACGCTCATTGAGAGCGTATCGTCATTGGGGTCGCGCTTCATATAAAAAGCCTTGCACTGGGCTGGATAATGGTGAACAAGCACTGGTCGGTCATAACTCTCGCTGATCAATGTCTCCTGAGGGGCACCAAAGTCATCGCCATACTTAAAACCGGGGTCTTTTTTATGGATTAAATCTACTGCTTCTTTATAAGTTATTCTGGGAAATGGTTTTTTAATATTCTCCAGTTTTGTAGTATCCCTTTCTAAGATTTTCAATTCTTCTCTTCTCTGTTCCAAAACCCTCTCCACAATATAGACCACAAAATCCTCCTCAAGTTCCATAAGGCCATCAAGTTCCAGATAGGCAACCTCGGGCTCAACCATCCAGAATTCGGTCAAATGCCGGCGGGTCTTTGATTTTTCAGCCCGAAATGTTGGTCCAAAGCAATAGACCTTACCCAGTGCGCCTGCGGTTGCTTCGTTATACAGTTGACCACTCTGGGTTAAATATACGGTCTCTCCGTAATAGTCAACCGGGAATAGAGTCGTTGTCCCTTCCACACAAGATGGTGTAAGGATTGGCGTGTCTGCATTGATAAATCCCCGGTCATCTAAAAAATCCCGAATTGCCTTGATTATTGTATGTCTTATTCTTAATATCGCATTCTGTTTTTTTGAACGAATCCAGAGATGGCGAATGGGCAGAAGAAATTCTACCGAATGGGGCTTGGGAGTGATGGGATAATTCTCAACCAACTGCACTATCTTCAGTTCTTTCGCCACAATCTCATATCCACCTGGTGCCCGTGTGTCCTTCCGCACCGGCCCTTTTATTATAAGCGATGACTCCTGGGTAATTTTATCGGCAATCTCAAAAATCTCGGGTCGGGCTTCGCCTTCGCTGATTACGGATTGGATAATACCTGTCCCATCACGGATGAGCAGGAATCTAATCTTTCCTGAAGAGCGCTTGCTATACAACCAGCCCTTTATCTCAACCTCTTCACCATCATATTTTCCAATATCCTCAATATAAACCTGCATATTCAAATATACTCTATTTTTTAAAAAAGTCAACCGAGTATTTAGTCGGAATTCAATCACAACTGGATTCAGGGGTAAGGAACATCACTTCAGAATTTCCCTCTCGTCAAGAATTATATTCACACCCTGTGCCTTCTGCTATATATTATCCTGTTGACATCTTCCTATTTTATTGTATAATAACCAATGCGAGTAGTTCAAATTCCCAGGAAGGAATTACTATTAAAAGAACTTCAGGAAATTGGGGTTGACCCGAATGCCATCCCCATCTTCCAAAATAAGGCTGAATATTTAACAATCAAACTTGAGGGACTCTCCCCTGCCCAGGCAAATATTCTGAAGCAGACCTCACTCATCTGCGGTGCTGATACAGCAATTCCAAAGGGTGCCTATGGTGGAGATAAAAGAAAGAAATTTACTGTGCTCCTTTTTGCCAACAAGAGGGAGATTGAAAAAATTATCACCCGATTAACCGAGCAACCCGGGATGGAAAAGATAAAGGATTGCCTTTTTGAATTCATTACCGAGAAAGACTTACCGGTTCTGAAACTCAATGGCGATGAGATTAAGTTCCACCGCACCTATATAATGGGAATTATCAATATAAGTCCGGATTCTTTTTACAGCGGAAGTCGTTATACAACATCATCTACAGTAAAGAAGGTGATTGAGGAGATGGAAAAGGAAGGAGCGGATTTTATTGATATTGGTGCGGAATCAACCCGACCCGGTGCCGAGATGGTAACTGAAGAAGAAGAACTTCGCCGTCTTAAAGCAATTTTACCAGTCGCAATGAAGACGGCCCGAATTCCAATTTCTGTTGATACCTATAAACCTGCAGTTGCGGAATTCGCCATTGACCAGGGGGTTAAAATAATAAATGACATATCAGGTCTGGGCTTTAACAAAATGATGGCAAAAATAATCGCCAAAAATAGAGTGGGCGTTGTCGTAATGCATATCAAGGGAACACCAAAGACAATGCAGATAAATCCCCAATACAAAAACCTGATGGATGAAATCCATAATTATCTAAAGGCGCGAATTCAATTTGCCATTGATTGTGGCATTGAGAGAGAAAGAATCATTATTGACCCTGGTCTTGGTTTTGGTAAAAGACTTGAAGATAATTATGAAATCATTGAGCGGCTTGGTGAATTAAAAATTTTCAATAGACCAATCCTTGTTGGACCATCCAGGAAGTCATTTATTGGCAAGCCATTTGGCCTTGAGCCAGAAGAGCGGCTTGAAGGAACCCTTGCGGTTGAGGCGCTTCTCATAAAAAATGGGGCATCAATTTTGCGGGTTCATGATGTGGCGGAGGCAAAAAAGGTTGCCCTTTTGATTGACAGGATTACAAAATGAAGTTATTCGGATTTTTAGAGATTAAAACCCTTGACATCATTGATATTATAATTGTCGCAATACTCTTTTATCAATTCTTCAAGTTTATAAAAGGAACCAAGGCAACCCCGATTCTCTTTGGTTTAGTTCTTTTTTTTGTAATATCATTCATTGCCCGATGGTTCAATTTAAGGGCACTTGCCTGGATTATGAATTCAATCCTTGCGGTCTGGGTTGTTGCCTTCGTCATCCTCTTTCAGCCAGAAATAAGAAATGCCCTTGCCCGGGTCGGGAGGCAAAGACCATTAAAGTTTTTTTTAAAAATTGAGGAATCACCAATCGTGGAGGAGATTATTGATGCGGTAAAGAAATTATCTGAAGAAAAGTATGGCGCTTTAATCGTAATCCAGAAGAATATCGGTTTAAAGGATATTGTAGAAAGCGGAGTTCGGATTGATGCCCAGGTGAATTCAATGCTTTTGCAAACGATATTCTTTCCTGATGCACCCCTTCATGATGGTGCCTGTGTTATTCAGGGTGATAAAATAGTCGCCGCTGGTTGTATCCTTCCTCTGAGTGATGACCCTGATTTAAGTGGCAGGTTTGGACTCCGCCACCGTGCAGCACTCGGCGTTGCTGAACATTCGGATGCTTTCTGTATTGTAGTATCAGAAGAGACCGGAAGGATTTCATTTGCCTATAAGGGCAAACTCATTACCCGGGTTGAAATTGAAATTTTGCATAGAACATTGAAGTCCATTCTGAAGGAGTGAAATATGAAGAAAACCCATATTATAGTAATTGTCGTGGTAGCCCTGGCAATTATTATTGGACTTTTAATCGGACTGGGAATGAAGGAAGGCGGTTTAGGTTATCAGGGCAATATTGGAGTGATTGAAATTGAAGGGATAATAGAATCAGCCAAGAAGACGGTCAGAGACATAAAGAGATTTAAGGAAGACCCGGCAATTCCTGCGGTCATCATCAGGGTTGACTCTCCCGGAGGCGGGGTTGCTGCTGCCCAGGAAATTTATGAGGAGATTAAGAAACTTAAGGAAAAAAAGAAGGTTGTTGTTTCAATGGGTGCCCTTGCAGCGTCCGGTGGATATTATGTCTCCCTGCCTGCGGACATCATTGTCGCCAATCCCGGCACAATCACCGGTTCTATTGGAGTGATAATGGAATTCACTATTCTTGAAGAATTGATGAAGAAATTGGGAATAGATTTTGAGGTTGTAAAATCCCGGGAACATAAGGACATCGGCTCGCCCTTCAGGAAGATGAGCGAGAAAGAGAAAAAACTCCTCCAGGAAGTAGTGAGTGATGTCTATGAGCAGTTTGTTGATGCGGTCTTTGAAAATCGGAAAATTCCCCGAGATAGTATTCTGAAATTTGCCGATGGAAGAATTATCACCGGACATCAGGCAAAAAAACTCGGCCTTGTTGATACATTGGGCTCCTTTGAAGATGCAGTAAAGATTGCCGGTGACCTGGTGGGGATTGAGAAGCCAAATTTAATCTATCCCCCAAAGAGATTCAGTCTTATTCAGTTAATTACCGAACCTGTGGAAACAATTTTGATTCCCAAAATCTATTTTCTGTGGAAGTAGATAAAAATAGATTTATTCTATTGACTCTTCTCATCTTCGCATTCTTTACCTTCTGCAAAAAGGCACCTTACAGTCCCCGACTCCCAGAATATATCAAGGCTGAAAAGGAGTTAAGAAAAGATATTACACCCGAGCAGGGTCTTGATGATTCAATTGCGAACCTACAAAAAAAATACCGGATAGAACTTAAAAGGGAGTTGGAGAAATTGAAGAACAACCCCGAGTCCTGGTTAAGACTCATTAAAGAACTGACCGATGGAAAATAAGTATTTCGGCGTGATTGAAGGATTCTATCATCGTCCTTATACATTTTCCGAGAGAGGGGATTTGATAAAATTCCTTGCACATCTGAATTTAAATACCTATGTCTATGCACCAAAGTCTGACCCCTATCACAGAAAGGAATACCACAAACTATACCCCGCAAAAAAGGTGGAAGAGTTTAAGAACCTGAATAACCTGGCGCAAATTTCAGGAGTTTATTTTAACTATGCCCTGTCTCCGGGTGTCAAGCCAGATATGAAATCTATTATAAAAAAAATTTCCCAGATGATTGAAACTGGTATTAAACACTATAGCCTCCTTTATGATGACATAAAAATAACATTAAATAGTGAAAATGCCCGGATTCAAACTGAGACCGCAAATGAATTATACGAATTTTTAAAGAAAAAAGTAGGTAATCCTATACTTTTCTTCTGCCCCACTCAATATTGCGGTTTTGAAGAATCTGATTATCTTAAAAAAATTGCCGAAAACTTAAACTTGGAGATAAAAATTTTCTGGACCGGACCAAAGGTTGTATCAAGGCGAATAACCGAAAAGGACATTGATAGAATAAGCAAAATCATAAAGAGAAAACCTCTCATCTGGGACAATCTCTTTGCCAATGACTATATCCCCGGGGTCATCTGGAAATTTCCCTATCGCGGTCGGGAACCGGAAATTATTGGAAATGTTTGTGGCATCCTCATCAATCCAATGAATCAATATAAGATGTCAAAACCCCTTATCTTTACTGCAGCAAGATTCTTCTTAAAACCCTGTAACTACATTCCAAAAGATACCTGGCGAGAGGCAAAAAATATAATATTTAAAATTGGAGACCGCTTGACTTTTCCACCTTTCTGATTATATTTAGGTATTGGATTTTCAATCCAATACTTTGGATTCAAACGGATAAAATAATGGATTATGCGGATGAAAAAACGGACAACCACAAGCGCCTGCCCTGAATCCTGACTTACGTCAGGACAGGTTTATTTCAGGGGTTGTCCCGACATTAATTGGTGAATGGTTAAATATTTAAAGGGATAGGAATTTGAAAAATTCCTATCCCTTCAATAAATTAAAAAGGGACCCCTCACCTTAATCCTCTTCCCGTTTTAACGGGGAGAGGGAAGGGTGAGAGGCGGGGGTTCAGTCCGCCAAGTTACGTGGCGGACTGATGTATGTTCAAGTAATGGATTTTGAAAAAATCCATTACTTCAAATATAAAAGGTAAGTTTTCCCTAAAATGTAGTTGCCTGATTTATCAGGCAAGAAAGATTAAAAGCCCAATGAATTGGGCAACTACAATTTTATATCCCCCTTTTGTAAAGGGGGAACAAGGGAGATTTATGGGGTTTCAAGGGGAGAATCCCCTTGATGATGTTCAGGTATAGGAATTTGAAAAATGGCTTCGGTCGCTTCGCTCCCTTGCCTAACCTTCGGTTAGAGCACTATACTTAATAATGAAACTTTTCATTATAGAAAAAAGGCGACAAGATATTCAGAAAAGGGCGGTATGAATAAGAAAATACCTAAAAGTCCAAAATTTCTAAACTACCTAAATTTTAGGCATTTAGGTGTTTTGGCATTTAGGCATTTATTATATGGGGTTTTCAGGGGGTATCCACCTGAATATCTTGGAATATTGGATTTTCAATCCAATACCTTGGATTCAAACGGACTCGCGCGGATAAAGACGGACGTTGTCGGGCAAAGCCCTGGCATGGGACAGTGCGTCAGTCCATGCTGTTTGCATCTGCTTCCTCTCCGTTTGAATCAGCAACTAACCGAGTGAAAGCGAAGTTATCTTTAAATAGTATGAAAGTTTATGCAATAATTGTTGCCGGGGGTAAGGGAAGACGCTTCGGCGGAATGAAACAATTCTTTACTTTTAAGGGAAAACCAATTCTGGTTCATACCATAGAAATATTTGAGAGAAATAAAAATGTCAACTCAATTATTCTGGTAGTGCCCCCCCGGATGATTGGACGAACAAAAATGCTCTTAAAAACTTATGAACTAAAAAAAATAGAGAAAATTGTTCCTGGTGGTAAGCGAAGGCAGAATTCGGTTCTCAATGGAATGAAGGCAATAGAAAAAAAGGATGCAATTGTAGTAATCCACGATGCGGTTCGTCCCTTTGTCTCTCAGAATCTCATCAATCGTGGCATCAGACTCTGTAAAAAATATCAGGCAGTGATATTTGGTCTTCCGGTCTTTGAAACAGTGAAGTATGCCAGAAGGAACAGAGTTATTAAAACTGTTTCACGAGAAGGTCTCTTCACCATCCAGACACCACAAGTTTTTCAATATCAATATCTTTATTCGGCTTATGAAAAAGTTGACTTTAAGAAAAATTTTACTGATGAATCACAAATCTTAGAATCGGCCGGCCTTCCGGTTTACATCTTCAAGGGAGAGGTTAAAAATATAAAGATAACCACAAGGGAAGATTTAACAAAGGCAATTTAGATGAAAAATATTGTTGTCTTTGGCTCTACCGGCTCAATTGGCAAAAATACCCTTGAGGTAATAAAGAATCTGCCCAATTATAGAATCACCGGGCTTGCCACATTCTCAAACTATAAACTTCTGGTGAATCAGGCAAGAACTTTCAAACCTAAATATGTGGCAATTTATAATGCAAAATACTACACTCACTTAAAAGGGGACCTAAATAAAACAAGGATATTCTGTGGTGAAAATGGTTTAATAGAAATGATAAAAAATACGGACGCGGAGATACTGGTGGCTGCATTTGCCAGTGCCGTCGGGATAAAGGCAATAATTGAGGCAATAAAAAAGAAAATGAGAATTGCCCTGGCGACAAAGGAAATTCTGGTGAGTTTTGGAGAAATTGTGATGAAGTTAGTAAAAGAATATAAAACCGAACTCATCCCGATTGATAGCGAACATTCCGCAATCTACCAGTGCCTTGAGGGAAGAGATGTTAATGAGATACAGGCAATCATCTTAACTGCAAGTGGTGGCCCATTTTTGAATAAACCAATAGAGAATGTAAAAAAGATAGATGTTCTCAACCATCCAATCTGGAATATGGGCAAAAAGATTACCGTTGATTCGGCAACAATGATGAATAAAGGACTTGAAATAATTGAGGCACATCATCTCTTTGGCCTTCCTCCAGAAAAGATAAAGGTCTTAATCCATCCCGAGGCAATCTGCCATTCACTTGTTCAATTTGTGGATGGCTCATTTCTTGCCCAGTTATCGGTTCCGGATATGAGACTCCCGATTCAATATGCCCTCACTGCCCCAAAAAGGATGGTCTCTTTAATCAAGAATTTAAATCTAAGCCGGGTCAGGCAATTAAATTTTCAATCACCAGATTTTAAAAAATTTGCGGGTCTGAAACTCGCCTACGATGCCTTAAAAATAGGCAGGAGTATGCCCGCAGTTCTAAATGGTGCCAATGAGGAGGCGGTAAGACAATTCCTCGCTGACCGTTTAAAATTTTCCGATATTCCAAAGGTGATAAAAAAGACGATGAATGCCCACCAGGCCTTTCAGGGCGGTATTGAAGACTATCTGTGGGCGGAAAACTGGGCAAGACAATTTGTGAGAAAAATAATTGAGGAGGTCTCTTGATTATCATCACAATCATTGCATTCCTTTTTATCATTGCCTTTTCTGTAACAATCCATGAACTGGGCCATCTTCTTTTGGCAAAGTTATTCAAAATCCCGGTGGAAAAGTTTTCTATTGGATTCGGACCACCACTGGTTAGAAAAAAAATCGGAGAAACCGATTTTCGCATTGCATACTTTCCGGTTGGTGGTTATGTCAAGATGACCGGTGAAGATGAAGGTGAAATTCAGATATTTAAGAAAAAACAGGAGGTTGAATTTGAGAGGTCCATAGTTGATGGAGAAACTGTGCCCGGTTTCTATGATGTCCCCATTTATCATCGGATTCTGGTGGTCTTGAGCGGTCCAATTTTCAATATCCTCTCCGCAGTCATTGTGCTCTTTTTTGTTTATGTGGTTTTCGGAGTATATGTAAATCCCCATTTAAGAATAAAGGTTGAAGAGAAAAACTTTGCAAAAGAATATGGATTTCTAAACGGAGACTCCTTGATCGCCATCAATGATAAGAAACTTAATTCCTGGGATGATTTTTTAAAGTTTATAGACCTTAATCTTAATAAGAAGATTGAAATAACCTTGAAGAGAGAAGACCGGGTAATAAAAAAAGAACTTTTCGTGGAAAGCGAATCATTAGGCATCAGCCCTTTAATTCCGCCCGTGATTGGCTCGGTCAAGATTGGTGGTCCTGCCGACCGCGCCGGTTTGAAAACCGGCGACAGAATCCTAAAAGTTGCCCAGAATGAGATTGATGATTGGGATGAGTTTGTCAACCTGGTTAGGAGTTCAAAAAATGTACCCCTGAATTTTGTCTGGGAAAGCGGTGGCGAAGTCAAAGAGGCAGAAATAACCCCCCTTCCCTATTATGACCCAATTCTAAAGGATACAATTGGCCAGATTGGGGTAATGATACAGATGGCAAAAAATCGTATTTATCCTCATCAGGCATTTGTGATGGCAATAAACAGAACCATTGAAATCATTGGATTAACCCTGAAAACTCTGTATCAGTTGATTCTGGGAAAGGTATCAAGGAAGGCACTGGGTGGACCAATTGCCATTGCCCAGTTGAGTGGTGAATCTGCCCGATGGGGTTTTGAAAATTTTTTGGGCCTGGTAAGTATCATCTCAATCAATCTTGGTCTGGTAAACCTCTTCCCGATTCCAGGACTTGATGGCGGGCACATTGTGATTGCCATTATTGAGGGAATAAGGAAGAAGCGATTTACCCGCAAGACGAGAATGGTCATTCAACAGATTGGTTATACAATTCTTTTGCTCCTCATCATTTATGTTACATTCAATGACCTGACAAGATGAAAATTCTCTTCTACTTCCCGGTCTCAGCAACCAGGAGATTTGAACCACTCACCGCAATTAAAGGAAGTGCTTTTTTTAGAAGGCCAAACTACGATGCGATGCGACTTTCCTATCTATCCCGGGGTAATGAATTTTACTATTTTGACGAGAGGATTGAATCCTGGCCCGAATTCTCACCCGATGTTGTGGTAATCAATACCCCTCTGAATCTTGTTTACTATGTAGAATCAACAATAAAAAAAGGATACTACAAAGGAGTAAAAACAATCGGCTATGGAATATATCCCACACTCTTTCCGAATGATGCAAAGAAAATCTTTGATTCGGTAGTGAAGGGCGATATTGTCCCAATCTGGCAAAAAATCCTTGAAGACTTAAAAAGTGGCCGACTTGAACCGATCTATGAGAACAATGAAGATAAACAATTCTTCAAAGTGGAAAGGAATGCCGAATTGAAATATGGCTTTACCCCCCTAATTTCCCAGTTACGAACCCAGTTTGGCTGTCAGTGTGCAATGGAATTTAAAGATTATTGTTATGAGAGCATCTATTATAGAAAAGTCTTTAGATGGAAACCAGAGGAAGTTGCCCGGGAAGTAAACAGTCTTACCCGCAAGGTAATCTATATTATGGATGATGACTTCCTTGATGATATTGACTATGCCCTGGAAATTCTTGACCGCTGCTGGATATACAAAAAGATGTGGATATTCCAAACTAAAGGGAAGATTTTCAAGTATGTAGAATTATTCCCAAAGTTGCGGGAAAATGGGGTAAGAATTATATATCTAAAAGAAGATTGGCTGGGTAATAATTTAAGGGAAAAAATTGACGAAAATCAATTTTTTAAGGAAAAAGAATATGAAGTGAATTTGGTTCACGGACACAGAATTGCAGTTGGTGCAAAAATAATTCTGGGTTTTGAAGGTGAGGACTATCATTTCTACAGGAAACTATTAAAATTTTTAATAAAACTGAAATTGGATTTTATTGAAATTTCTGCCCAGACACCAATGCCCTTCACAAATGCCTACAAAAAATACGAAAAAAATCGTCAGATTATAAAAGACCTTTCGCTTTATGACCGATGGATGCCTGTGGTAAAACTTGGAACTGCAAACCAGAATGACCTCTATTCCTGGATGGAATGGCTCAGAGATGGTTTCTACTCCTGGGATTCTATCATTCGGAGAATGATGTTTGCCGGGCAAAAGTTTGGAATTTACAATACCCTCTTTTTTTACCTGATTCCCAACCTCTCCTATCGGGAAAACTTTTTAGAAAAGGTGGGTTATCCCCCATGAGTCTGATTGTATTTCTGCTCCAAATTTCTCCCTTTAATCAGGCAAATTTCGTCGCCCTGCCGGTCCGTTCATTAAGCATCTTTACGAATCCTGCAGGACTTGGTATAAACCAGGGTGGAGAAATATTTTTTACTTATCTTCCAAAAAGATTCACCGGTGGCGTTGCCATCGGCAATTTAGGTTTTGGCATTTTACGAGATACCCTCGTCACATACGAACTTGGTGCTGGGGTCAAACTTCCTGGTGCATTTGCCCTTGGCTTTGCCCGACAATCTGGTGATACTACAGAATCTATTTTAGGAATTCTCTGCAGACCGAATAACTATCTAATCGGCGGATTCAAAACCAATCTTGAAGAGAGAAAATATCTCTCTTTTGGTATGGGAATAAGTCTTCTTAATTACCTGATTTTAGCCGGACAGATGGACTACGAAGGTATTGCCCCAGTATATAATTACCACCTTGGTATAATTTTGATGTCCCTTGAAGGGGTCAATTTGAATTTCCTGTTTAATAAAGATTCCTCCTGGGGAATCGGTATTGAACTGTATACAAGTAAATTAAAACTTGCTGGATTATACTTCAGTGAAAACAGGAAATTCATCTTTGGTATTATGATTTCCGCACAAAATTTTGGAAAATAATTGGTATTAAAATGAATGAAGGTATTCATAGATTACTCGGGCAAACCTTTTGCCGATACCCGAGACCTTCGCAATATCATCTTCGCCCGCCCTTTTTAACATCTCAACACTTCCAAAATGCCTTAATAATATTAACTTCCTCTTTTTACCAATTCCGGGTATGTTATCAAGAAGGGAAACAGTAATCTCTCTCCCCCTGACTTTTCGGTGATAGCCGATTGCAAAGCGATGTGCCTCGTCGCGAATTCTTTTTAACAGAACAACACTGCGGGAGAGGGAAGGAATTGATACAACCCTTCCATCAGGATAGTATAACTGGTCACTCCTTTTGGCTATAGCAAAGACCGGAATGGGTAAATCTATCTCTTTTATTACCTCAACTGCCGCATTTTGTTGTGCCTTACCACCATCAATGAGTAAGACATCTGGCATTTTTCCTGAAGATTTTATATCATCAAGTCTCCTTTTAACAATCTCCTTTATCATCGCAAAGTCATTCTGCCCGCTCACCCTTTTTATCCGATAACGACGGTAAAGATTCTTATGCGGTTTACCGTCATAGAATGCCACTGATGCACCAACCGCAAATTTTTCTTTTAAATTTGAAATATCAAATGCCTCAATCCATCTCGGAGGTTTTTCTAATTGCAAAATATTCTGAAGTTCAATAATTGGAGTGGGTGTCCTTCTTTTTATCACTGCACCAGCAAGTTCGGTCTCCGCATTCTTCTCTGCCCACTGAAGGAGATTTTTAATCTCCTGATTTTGCGGGATATTTAATTGCATATTTACCCCTTTTTCCTCAAACCATTTTTTTTGAATCTCCCACTCACTCGGTTCTTTTGCTACAATAATCTCCTCGGGCAGAAATGAAATGTGGGTATATATCAGACGAATGAATGCAGAGATTATATTCTCGTTGGTTTCGATCTTGGGAATCTTAAGATGATAAACTTCTTTTGAGATAAGCCGATTTTCTCTTATTCTAAAAAGGCAGGCAATACAATGAATTCCGCTCCTTGCAATTCCGATAATATCGCGACCTATCCCATCACTTGTGACAATCTGCTGGCGCTGGGTTATCCTTCTTATGGCAAACAATTCATCCCTTAATATCCTTGCCGCCTCAAAATTCTCCTTCTCCGCATATCCCCACATCTTCTGTTCAATTGCCCGTGATACTTCATCAGATTCGCCTTTCAAAAATTTTATTGCCTTTTTTACAAGTTCCTGGTAATCTTTCTGGCTTATCTTCCGCACACAGGGGGCACTGCATCTACCAATACTTGATAAGAGGCAGGCGCGGACAAGTGGTTTAGTAAAATCTTTATTACAGGAGGCAATTTTGAATATCTTGCATAAGGCATCCCGAGTCTGACGCAGGGCACGGGCGCTTGTGTAGGGTCCAAAAATTAACGAACCGTCTGGTTTTAAATCCCTGGTAAAAATAATTCTCGGATATTCCTCCTGAATCGTTATTTTCAGATATGGGAATTTCTTATCATCCTTTAGTCTTATGTTATATTTGGGTTTGTGTAATTTAATTAAAGATTCTTCAAGGGTCAATGCCTCGGTATCGGAATTTGTAATAATAATATCAATATCCGATGAGTTTTTAATGATTGATTTGATGCGTAAGTCAGGGTTGCCTAAATATGAACTCAAACGATTCTTTAAATTACCTGCCTTGCCTATGTATATGGGCTTATTCTTTAAATTCTTAAAAATATAAACCCCCGGCGCTGCCGGGCTCTGCTCAATCTTCTCTTTTATAATTTCTTCCATATCCGCTTTCCTCAATCATCAATCAAAGGGGTTGTCCCCCTATCTTTAAAAATTTTCCTCCGTTATACGGTTTCGCTGCCCGCACCAAGATTAAATTCCAAATTCCAAGCACCAAATTCCAAACAAATCCTAAATCACAAATTTTAAACTATTACCCCGGTTCACGGTAAACGTTTCACGACTCCCCCTTCTTCCCCCCTTTACAAAAGGGGGAATTTATTCTGTTTTTATCCGTTTGAATCCGAAGCAAAAAATCCGAAACAGATTCAAAATTCCAAATTCTAAACGATTGTCTTTGGAGATGGTAGCGAGTAGAAAAAAATTACTTTGAACTAATCACCATTATATCATCAAAGAGAATTGCCGGGAGAGCCTTCCCGAACATAAATACAGGATGGAGTTCATTCTCTACATCAACTACATTTTTCATCACCTCATAAATATTACCCGCAATCATTGTATTCTTCACCCGGCATAAAATTTCACCTTTTTCTACATATATACAGGGTTCTATACCCACCGAGAAGTCACCGTTTATTATATTACCACTGTGCGCCCCCAATACACCACCAACGATGATGCCTCTATCAATGGAACTGATAAGTTCATTGAGACTCTTATTGCCGGGTTTAATGAAGATATTTTCTAAAGAAGGTGTGGGCTTTAATGCTGCAATCTCACTGCCCCAGGTGGCAGATTTAAAACCATTGCCTGTGGATGATACTCCCATCTTATCTGCATAAAACAGGTCGTAATAGAAATTTTTCAGTATTCCATTTTCCACAATCATCAATTTTCTACACGATGTTCCTTCGTCATCAAAAGCCCTTGCCAGTGGATATTCATCGTTAAGGGGGTCATCATAAATCGTTAACTTTTCACTGAAAATTTTTTCATTAAGTTTATTGACAAGGGGTGATTTTTTGTAATAAATATTACTCCCGTTGGTGCCGCTCCCCAGCCGCCAGAGCAGAACATAGAGGGTTGCGGGCAGGAATAGAACTTTCATTCTGCCACTCTTTAATTTTTTAATTGGTTTTGCCATCTGATAAAATTCGGCAAATTTATTAAGCATTTTCAAATTTACTTTTGAGAACGATTTATTGGAAAAAATGTAATGTAAACCAGAAGCAGTATTGGGAAAGATTGCACTGCAAACTAAAATATATAAAGACGCCCGATAATTTAATTCAAGACCCCGCGTGTTTTGAATATTAACATTTATAGTTCCAAATTCAGCCGAAATATCAATCTTTGAATCCAACTTCGTCCTGAGAAATTCGTTTATTCGGCGACATTCGTTAGTTACGATTAGAGAATTCACCTGTTCTATTTCTGGATTGTATGTATTAAGTCTTGGAATTTTATTTTGGGAGGGGAATTTGAAATTCGTTTTTATATTAGCCTTCAAGGAATCCAGCGCACCATCAATAAGTTTATCCGGGTTGATAAGATTTTTTGTATAGGCAAAACCGAGGGTTTTATTTTTTAGAATTCTTAAAGAATAGCCAGACTGAATAGAACTATCCAGTTCATTCAATTTTCCATTTTCATATTTCACGACCTGAAATGCAGTTCGGTAGTGATACAGTTCAGCACTGTCTACTTTTTTCCCCATCTTGGACAAAATTTTTTCCATTATCGGCCTCCCACAATTACACCTTTAATGAGAATGTGGGGCGAACCATAACAGGAGCGTATATTCATCTGTCCCTTTCCACAACCTCCGACCTCACATAGTTTAAGGTCGTTACCGATTGCCCCAATGTTGTTGAGTGTTTCGGATAGATTTCCGGAAATGTTAATGTCCCTTATCATCTCGGTGATTTTCCCATTCTTAACAATGTAGCCAAATTGGGCACCGAATGTGAAATTTTCACCGCTTGTCTGACCACCCATTGAATCACATAGATATAGACCGTCCCCCAAAATTTGAATTAACTCCTCAAATTTTTTATCAGCGGGCTGGATATATATCGTTCCCATTCTTATGATTGGCGGATAGCGATAATCTTCGGCAACACAGTGGCCATTGGGGAGCTCTCTAAATGCCCGGGCAGTGCGCCGGGAATGGAGTCTGCCCATAAGAACTCCATTTTTTAACAATTGAACTGGCTGGGCAGGTACCCCCTCATCATCATATTTATAAAATCCCAGTTGTCCAGGAGTTGTTGGGTCATCAATAATATTCAAAATTTCAGCGCCTAATCGGGCACCAATTTTCATACGCCTTCTCATTGAGGGGTTATTTTCAATCAAATCTGCCTCGGAAAAGTGACCAAATGCCTCGTGGGTAAAGACCCCAGCAAGATTTTGATTAAGAATTACATTATATACACCACCTGTAACGGGCTTTGCCTTAAGAAGTTCATTTGCAATTTCTGTCTTTCTTACAAACTCGTCTTCTCGATTGCGTAAAATTGCAAATCCGTTACTTCCACCAATTCCCGCTCTAACCGTCTGAATTATCTTACCATCACTGCTTGTGATTGTACCCGCAATCCTTGTGGTAACCAACTTCTCCCTTATTTCACTCCCTTCTGTATTCACAAAAAACTTTTCCCTTATCACTTCACTATATGTAAAATCGGTGTGGATTGTAGTCTTAGATTCATAGGGAATTTTGTTATAATGACGGAGTAATTCAATCTTTTCTTCAATACTTACTCTCTCGGGGTCTTCATTTAACTCGGGAATAAATGAATCTTTAACAATTTTTACCCGTGCGAAATCAACCGGAATTCTATTATTTTTTGCCATTGCCTGGGCATTTTTTGTAGCCATTTTTAATGCCCGTTCAAAATCTTTTTCTTCGGTAAAGGTCACGCAACTGAGTGAACGATTTTTTAATAACCTTAAAACAAAACCATCTGTAGGACAGGAACTGATCTCCGTAATCTCTTTACCAGAAAAAACAACCTTTGTTTCAGTCTTAATCTCATATCTGATGTCAGCATAAACCCCATCCAATTTTGATAAGAACGATTTCAATCTCTCTATCATAATCTATCCTTTCACAACCCCCAAAGGTCTCATCCGGGCAACCTTCCTTGAAATGCCCGCACCATCAACGGCTTCAATTACCATATCAATATCCTTATAGGCCTCAGGAACTTCCTCCCTCAAAACCTCGCTGGAGGCGCAGAGCACATAAATTCCCTTTTCGGCGAGTTCCTTATCAATTCTCCTGCCCCTTGTAACATCAAGTGCCTTTGTCCGAGAGAGCAATCTCCCTGCACCATGGCAGGTAGAACCAAATGTCTCAAGCATTGCCCTTTCAGTCCCTAATAAGAGATAGGAATGAGTTCCCATATCTCCTGGAATCAATACTGGTTGTCCAATCTTTTTATAGACCTCGGGAACATCTTTGTGGCCAGTAACAAATGCCCTGGTTGCCCCTTTCCGATGGACGCATACCTTTTTGATTTCTCCATCTACTTTATGTTCCTCAAATTTTGCAATATTGTGTGCAACATCGTAAATTAAATGCATCCCCAGTTCTTCTGCTTTTTTACCTAAAACTTTTTCAAATGCCTCCCTTACCCAGTGCATAATACACTGACGGTTTGCCCAGGCATAATTTGCGGCACAGGCCATCTGTTCAAAATATGATTTCCCTTCGGGAGAGTCTATGGGTGCACAGGCAAGTTGCCTGTCCGGGATGTTTATACCATATTTTCTTACTGCATTGCCAAGGGTTTTTACATTGTCGTCGCATATCTGATAACCCAATCCTCTGGAACCAGTATGAATCATTACCGTAATCTGTCCCACCGCTTCAATTCCCATCACCTTTGCTGATTCCGGATCAAAGATATTCTGAACCACCTGAATTTCCAAAAAATGGTTACCAGCCCCGAGTGTGCCGAGTTGCGGTCTGCCCCTTTCTATTGCCCTTTTTGAAACCCGCTCTGGATTTGCCCCCTTTAAAAGACCGTTCTCCTCAATTCGTTCCAGGTCTTCTTTCCAGCCGAATCCCTTCTTCACCGCCCACTGGGCACCACTGACCAGAACTTCCTTCACCTCATTATCATCAATTTTGATCTTGCCTGTAGAACCCACGCCAGAAGGGACATTTTCAAAAAGCGCACGCACCAGTTCTTTGATTTTTGACTTAATGTCTTCATATTTCAAATTGGTCCTTAAAATTCTAACCCCGCAGTTTATGTCATATCCTACACCACCGGGTGAGATGATGCCGGTCTTTACATCAAATGCAGCGACCCCACCAATTGCAAAACCATAACCCCAGTGGATGTCAGGCATCGCCAGAGAATAACCAACAATTCCCGGCAGGGTAGCGACATTGGCAACCTGTTCTGGTGCCTGGTCTTCTTTAATCTTTTCCAGCATCCTTTCCGAAGCGTAAATTATACCATCGGTCCTCATTCCCTCCTTGTAGGTCTTTGGGATTTTATACCGATAATCATCAATCTTTATTAACACGCCTTGCCAGGGCATATTCCTGCTCCTTTCGGTGACAATATTATACTTAAAAAACTACAAAAGTCAAGTTACCGTTTTAATTGACAGAAATTCCGAACCATCCAAAAACTCCCAATCCATCAGCACCTCTGTAATCTCACTATAATTACCTAAATTCACCTGAGGCTTGCTTGAGCAACTCCCGTAAATACTTGCCCCATGCTCCTCAATCCGCACTAACTTTGCGGCCAAAGGTATTTTTTTTAGCCCGGATTATTCATACTAAAAGTCATTGCGAGCCAAAGGCGAGGGCGTGGCAATCCGACGAAGTCGTTGCGAGTCCTCGCCCATTATCAATGGGCGGGATGAAGCAATCTCATTGAAATTCCTCGTCCGCCACACTGGATGGCGGACTCGGAATGACCCTTCGGGGCAGATTGCTTCGGAGTTCCTACACTTCGTTCAGGACTCCTCGCAAGGACAAAGAGGAAAATACCCTGTAATGACGGGAGATTGCTTCGTCGCTTTGCTCCTCGCAATTACAGGGGTAGTGGAAATTGCTTATAAATTTACCCGATGGCGGTCCTTGAGTTCTGCCTTCTTCCCCTTATTCCAGCCCGATACCTTGCTAAAATAACCAGTCACCCTTGTGATGTGGTCAATATACTGACTTCCACAGAATGGACAGGATTCTCTCAATCCCCTTGTGGTCTTGAAACAAGTGTTACAGGTTGTGAATTCTGGTGAAAACGCTATCTGGGCATTACGGGAAAGCCGGAATGTCTTGGTGACAAAGTTTGCAATTGATTCCTTTGCCGGCTGGGATTCACCAAGCCAGACATGGGTTAAAGCCCCGGCTTCAATCAGGTCATGAAACTTTCCTTCCCATCTCACCCGCTCAATCGGGTCAATTGGTTCACTAATATTCAGGTAGGTTGAATTTGTATAATAGACTGAATTGGTCTTCGGGTCACCCTTTATTATCCCACGGGCATCATTCGGGAAGTGTTCAAGATCCAGTCGGGCAAGACGATGGGCTGCAGATTCAGCTGGCGTCTGCTCCATAACAAAGCGCATATTATGCTTTTTTGAAAATTCCTTAACCTTGAGATATAAATAGGCAAGAATCTTAAGCCCAAATTTTAAAGCCGACTCTTCTTCATGCATCTGTTTACCAGTATGATACTGAACGAGTTCATTTAAACCAAGCAAACCAATAAGATATGTCGCACGGTAAAGTCTTAAATATGGTTCACCATCAAGTTCCATCGTTAAAAGTGCTAAAGGGCCATCATTTTTAAGATTGATCAATTTTTCAATAAATGCTTTCTTCTGGATATGTGCCTTAATTGCATAATTTAATAATTCATCAAGTTTTTTAAAGAGGAGTTCATCGTTGCCTTTTGCAAAATAAGCAGCGCGGGGAAGATTCAGGGTTACATTCTGTAGTGCGGTATAGCGCATCTTCCAAGGTGTATGGGCATCAGAGAGGTCGGATTCCTCTAATTTAAAGGAGAGCCGACAGCACTCCGAAATCTTTGCGGTTTCACCCCGGTCAAAGACATAATAGGTATTGCCCCGCTTTGAGGAGACTTCCGCAATATGATTTAAGAACGCATCGTGACCAGGGGTGCGGAAGAATTCTTCAGTGAGATGGACCAGAGGCTTTGGGAAGAAGAATGGACGACCGGTGCCATCTCCATCAAGATAGACATCAAAGAGTGCCCAGGCAAACCTCTGCGCCTCATTTATATATTCACCATATTTTTTGCCTGTATATTCGCCACCCGGACCAAGTGCCGGAACATCCCTGAAGTGTTTTGGAACTTCCCAATAGATATTCAAATCGGAGAATATTGCCTGGCCACCGCGGGCAACCGACTGCTGGGAATATTCAAATATCATCATCTGGGCAATCTGGTGGATTTCTTTATCAGATAGGTCAACCAAAAATGGCGCAAAGAAGATATTCACGGCGTCCCAGCCAATTGCCCCGGCAAAATGTCCCTGCAGTGCTGCAGAAAATTTTACCATATGGGCAAGCAGGGTGTCCGGGTGCCGGGCCGGTCGGGCAATTGAAAGGGCATTTGGTAGATTCAAGCCGAACTTCTTTACATATTCCAGTGATTGACCAGAGCAATATGGTCGGTCACCAAAGCCCAAATCGTGGAGATGAATATCGCCCCGGACATGGGCATCCGCAACATCCCGGCTGAAGACCTCGGAGAGCATATACTGCTTTTTAATTGTCTCGGCAAGGGTCATATTCGTTGCCTCGGGATTATGGGGGATATTAGCATTTTCCCGATTTGCATAAAGGATTATCTTTTCTGCATCATACAAAGGAACACCGAGTCTGGTATGCCTCAATCTTGCACTCTCAAGGCCATGCTCAATCAGTTTCATATTAACAATCTCGCGAATCAAAGAAGAAGATATAAGTTGGACATCTGAATTGAGAATGGTATCTTCGGTCTCCCGGGCAATCTTTTCCGCAGTATTTCGGTCAATATTTGTTTCGTTTATCAATGCCTGAACAATTCTTGAACGGTCCCAGGAGACAAAATCATCATCAGATGTCCTTACAAAGAGGGCATAGTCGGTCGTCTCCCTCTCTTCAGGCTTCTTTTCCAACAACCTCTTTTTTCTTAAAATTTCCCGCTGCTTTCTATATAATATAAATGCCTTGGCAGTTCGGGCATTCCCATTTTCAATCAAAATCTTCTCCACTGCATCCTGAATCTCCTCAACGGTTGGTGGTTTTTCTCCCTTTAATGTGTATAAAAAAAGCACAACCTCGTCGGCAAGGGCTTCGGCAATCTTTCTATTTTCACCACCGACTGCCTTTGCGGCTTTAAATATTGCATTGGTAATCTTTGATTTATCAAATGGCACCAATTTGCCATCCCGCTTAATGACATATTGAAAAATTTTTTCTTTGGGAACTTCTTCACCAAGACTAATCCTCAATGTTTTTTCTTCCATCTTCGCTCCTTTTTTAATTTAGAAAGTTCTTTAGCAAACATATCAATATTACGAAATTTGCGATAGACAGAGGCAAAACGCACATAACTCACCTCATCAATCTTTAGTAACCGGTCCAGAACCATCTGACCGAGTTCTGATGATTTGACCTCGGTCTGATAGCGGTCTGATAGACTATCCTCAATCTCATTGACAATTGATTCAATCTTCTCGCCTGATACTGGCCTTTTTCTGCAGGCAAGGGCGATCCCCCCCAAAAGTTTTGAGCGGTCATAAGGCTCCCTTGTGCCATCCCTTTTTATAACCACCAGCGGCATCCTTTCCACCGTTTCATAGGTTGTAAAACGGAAGTGGCACTTTCCGCATTCACGACGTCTCCTTATCACACTTCCCGCCTGCGAAGTTCTCGTCTCCAAAACCCGGTCCGAATCCTTTCCGCATCTCGGGCATTTCATACTGACCCCATTATATCATAAATAAAAGGACTTGTCAAGGGACAATAAGGGACTAAAAACACTATATATAGAGCCATCGCCCCTATTATATCCACAATTTAAACTCTGTCAAGGGACAAATTACTATTGACTTTTCCCTGAAAAGATTTATAATAAAAAATGCTTGTAAATTTAAATAGTATTCTTCCCCGGGCACAGAAATATCATTATGCGGTTGGACATTTCAATACCTCAAATCTTGAAATAACCCAGGCAATCATAAATGCCGCTGAGGAATCAAATGCCCCGGTGATTCTTGGAGTGAGTGAAAAGGCAATTGACTATGCAGGTTTAAAGGAAATCAGTTGGATTGTTAAAAGCATTGGCGAAAAATTAAAGATTCCGGTCGTGCTTCATCTTGACCATGGCGCTTCATTTGAAATTGTCTGTGAGTGCATAAAACACGGCTTCACCTCAGTAATGATTGATGCCTCCCATCTCCCCTATAAAGAAAATCTGAAACTGACGAAAAAAGTTGTGGACTATGCCCATAAAAAGAATGTCTCGGTGGAGGCAGAAATTGGCAGACTCGCTGGCATTGAAGACAATCTAAGTTCAAATGAGGCAATCTACACTGACCCGCAGGAGGCAAAGAGATTCGCAGAAGAAGCTCGGTGTGATGCACTGGCAATTGCCATCGGCACCTCCCATGGTGCCTACAAATTTAAAGGAAAACCAAGATTGAGGATTGATATACTGCAAGAAATTGCCGAAGAAGTGAAGATCCCCCTTGTCCTACATGGAGCATCGGGTGTGAAAAGAAAATGGGTCAATTACGCCAATAGATTCGGAGCCGAAATTGAGCACACATGTGGCATTCCGGACCACCTGATAAAAGCGGCGATAAAGGGTGGTATCTGTAAAATAAATGTTGATACCGACTTGAGGATTGCTTTTACGGCCGGGATAAGAATGTATCTGGCAAAAAAAAGAAGCGATTTTGACCCCAGAAGAATTCTTGGGGCGGGAAGGAAAATGGTAAAAGAAGTCGTGAAAGAGAAGATAAAATTATTTGGTTCAGAGGAAAAAGCGCCGGTATGAAGAAACTGACGAAAATAATCTTTACCACTTTATTTTTACTACAGGAATGCCATAAGAGAGAACCCATAATTGAAATTACCAACCCTCAAAACAATTCCATAGTGAGTGGAATTGTAAATATTACCGCAGAGGTAATTGATGGTGAAGATGTTTTGAGTATTGGATTTTTCATTGATGACTCGCTTGAATACTTTTGCACGACTGAGCCCTATTCTTATTTATGGAATACTTTGGAATTGCCGGATAGTTCACTCCATAAAATCTATGCAGAAGCATCATTCAGTGATGGTAAATATGCCTGTTCAGAGACGATTTCCGTCATTGTTTATAACACATTGCTCTTTTTTGATGATTTTGAATGGTATTATCCATCTCAATATCCCTCAAAATACTGGTTTATAATCTGGGCTGGCGTAGATGCCTATGTGGACACAAATTTTTCCTATCAAGGGGAAAATGGCTTCTGTTTGCTTGGTTCTAATGAATGGGTCAGAACCGATGGGGTTGAACTTGAACTAAAAGATTTAACCCACCTCTCCTATGAGTGTGCGATATTAGTTCCTTTGGAGTCCACTACCGGTGCCCTTGTCGGTTTTTTCTATAAAATCAGCCCCACCCTGGGCACGATGTATAATGGGGTTCTCTTTGATTACGAGGATAGCCTTGTTCAGGTTAGAGGAATGGACCCTCAGAGTACCAATTATAAGTGGCAGAGGGGAATCTGGTATAAAGTAAGAGTGAGTTTAGATTATGAAAACAGGTTAATGGATGTCTGGATAAATGAGAAGATGGTTGCTGATGATGTCACATCCGCACCCAAGGAGATTTCTGAAACATTCGCCCTATCCACCGAATATGGCGCAGGTGGTTCAGTCTATTTTGACGATGTAAAGGTATATAAGAAGTAAAACTTTACAAGAACATACATCAGGGGTTTTACCCCTGAAACCCACCCCTCACCCTTCCCTCTCCCCGTTAAAACGGAGAGAGGAATAAGGTGAGGAATCCTTTTGTACTGAAATTTTTCAAATTCCTATACCTCAAGATAGAGTAATCTCCAAGTTAAAAAGTGAAAAAATCTTGGACCATTCAAGAAAAACTTTGATGATTGGTCAGTAGATATGAGGTTTAAGATTCTGACTGAACTTTAGACCAAGGCAGTAAATTTTGCTAAGGCCTGCCTTGAGCACAGCAATAAAAGAGATGCAAAAAGGGTTTTAGAAAAGGTCTTAAAGATAATTCCAGATTCAGAAGAAATAAAAGAATTGTTGAGTGAAGTAGAAGTAATCATCACCAAATCTTGACTTCTCCAAATTTTTAAGTAATATTATTATGTGGAGGTAAAAAATGGAAACATTAACTATTCCGGCGCAATATAAAAACAAAAAATTGAAGCCTTTAGCACCGCTGCCAAGGGATGGCGAGTATGAAGCAATAATTGTGCTAATAAAAACAAATAAACAAAAAAACTATAATATGTTGCTAAAACTTAAACCAATCTCACTTGGAGAGGAACTAAAACCTCTGACACGCGAAAACTTCTATGGAAATTACAGGTAAGAGTGTTGTTGTTGACACTAATATCTGGATTTATTTTTTAAATAAAGATTCACCCTATCATAAAAAGGCACGGGGAAAAGTCGCTGATTTGCTGGGAATGGACTACTCAATTTTTGTTACAACTCAAATTATCAGAGAAATCTTTGTTGTTTTGACTAAAGGTGAATTAGTTGAAAAACCTGTAGAAGTTAAAAAGGCACTTACAAAAGTAAGTGAAATTTTAGAATCGGTAAATATTATTTATGAGAATAACGAAAGTTTAGAAATACTTACTGGATTAATTGCAAAATATAAATTAAAAGGTAAGAAAATCCACGATGCAAATGTTGTTGCCGTAGCCCTTGCCAATAATATTAAACACATTTTCACCAATAATGTTGACGATTTTAAATTTTTTACGGAAGTAAAGATTTTAACCTTTTAATATTCTATTTGACGATTTCAAAATTTTCAAATCATCGAATTATTAATTATACCCTCATTAATCCCAGCAATCACTTTCAAACAGGCAATCCGGACATCAAGGTAAAGATGTTCCAGATTTCCTCCCTTCAACTATAAAAAAGGCGGAGAATAACTCCGCCTTAAATCAATTGAACCCCTCTTTTACTTATTAACTCTATTTACTCTTACCTCAATAAGATAACCTTTTCTGTCTGCTTAAACTCGCCGGCTTCAAATCGCACAAAATAGACCCCAGCAGGAAGGTTGCGACAAAAATCATCATCGCCGTTCCACATTAATGACGCCTGGTAATTGGTTAAATGGTTAATATGTAGAGACAGGCCGCCGCACTTCTTGGCGGGCTGTCCATTGTCTCGGACAGGGACAAGCCCTGTCCCTACATCTTTTCTTTCTGTCATTCTGAGCGTTAGCGAAGAATCTCGTCTTATCGCCGGTTCTATTTAAATATCGTTCTGCGGAGACAACCCTTGTGGTTGTCCATTGCATCTGATGCGGGTCAAAGATGGACCCTACACCGGTTAATTTCTTAATACCAAAATATTGGCATGCTCATGGTCTAATACATTACTACATTCCATCATTCCATTATTAAATAATAATGGAATAATAAAAAATTCGCAAAAAATGTAGTTGCCCAATTTATTGGGTTTTATGACAGGAAGAAAATTTTAAAGTAAACTCTGCCACTACAATTTTTATTTTTGGTGCGAAACAATTTTTGCCACTCCACCAAATTCTGAAGATAATAGCCCGGTGAATTGAGCAACTACAACGGCATTTTTCGGAGAGGAACAAACCTTATCTTTATCCATTCCATATCCCCTTACTTGCGAAGCCGGAATAAAATTATACAAAGTTTTCTAAATTCATCTTCATCAATTTTGACTATTTCGGTATTTCGCCAATTGGCGAAATACCGAAATTTGAATTTGCAGGTTCTTTTATAGATTCTAAAAAAAATCCAGGAAACAGTCCCGGCCTGGCGCCGGGTCAAAATTCAGTAATTAGCCGATTACGAAGAAACTTAACCCGCCTAATTCATACTATTTTTGGTAATAGTTAAATTTTTCCTAATTTTCACCTGCTCTGGCACCCTGAATTATGCCCCGCACCCTGGCCTGGCGCCAGGCCAGGCTCGTTTCACGGGTTATTTCAGAGTCTAATAAAAAACGAATAGATGCTGAAATAGAGGCCCTGAACTTGATTCAGAGTAAGGTTCAGAATGACAGGGGGTTGAGGGCAGTTGGAAGATAGGGGTGCGAGAGCAGTCCTGTTAATCCAGTATTTTAGGAGTAGTAAGGAGAGACGGTATTGTCTTTTAGTAGTATGAAAAACTTTAAGAAAATTTTTTCTTGAAAAATTCTTCCAGTTCAGAAATCTTTTCTAAACTTCCACCGCCCCCTTCAGCAAGGTGGGATTTACCTCCACCGCCACCACCGATAATTTTACTCACGATTTTTATCATCGCATTTGCGGGTAATTCCTTTTCTAAGTCTTTAGTGGTAAAGACCAGATAATTAACTTTATTTTTTACAACCTCATAGAAAAAGCCGAGCAGGTGTGATGTCTTCTCCCGGACAATATCCGCAATCAGCCTCATCCCTTCAATTCCAAAATCGTCAAATCTTCTGATTACAAACTTCATTTTTTTTGCTGTTATTTCTCTAATTATCTCTTCAGCCTCAATTCGGGCAATTTTTATTTGATTCTTCCGATTTATTTCCTCAAGTCTTTTTACCTCTTTTTGCAACTCTTCAACCCGATTTATCAGATTTGTATCAACTCCTAAAAGTTCAGAGAGGGACCTGATTATTCTCTTCTGATTGCGCATCTCTTCCAAAAATCGCAGCCCAACCACCGCCTCAATCCTTCTCATTCCCGCAGCAGTTGACTCCTCACCCGTAATCTTGAAAAGCCCAACTTCCCCGGTATTTTCAAGATGTATCCCGCCGCAGAGTTCAATTGAAAAATCACCAATTTTTACCACCCGCACCTTTTCTCCATATTTCTCGCCAAAGAGTGCCATCGCTCCAAGTCTTTTCGCCTCTTCCAGACTGGTCCAGAATTTCTCAACCTTTATTGCCTCTAAAATTTTTTTGTTTACCAAATCCTCAATTGCCCTTATTTGATCTTCACTCAATGGTTTAAAATGGATAAAATCAAACCTGAATCTACCGGGTTCAACAAAAGAGCCTTCCTGGCGGGCATGCTCACCAAGAATCTTTCTCAATGCGGAATGCAGAAGATGGGTTGCGGTATGGGCACGGGCGCTCTCCTTTCTCTTTGTAATATCCACCCGGGCAATCACCTTTTCCGGTTTGAACTTTCCCTTCTTTACCTTGCAGTGACAGGTATTCATTCCTTGAAACCAGTATGTATCCAAAACCTCAAGGACAAATTCCCGGCCGACAATCTCACCCTTTTCACCAACCTGACCCCCAGATTCAGCATAGAATGGAGATTTTTCAAGGACAATCTCAACATTTTTATCGTATTCATTATAACGCAAAATTTCAGTTTCAATCTCATCCCTCTCATAGCCAACGAATTCGCCCTTTCCTTCTTTCAAAACCTTCCATTCACCCTTTGGGGTAAACTTTGCTTTGGCTCGGGAGACTTCCCTTGCCTGTTCAAGATAGTTTTTAAAACCCTCCTCATCTACTCTAATATTCTTTTCCTTTGCAATCTCCACGGTCAGTTCCAGGGGAAAGCCATAGGTATCATATAGTTTAAAGGCATCTTCACCGGTAATCTTTTTTTTCTTCATAGCGATTTCCTCAAAAAGTGCCAATCCCTTTTCTAAGGTATTGAGAAATCTCTCTTCTTCAGATTTTATTACCAGGGTAATCTCTTCCCTTCTCTCCACAAGTTCCGGATAGGTAGATTTATAGAGGTCAACGACTCTGGGAACAAATTTGTATAATGCCGGGCCTCTAATTCCCAAATTTCTTGCCAGACGGACTGCCCGCCGTAGAAGACGCCTTAGCACATATCCCCTCTCCTCATTGGAAGGGATGATACCATCACCAATAGCAAATGTCAGTGCCCTTATATGGTCGGCTATGACATTGATTGAGACATCTGTATTTTGATTCTCTCCATACCACACATTTGCCATTCCAGTAATTTCCTGAATGATTGGATAGAAAAGGTCGGTATGGAAATTTGAAGTTTTATCCTGTAAGATTGAAATGAGCCTCTCCAGTCCCATTCCAGTATCAACCCCCCGATTCTTTAATGGCAATCTTTCGCCGGAAACCTTCTGGTCAAACTGGGGAAAGACCAGATTCCAGATTTCTGAATATCGGTCGCAATCGCATCCCGGGGCACAGGTCTTTTTACCACAGGAAAATTTTTCCCCGAGGTCATAATAAATCTCTGAGCAGGGACCACAGGGTCCAGAATTCCCGGCCGGGCCCCAGAAGTTTGTATCATCACCAAGTTTGAATATCCTGTGCTCACTTAAACCAACCTTTTTGTGCCATATTTCATAAGTTTCATCGTCGTCTTTATGCACCGAGACAAAAAGTTTGCCCTTATCAATTTTCAATACACCAACAAGAAACTCCCAGGCCCATAAAATAGCCTCTTCTTTGAAATAATCGCCAAATGAAAAATTACCGAGCATCTCAAAGAATGTATGGTGTCTTCTGGTCCGACCAACATTCTCTAAATCGGAAAGTCTCAAGCACTTCTGGATGCTTGCGGCCCGACGATATGGTAAAGGAACCGAACCGGTCCAGAATGGTTTGAATTGAACCATTCCCGCACTTGTGAACAGAAGACTCGGGTCATCTTTTGGAATTAAAGACATTGAAGGGACGATTGTATGCCCGCGCTCCTTGAAAAACCCCAGGAAACTCTTGCGCACCTCTTCGCTATTCATAATTTCCCCTCAGTTTCATAATAGAATTCGATAAGTAATTTTCTTTCTCTCAAATTCGCCCGGTGCCATTTTATGTAACCATTCGCAGACCAACTCGCGATATCCGATACAGAAAGTGAGTATCTCTTCCAGTTCCATTTTTTGCCATTTCTTGTGGGGGAATAAAATTTTCATCATACCACTTAATAATCTATAAACGCTTTTATAATCTTTTATTGTCACATTTTCCAAATCTACAATACTTTTCAATTCAGTTTGAAAATCTATCTTTCGCAGCTCATGAAGAATTTCAGAAAAATAATCAGTAGAGAAACCATAATTTTGAGATAAGTGAAGTTCGGGTTTTTTTATTTTTGGCAATTTCCATCCCGGGATTATGCCATTAATTCTATCTACAAATGCACTGTCTCTCATAAATTCAGGCAATATGTAAGTAAAGTCTTCTACAGGAATAAATCCTTTTACGTCCACATTACCCATAAATACGAGAGAGCAAGTTGAAGTTGTTTTTTTAGGCCCTCTTTCAAAATGAGAACTTTCCATATAGTCCTTTAACTTTCCCATCATTTCATCAGCATTAATAAATTTAATTTTTGCAACCTCATCAAATACCATACAATCTTTAATTCCTATCTCGCCCAAAGTAAATTTTCATTGTCGTTAATAATAGAATCAAGAATCATCGCATTTTTAATGTTCAATGAAGGAATGTGAGTTTTTTTGATGCCGTTTTTAATGTCAACTTCCACGCGGAATTCATCTATTATTTCATATTCCTGTTTTTCTAAAAGTTTATTCAAAATCTTGTCTTTATCCCTTGGTTCAGGATAGTGGTTGGTGATGAACTCAATCATTTTCTTGAGTTTCTCAGAAAATAATTCTCCATCATTCTCATAAGCAGAAATGTTAGTCAAAAGGTTTTCGGAGATGAATCTCGGAATTCTTATAATCTCTTGTCTCTCAGAAAGTTTCTTATTGACTACGCAACTATCAAAGTGATATTTCAACTTTGCATTCAATTCGTCTTGATTCATTTTGTGCCCCATTCAAAGATGTTAGCAAGAACTGTTTTTATTTTACCCATGTATATAATGGGTATACTCCCTATTTTATTTCTTATTCGGTTCTGAGATATAGCCCTTATCTGGTGGCAGAGAGCAAAAGAGTCCCTTTTCAAGCTGCCTATACTTTTCTCAATTTTTACTATCGTCCACCAGTTCCTTTTACGTTTTGTTAGCGGAATAACAATTATTACTCCAAATAGATATTTGAACATCACAACCGCGGGACGATAGCCTCTTTGTTCATGTCCAATAGTTTTGCCCAGGTCCACTTTAACTATATCCCCTGGTTGATAGTCATTCATTTTCCTCTTCCTCAATAATCTGTTTCAGATAATCCTCTATACCCGCATCTGCTACTTTTTGTTCTTGCTCAATTTCTGCAGGTGTTGGATAAGAAGGAGTTTCACGCTCTATTATCTTCTCGGTATCGGGTTTCCAGAGTTGCAAGTTCATTGCCAGTGCTCCATATTCTTGTGTCCAATCCCGGAGTAATTCCGTCAATTCTTCTATTTTTGCCTTTGAAAGATTCAATTCTTTGAAGATAAATAGCACCGCGAGAATTAAAGCAATTTCAAGAGATAATGAGATATCAATAAATTTTATTATAGAATTTTTTATATTCTGGGGAAGTGGCTCTAATCCTATCGTAATCCTCAATTGTTCATAGGAAATAGTTTCAACCTTCTTAAATTCTTCCCTCATCTGCTCCACTGATAATGAAGCGGATGAACTGATAGAACTGAAAATCCTAATTGAAATTTTTAATGCAAACATCACATTTTCAAAGAGAAGAATTTCATTAGGTGCGCTCAATTGATTGGAAACTTTATCTAACTCATTCAAAATTACTTCGGAAAGTTGTTGGAAATCAATATTTTCTTCAATAGACCAGTTTATAAATTTTATTCGTAAATCAAATATTTGTGGTAAAAGATTTTGAATATTTTTTTGAAGAGGCTTACGGGATTTAACTACTGCCTTAATAAGTTTTTCTGTTTGTGCTCTTATCTTTCTCTCGGTAGATTTCTCTTTTTCCATATAATATTTAGGAAGCACAAACCTTGGTAACATAGGTAGAGCAAGTGCCTCGGTCATTTTTTGCCTCCTAAAAAATTTTCTAAGCAAAACTTTGCAAATGGTGCCATATATCGGTTCCTATTCCATCTGTTCGTTAAGCACTTCATACACAACCTCCGGGGTAAAACCCCGGGATAGAAGCCTTCGTATTATTTTTGCCCTTTCTTTAGGATTTTTTAAATCCAGATCCTTCATCTTTGTCTTTAGTAAATCCTCCACAATCTTTTGTTCATCACGAGAATTTAAAGCCTCTTTTATCTCATCTTCAGCAATTCCCTTCTTTTTTAATTCTCTGATGATAAAATAGTTTCCTTTTGGCTTTAAGTTTGTATAATCACTGACAAATTCCTGAATAAATCTCCTGTCATTTAATGTTCCTTCGGTAATCAATTCATCTATCACATCTGAAACAATTTCCGGTTCATAGCCCAGTCTTAATAGTCTCTCTCTCATTTCCGCAACTGAACGACTTCGGTATCTAAGGAATCTAAAAGCCCTCTTTTTTAATCGCTCCTTCTCTTCAGCAAGCAGGAGTTCATTGATTTCGCTTTCGCTGATTTCATCGCCTTCTTTTAAATCGTATTTTAGAATAATGTCGTTAGAGAGTCCAAATTTGAATTCGCCGTCAACAAATATTGAAGACCTTTTCTTATTTCTCTTTTGAACTTCTATCTTGCTTATCTTCAACTTCCCGAGAAAATAATTTCTCCCTCACCTCTTTCTCAATTTTCTGTGCAACATCCTTATTTGCCTTTAAAAATTCTATAACCGCATCCCTTCCCTGACCAATTCGTTCGTCTTTAAATGAATACCAGGTTCCTGATTTTTCAATAATTCCCTTATCCACACCAATATCCACAATCTCGCCGAGTTTGGAAATTCCTTCGCCATAGATTATATCAAACTCTGCCTCCTTGAATGGCGGGGCAAGTTTGTTCTTTACCACCTTAACCTTTGTCCTTGAGCCGATCACATTCTCGCCCTTCTTTATTGTTGCAATCTTGCGAATATCAAGACGGACCGAGGAGTGAAATTTCAATGCCAGACCGCCAGGGGTTGTCTCCGGTGAGCCATACATCACACCAATCTTCATTCTGATTTGATTGATGAATATCGCAACTGTCTTTGATTTACTGATAACACCGGTAAGTTTCCTCAATGCCTGGGACATCAATCTTGCCACAAGCCCGACCTGCATATCGCCCATCTCGCCGGCAATCTCAGCCTTGGGCACAAGAGCAGCCACCGAATCCACAACAATTATATCAACACCTCCTGAGCGGGTAAGGATTTCGGCAATCTCCAGTGCCTGCTCTCCAGTATCAGGTTGTGAGATATAAAGATTGTCAAGGTCAACACCGATTGCACTGGCATATTTTGGGTCAAAGGCATGTTCCGCATCAATGAAGATTGCATTGCCACCAGCCCTTTGTGCCTGGGCAATTGCCTCTAAGGCAAGGGTCGTCTTGCCCCCGGCCTCGGGCCCAAATATCTCCACCACCCTTCCTCTGGGATAGCCACCAATTCCCAATGCATAATCAAGTGCCAGAGAACCAGAAGGAATCACTCCCACTTCAACCTTTGATTCTTCGGCACCAAGGCGCATTACCGTTCCTTTACCAAACTGCTTTTCTATCTGGCTGATTGCCATTGACAGAACTTTTTCCTTTTCTTCCTTTGCCATATCACTCCTTTGCTTTTCATATTTTAATTAAATTTTCTTCAAAGTCAATATTGACTTCCTCGCTTTTGGTTATATAATTGAATGTGAAGATAGAAGAATTATATTCCCGTTATCAATCAATAATTCCCGACTTTAAAATTTTTCTTGAATATCTCCAGATTCCTCTATATCCATCATTCAGGGTTAATACCATAAAGGTCGCGCCTGAGAAGATTTTTAATTTATTAAAGGAATTGAAATTAACGCCCCTGAAATTCTATAGTGAAGGCTTTTCTCTAAATCAAAGATTCCCACTGGGGAACCACTGGACACACCAGGTGGGTTTGATATATGCCCAGGAGATTGCCTCAATGATTCCCGCCATAATCCTTGAACCAAAACCGAACGAGACCATCCTTGATCTGTGTGCAGCCCCGGGTTCAAAAACAACCCAGATTGCGCAGTTGATGAAGAATAAAGGTCTGATCGTCGCTAATGAAGTAAACAAAAAGAGAATTTCAGGATTGATTCATAATGTAAAGAGGTGCGGACTCCTGAATGAGGTGGTCATTTCATTACCCGGGGAAAGGATTGGAAATATACTCCCCGATTATTTTGACCGTGTCCTAATTGATGCACCCTGCTCGGCAGAAGGGACAATCAGAAAATCAAGGGCGGTTCTTTACCACTGGGGACTCAAAAATATCCAGAAGATGTCAAGAATACAAAAAGGATTGATTGTCTCAGGATTTAAGGCGCTGAAAAGCGGGGGCACACTTGTTTACTCAACCTGCACAATTGCCCCTGAGGAGAATGAGGGGGTGATTGATTATCTTTTAAAAAAGTTTCCCGAAGCCGAGGTCTTACCCATCACAATCCCCGGCTTTAAAATCAGAGCGGGTATTACCCACTGGCAGAATGAAAGTTTTGACCAGAGGGTAAAGATGTGTAGCCGAATCTTACCCCAGGATAACAACACTGCTCCATTCTTTGTCGCCAAAATTACAAAACGGGGAATTCCCCACCTGCGTCCGGGATTTCAGGGCCGGATTGAGTTTAATGAACGAATTATTGAGAATCTCTACCGGCGATTTGAAATCGCAAAAGAGAATTTCTCTAATTATGCAATATTTCAGAGACAGAATGCCTTTTTTATCTCCACCTGTGAAGTTTATTCATTTTTTGAACTCCCCTGTATAAGAAAGGGACTTGAATTGGGCTGGATTTATGATGATGTCTTGAAACCGGACAACGATTTCATTCAAATCTTTGGTAAGGGGGTGAAGAAGAACTTTGTTGAAATAGAAGAGTGGGAATTAAAAAGATTTTTGAGTGGAGAGAGTATCAGGACACAGAGTTCATTGGATGGCTTCGTTGTTCTTCTATTTAAAGACTTACCGATTGGGGTTGGTCGGATAAATGATAAAGAAATAAAATCTACAATTAAGCCATCAAGACGAATTAAATCACCTGAATGACCTCATCTCGCCATTTTTTATGTAGCACCAGGACATTGCCGGAGTATTATGAACGAGAAGGACTTCGCCCTTTTTATTTATCCCGATCAGTCCTGCCCGGCAACGATGCTTGGTGGCGTATTCAATTGCCTTCTTTTCAGCAATCTGCGCCGGATACCTTCCCATCAGCATTACCGTATTATAGGCAAGGAGAAGCCTCATAATCTCTTCGCCATGACCTGTGGCACTCACTCCGCCATTCTTATTCGCATAAGTCCCGGCACCAATGATTGGTGTATCACCGACCCGACCCGGAAGGTGCATTGCAATTCCCCCGGTTGATGTTCCAACGGTAATTAAACCATCTTTATCCATTGCCACGACTCCCACTGTCTCATAGCGCTGGGCAAGACCCTTCAATTTGGGAAAGTAGTCACTCTTCAATTGCCCTCGCATCCTAAACCACATCCTCTGCTTCTCTTTCGTCTTCGGATTGTGATATTTTATACCCATCAATCGGGCAAAGCGAACCGCCCCATCCCCACATAATAACAGGTGGTCGGTCCTTTCCATTACCAGTCTGGCAACCTGAATTGGATAACGGACATTTTTAATTCCGGCAACAGCCCCAAAATCGCCCTGGGAGGTCATTATTGAGGCATCCATTTCCACTTCCCCGGTGAGCCCAAGGACTGAGCCGGTCCCGGCATTAAATATTGTCGTATCTTCAAGGCTCATCACCGCCTTCTCAACTGCATCAAGGCTGGAACCTCCATTCTTTAATATTTCATAGCCAATGTTTACTGCCTTTTTTAGGCCCTGGAGTCGACGGAAGGGGAAATTTATCCCACCGGCCCCGCCATTGGCAATAATTACTACATTCTTCATCTTTGCCTCACAATTTTACCAATTTTATTAAACCCATCTCCCTTAATCAAGACAAAGTATAACCCGGAACCAACCTCCCTGTTTTTCTCGTCCCGGCCATCCCAGTAAATCCTTTTTCCATTTTGAAATTCAAAATCGTTAAATCTCTTGATAAGCCGGCCCGAAATTGAGTAGATATACACAAACGGTTTTATAGAATCTGGATAATCCAGGACTATTTCACAATCCTTGAAGAATGGACTGGGAATTGAATAGGGCACTGCATATTCCTTAATTGAAGCAAAACCGAAATTTGAGAGTGAACCCCGATTTCCATAGCGGTCAATTGCCTGGACTGCAAAGAGGTAATCCCCTTTTAATTTATTAAAGATATAAATTGTGGTATCAGGTAGATTACTACGGATATATTTTGAATTCTTCAATTTGTAGAATTTTATATCATCAACATAAACACCACCATTATTGACCACGGCGTTTGTCCGGTATGAAAATTTTAATGGAAAATTACCCGGGGGCAGAATGATTCTAAGGTTTATCCACCCCTTTGAATTGCCATAATAGACCTCTTTAAAATTACCAAATTCAATGATAAATGAGTCGGTCATATCCTCGGTAAGATAATCAAGATATAGGTCAAGGAGCCCATAAGTTTCAAGATTGATTGTCCCTTTTGTCCGCGCAAAGTTGTTAAGATTGCTGCTATTGCCAGAAAAGAGGGAGGCATTACCGCTATGAAATTTCTCATGGTTAAGTTGGAATCCCGATAGAATCCAGTTTACTGAATCCTCACAGGGGTCATTGAATACCACCACTGTATCACAACACTCAATGACACCATAATTTATTTGAGCAAGGTCAAAGGCGGAACTCCAAAATATTCTAAAGTCATTATCCCCACCAACCGCACCAACCGACAATTTTACATCACCGGGCCTCAGGTCATCTTCATCATAAAACCAGTTTAAAAAATTTACCCACTTTGTCTGGGTATAATCAAGTCCAAGATAGTAGTCTAAAAGTTGTTTGAATTCAAGGTATTGGTCAGGAAACCAGGTTGTAAGTCCGCTGGTTCTGGGAAAAAAATCACCGAGGTAGTGATGTGTAATTATTGTCTCTTTATATATTCTGTATAAATCGTCGGCCTCCTTACAAGAGATGTGGTCATTTAATAATCTTAAGAAATCACCCAGGTCAACATAATCGTCGGTTATCTGAGGATGGGAACCGCTCAGTGATATTGTTTGAACCTCATTTCTTAGATTCTTAATCCTTGCATCGGGCAGACCAGCCATAATCTTATCAAGGGTTTTGACCATTTCATTTTTGAATTCGGCCATCTTTTCAAGATTGATTGCCGAGATTGCAAACGATTCGGTATTGAGATAACAATCTTTACACACGCCAGTAATTCTTTTTGCAAGTTCAACCTCACCGATTCCAGGATTTTCTTTAATTAAAGAAAGGACTTCATCATAAGGAAAACCCGGTAAGGGCCAGAGGGTTTGGGGTGCAACCTGAATCCGGGCATAGTCCTTTGTTTCAAAGGCAACTTCCATCTCCTGCATCAGACAGGCATCAAAGGCAAGGATTTCTATCTTTTCACCTCTCGTATTGTAAAAACCCTTTAGACCATTTTTCAACTCACCATCAGCAACACTCATCTCTGTCCCGCTTGACCAGTCACTGCCAAAAGAACGTCCACTTTTTAAAGTCCAGCCTGTAGCATGGTCCCAGAGGACGACAAGATAATTTGCGGCTGGATAGTTTATAACTCCCCATTTTAAGAATTCATAAAGGGTATGCCAGTCACACATATCAATGACTCCCAGTTCGCCAAGATTGTAGATTTGATAGGGGGCGATGAATAACCTCCTTGCCCCGATATTGGGTTTATCAATCTGAACCAGAATTGCTAAATCATCATCCGAGCCAATCTTTTCCATCTCCACCAAATCCGAATCGGCCCAGGGACTGAGACTATTATCCGCTGCCATATAGACAAGCACAGTCCACTCTCGGGCAAAAAGGAATAAAGGCAAAATGAAGATACCCATTTTAATATTTTATTAAAATATTTTTTAAAGTCAATGGTTGACAAGACAATCAATTTTTATATGATTATATATGGCTACCTTACAGGATATCTGGGAAAGAATAACCCGCCTCCTGCCCATTGAGGATTTTGCCTTTTTTATGGAAATCGCACTGGACCGAAATGATGTCTTAAAGATTACTTCCTCCCTTGGTTTAACCTTTCCCGGAAGGAGATTGTCTTCTCTGCCGACCGGAGAACTGCTTGGTGCATTCGTAGAAGATTTTTATAATGATTCGGAGATGGGAAAGGAGGCGATAAAATTATTGATGAAGAAGGTGGAACCTTACAAGAGGGAAATTGCAAATCTATCACCACGGGAGGTGAAGGAATATCTTAAAGAGATTGCAAAGGATTCCGATTATAAAAGGCCGGTCGCATTTGCACTTTGCCTTCTTCTTGATGAACGGGAAGAAATTGCGCGGAATTTTTTCTGGTTCTTGGATAAAATCTTTAAGGCAGAGACGCGGCTGGAGGTAGATTATGAGAAAATTATAAATCAGAATACCAAACTTGAGACAATGCTCAAGGAAAAAGAGGAGATAAACAAGAAATTGAATGAGGCATTGCTCATATCAAAGGAAGAAAATAGAAAATTGCTTAAGGAAATTGGGGAATTGAGAAAGGCAAACGAATCCTTACAGTCCGAGGTTAGCCGTTTGAAAGTTTCCAAAGAGACGCCCGATGGTCTTTCAGAAATAAAGCACCTTGAAAAGGAGGTTGAAAAGGTTCGTTATTTTCTGGAAAAATTGGTGCAGAATGAGAATACTATAATCTCCATTCCGGAAAGACTACAAACCACAATCTTAAGACAGGTTGACGAAATCAAAAAAAATTTTGCCGATTTAATTGCCAATGAGCAGAAGAATTTTATCAACCTGAAACAGACAATCATTGAAGAAATAAAAAAACATCAAACCGAATCAAAATCACAGGTAAAGGAGGAGGCGAAAAAGATTGCAATTGAGAGGATTGCGATATTTGCCGATGCCGAGAACCTTTACCATTCAGCAAAAGAATGCTTTAATGGGAAAATCAGTTATGAAAAATTGTTGACCCTTGTGACCGGTCAGAATCGTTATCTTGTGAAGGCGATAGCATATGTAGTAAAATCCTATGACCACGACCCAAAACCATTTATTACATCATTGGAAAAAATCGGTTTTGAGGTAAAGGTAAAAGAACCGAGGTTTCGGAGTGACGGCTCGGCCAAGGCAAACTGGGATATGGGGATTGCCCTTGATATCTTGAACCTTCTGGACAAGATTGATACAATTGTCCTTGCCTCGGGAGACGGTGATTTTGTGCCTCTGATAAATTATATAAAAACTAAAGGGAAGAGGATTGAGGTCTTCTCCTTTCCCAAAAATACTGCATATGACTTAATTGAAGTTGCTGACCGTTTTTATCCCCTTGATGAAAAGATTGCCTGGGTATAATTTTTCAAAACGACTGCGTAGTTTCTTTTATGAGATTCACCCCGGCGATACGAGAAAAAATATTCAAGATGGCATTTTGTGCAGTAGTCTAAATTACCAATGAGGTTTTTTTCACCCAGCGTTTCGTTAACAACTTTTTTTAAATCTAAAAAGGTTCTGGAATTTTTATCTATCAGGGCAGCTGGATATTCCTCAAAAAATAATTTTGCCACATCCTCACCGATTTCATAACAACAGGGACCGATTGAGGCACCAAGGCAGTATTTATAGTCTTTAAATATTTCAATTGCCCTATTTAAAATTCCCTTGATGATTGAACGCCAGCCACAGTGAAGAATCCCTATGATTTCTTCATTAAATATATATACCGGCAGGCAATCCGCAATTTTTACACCAATTGCCCGATTTTTTCTGGTAATTATTCCATCGCCAATTCTTTGGGTTTCATTATCTATATCAACAATAATATCAGAATGAATCTGTTTTAAAAAAACTGGCTGAAATTTCTTAAGAAATCTCTCTCCCCCATATTTTGTAGAATGCAAAAATAGCAGTGCCCCATACTGATATTGAAAAAACCTCAACCCATCTTCTTCCATCAACTGCCACATTTCTCCATCTCTTTAATCTTTAAGATTGTCTTCCTTTTGCCCACAAAGGAATCTTCAGAGACTGTATAAAGACAATTTACCCGGGTCTGACCAGGGATGAGATTCAAGATTTCCTGAGCCCTTCCATAGGCAATTGCCTGAAATACAACCCCCTCCTTTCGTACCGCAAACTTGAGGTGGTCTTCACCAACGACCCTGGGCTCGCCCACAATTTCAAAATTTTCGCCAAGAAACACCGGCTGGGGATTTTCGTTTCCCGTGGGTTCAAAATATTTTAAAAAGAAGACAACATCCGGAGTAAGTTCTCGGGGGTCAAGTTTTAAATCGTAATAATGTTTTTTTATGAAAATCTCAGCCTCGTATTTCTGGGCATATTGATTGATGGACTCCCGTAAACTTAATAGATTTTCCCTTTTCATTTCAAGCCCGGCCGCTTGCTTATGCCCTCCGAATTTGGTCAATAAATTCTGACAGGCACTCAATGCCTCGGTAATATCAAAACCAGAAACCGAGCGGGCTGAACCCTTTGCCATTTCATCCTTTATACAAAGAACAACCGCTGCCTTGGCATACTCCTCAACAACCTTTGAAGCAACGAGCCCAACCACCCCTTCGTGCCATCCTTCTTTTCCAATTACAATCACCCGGTCATCTTTTAAGCCTTCTTGCTCTATCATCTCCCTCGCCTCATTCAGAATTTCTTCCTCTATCTTCTGACGCCGCTGATTATCCAGACTCAGGTTTCGGGCAAGTTCCTTTGCCTTTGCTAAATCATCGGTGAGGAATAAATCAATCGCCTCCTGGGCATCACGCAATCTTCCACAGGCATTGATTCTTGGTCCGATAATGAATCCCAGATGATAGGCAGACAATCCATTTTTTAAAGAAGTTTCCTCAAGCAAGGCCCGAAACCCAGCCTTTTTACTCTTTTCTATCATCCTTAAACCGTATTTCACAAGACAGCGATTCTCGTCTATCAAGGGAACGACATCAACAACGCTTCCCAAGGCAACAAGGTCCAAATCCTGATATATTTCTTCGCGGGGGAAAGAAATTTTTTCAAACAGGGCCTGCATTAACTTAAAGGCAACACCGACTCCGGAAAGTTCTTCAAATGGATATTGAGATTGGGATAATTTTGGATTGAGAAGTGCAGTAGCCTTCGGGAGATTCTCCTTTGGCTTATGGTGGTCGCAGACAATCACATCCAGTCCCCGTGATTGGGCATATTCAATTTCTTTAAATGCGGTAATACCGCAGTCTACAGTTATCATTAATGAACAATTCTGGTTCAATGCATAATTAATACCACCCTCAGAAACTCCGTATCCTTCAGTAAGCCGATGGGGGATATAATATTCAACCTCTAACCCCAATTTTCTTAAGTTTCTATATAAAAGGGCAACCCCGGTAATTCCATCTGTATCATAATCACCATGGATGAGAATCTTCTCCCGGTTAACTTTTGCCTGAATTATCCTCTCCACCGCCTTTTCCATATCTGATATAAGAAATGGGTCATAAAGATTTTGTAAGGATGGAGCAAAGAAATTTTCTATTTTTTCCGGTGTATCATAACCACGGCTTTTAAGAATGCTAACAATGACCCGGGGAATTTGTCTTCCTCTGATTTCAATCTCATCGGCTTCAATCGGTTTTTTCTTTTGCGTCCATTTCATATAAAAAAATTATTATAATAAATTTAATATCAAAGTCAAGCAAATGAGTTTTTACCTCATCGGTTCAAAAGATTCTCTTTTATCGGAGGTTTACCCACATCCTTAAATTGATTAGCATAAACTATTCTGTAAACAACGAATTCAACAAATACGGATATTGTTTTTGGTAGATGAATTCCGAAAAATTTAGCGATGCGATTCATCGCACAAAATCAATGTGTTTTTGTAATCTATTGATGTATCTCGTCCTTCTCTTTTCTGTTTTATTAAAATTTTTCACGGTCGGATAAATCCGACCGCGACAAAAAATCATTAAAATCCAAGAGGTGGTTAAACTTCAGTCTTTTATCCCTTGACAGATGGAAAAATTTGATGATAATATATCGCCGTCGGAAGAAATATGGCGAAGATAATATTTTTGTTGCCAATAATATTTTCCTTTGCCTATACGCAGAGCCAGTGGCAGTTATAGGCTATCTCAAAAGTAAATTAACAAATTCCTGACTTCCTTTAATCTCCAAAATAAGTTCGGATCAGGTCCTTAATCCAACTCGCCCTATAAAAAGGAACAGGGTAGCGCGGAGTGTCATACAGGAGAGGATACATTTGAACCCCTCACCCTTACCCTCTCCCCGTTAAAACGGGGAGAGATAAAAATAAACTTATAATTGCCCATTGAAATAAAAAACAGGTAACTGCAAGGATTGTTTCTATCCTTTTCTATCCGGTTAAACTATTCCCTCCCGGCAACCCGACCATCCACTACAATCACTTAGATAAGAGTAGACAAGAGGATTGAGGTTCTGTTTTGTGAGGGACTCTGCGCAATGACACTTACTTCTTGCCATTGCGAGCGCAAGCGAAGCAATCTCATCTGTTTCTACCGGAGCAATACTTGTTCCCCATTGATGGCTATATGAATGGGGGATGAGAAATACAGAAACAGTATTTTCCAGGTCCATCGGGTTCAGGGGATTTAACCCCTTTGGTTTTTTGTTAGATAAATTAAAATAGTCAGGGCAAGACCGGACAAGAGTGCAGAAGAAAATAGAAGAACAGCAAGACCCAAGTTCGCAATGATTCCACCGATTATCGGTCCCACAATTCCGGAAAGTCCGATCACTGAACTTAAGATGCCTGAGGCAGTCGCCTGTTCAACATTGTTCGCCAGAATTTTTTTCAGCGAACCCAAATATAATGTTGCCCAGGCAAAACCGAGCAGAACCTGGCAAGGAATGATCGCCTGCCAGGTTTGACTGATAGCATATCCCAAAAATGTAATTGCTGAGGCAATTATTCCGAGGGGAATTAAGAAATTACTACTAAATTTGTCCATATAAAGCATAAACAGAAACTGGAAGAAGGGATTTATCGCATATAAAAGTCCAATCTGAAATTTATCGGCACCCAGATTTACAAGATGGATAGGAAAGATTGCCCAGACCGCCTGGGCGGCGCTGTGCCTGATGAAGAATGGAAGATAGACATCAAGGTTTTTAATAATCAATCTATAGGGAAGGATAGGAACCGATATACGCACCCTTTTTTCCCTTATAAAAAAACTCAAGATGAATCCAATTGCGCAGAAGAGTGATGATACGGTAAAGATGAGAAAGTCTTTCTTTAAAAGACCGGGTAGAAAATTGCCAAGGGTAAAGCCGAGCGAACCAATCCCAGTAAAAAACCCGAGCGAACCGCCCCAGGCAAGGGCTGAGAGCGAACCCGGAATCATACCAATGCCAATTCCAGCAAGTCCCCTATAGAGAAAGATGGAAGAGATACTACTAATTTGATTATGGAGAAAAAAGAGGACTGCGGATAAGAAAAAGCCGATGATGATTACCAGTTTTCTTCCATAAATATCACCAAGGCGCCCCGAGATTGCCGATGATAGAAAGAGCATCCCATTGTAAAGAGCAGAGATTGCGGAAATAATAAAAAAATCTTCGGTATAGCGCCGGGCGATTAAGGGAATGAAGACCGAGGCAAGTATCCAGGATGTAGAATAGAGAAAGTTTAAAAGGACGATAATTCCATTGTTCTTAATGGTGAAACCCGGTTTTAATCCCGCCATTCAACCTGGAGAAATACGGTTCTTTTCGGCATTGGATAATCAAGGTCTGAGATAGAATTGCCAAACTGGGTCGCATATTCGGCATTCAGAAGATTTTTTGAACCGAAGACAAAAGTTGTATGCCTTCCCAATGACTTTTGCAAATTTATGTTGAGAAGATAAAATTCCTTAAGTGTCTTTGTATCCATTGTGATTTCGGGCAGTTTAGACCAGTTTTCATAGTAATTTTTTCTGGGTGATGTATAAGAATTCGTAATATTTAATGATAGGTCCTTTTTGAAGAAAATATCCAATTTTAATGAAATGCCCAATTGGGGAATGAATGCGGCAGGACGCTGGTGCTCCTCAAATCGCATCTCGGAGGTCCAGATATCGTAATAGACGAGTTCCTGATTCTTCTGCCGGGCAAAGAGGTATGTTCCATCAAGGGAAAACTTCATTGTCTCGCCGATCTTCGTTCTAACCTCAAACTCTCCTCCATCTATCGCAGTCCAGTTTAAATTCTGCGGTTTCCATAATCCATCTTCACCTGGTAGCCAGGCAATCCGGTTATCTATCCTGCGGGCAAAGATGGAGATTGCAGTAAATAGATAATACCTTGGTGATGTCTCAAGACGAATTTCACCAGATTTACCATCTTCAGGTTTTAAATCGGGGTTGCCATAAACAGGCCAGTAAAGGTCATTAAATCCAGGGGCCCGAAATGCCCGCCCCCCGGAAAGTTTCAACCAGGTCCTTGATGAGAGTTGAATGACTAAGCCCAATTGGGGGGAAAGGAAATCACCATAAGAGGAATTCCGGTCATAGCGGAGACTCAAATTGAGATTGAGAAATTTGTTCAAATAAAAATTGTTTGAAGACCAGTAGCCAAAATTCCTTGCTTCAGCCTGCCATTCTGTATCCGCCGGGGGCAAGGCATTTTTCTTTGCAGAAAGGGTGTCATGGCGATAGTCAAGACCCAGAAGAAAATTCCCACAGGTAATATGAAAAAAGAGAGCGGTGTTCATACCGGTTGTGGTCTGGCTGTAATTGTAATCCTCGGTAATTTCACCGAAGGAAAAATATCTTGAATGGTATTTTATTCTCTGAAGGTTTGTGAAGAGTTTTGTATAAATTTGAATATTTCCGGTAAGTCGGTAATTGAGGTCAAAACTTGCCAGACCCACTCTATCTGCCTCATAGTCAAACTTTGAAGATGCGGTTGAATCCCCGAAATAGGGTGGGAAATGTAGACTATCAACTAAGGGCATTGGCCCGGGCAATCCATAATCACGCATCAGGAAATTTAATCGGGAATTTATATCAATCCGCTCGGTGCGATAATCAAGCGCCGGATATAGAGAGAAACTGTTGAGGTCGCTGTTCGTCCTTTCACCCCTTGTGTCATTTTTTGAACAATCCATTTTGTAGAAAAAATGCCTGGAAACTGGAATGGAAAATTGAAGATAGTAGTTGCTGTAGTATGGCTTTTTTCCAATGCCCTGCTCCTGATTGACCCGGGCAACGGTGTAATTTTCCCCCCTTTCTTTCCGGGTAATGATATTTACGGCACCACCGAGTCCATTTGCACCATAAAGGCTTGAGGTCGGTCCCTTTACAATTTCAATCCGCTCAATGGAATTTACATCAATAACACTCAAATCACCAATTCCAGTCTGGATTGAATTCAATGGCTGACCGTCAATGAGAATGAGGACACCACTTGCCGGAATTCCCCTTAATGATATTGTAGCAAGCGAACCCGTTCCGTAATCTTTTATATCAATACCGGCACAGTTTTGCAATAATTCGCCGAGGTCTCTTGGACGTAAACTCTGAATCTCCTCTTTCTCAATTACCGTGGTCGCCAGGGCAAGGTCCTTAAGCATTATCGGATAACGGGTAGCAGTGACCACAACCCCTTCTACCTCATAGACATCCTGAGTAAAAAGGAAGAATATTATGGGAATCATAAGGCACCTCCTTTCGTCCGAAGGATTCCCCTTTGCTGGAGGATAGGTCTCCTGGCTCGTCCACCTGACCGCCTTCCCATATCTTTAAAAATACAGTGGCTTGATTGGTCAGGTGTGACTGGGTAAAAAATTTTGTCACCCAATCACGGCTTTTTTCATTTCCGCCGGCTTCACAGTAGCGGCGACTGCGGCCGATTCTTTACGGCACTTCCCTTGCATCCACCAGCGAGCAATTATATCTAAAAATCATCTCCGGTCAAGAGCCGGGAGGGAAGTTACTGAAAAAGTGGTGAATCAACGACCATTGCCAGTTTATTTCAGGGATGACGTCTGGAAAATCAATACCTTCTGAGACCCTGAAACAACCCATGAATCAAGTTCAGGATGACAGAAGCCGACCTTTTCGGCAACTTCAGTGCTATTTCCATATTTTGAGATATTTTGCTTCTGATATTTCTGCACTTGCCCCTTGATTTCATCATATTTTGCAATAAAATATAGTATGAAGGTTGTGCGCTTGAAAAATTGTCCCCAATTTATTGCCGGTGATAAATCGGAATTGAGAGAAATTCTGAATCCACAAAAAGAAAAACTGAAATTGAATTATAGCCTTGCCTATGCAATGGTAAGACCGGGCAAGAAGACCTTGAGACATCGGTTGAAATATACAGAAGTATATTTTATAATAAAAGGGCGGGGAATTATGCATATCAACAAAAATAAAGAAAAGGTTAATGCCGGTGATACAATATACATTCCACCCGGTTCAGTTCAGTATATTGAAAATTTCAGCCATAATTCGCTGGAATTTATCTGTATTGTTGAACCGGCCTGGAAGCCCGAATGTGAGGAGGTATTAGAAGAGAATGGCTGAAGAACAGAATTTGAGATGGCTCCTCTATGGTCAAAAAGAGAGTAAGTTTCCGTATCGTCTTTATATTGAAGAAACTCCCGGAACATTCTTATCCCTGAATGTGCAGGAGAAATGGCCTGGACCAGGCAAGAAGATATTCTGTCAATTTTTAGGCAATTGCGGTGCCTCTGATTTACCTTGTGAAGAACCCCTGGAAATATGTAGCATAGTGAAACAGAAACGCTACGGAAAGAGGCTGATTATCATTCTTGACCGAAAGACCAGAAAGCGATGCTGGTTTATATTCTTAAAAAAGGAGTATAAAACAAGACCTGGAGAATTCTATCATCAGGTCTTCTGGATTACCCAGTCATCAGAGCGCATCAGGAGGCCAGGGGCTTATGTGCCGAGGGTAAAAGAAGGGACTTTTTGTGAAATTATTATTGATAAACGCGAGCACTACCCGTATAAATTTGGCTATGCCACAATAAAAAGGGAAAATTTACCAGTTGGCGATTATGCCCTGATGAAAGATGATAAGATAATTGCCATTGCGGAACGCAAAACCCTGGATGATTTCCTTGGTAAGATTGGTATGTATGATACATTCAAGGCGACGCTGAATGAACTTACCACCTATAAATTTAAAGCACTAATCTTTGAATCTCCTTATAGCGATTTTTTAAATCCCAAAAAGATTAAGCCCTATTCGGCAAACTACATCGCGGAGATTCTGTCTGATATTGCAGTCAGATTTCCGGAAATCCAGATTATCTTCTGTGACAACAGAAAATTTGCCCAGGAATGGCTGTATAGATGGTTCCTGCGAATAAATGCTGAGGAATAAATTAAAGGACTTTGCGTAAAAATTGCCCGGTATATGAATAGGGATTTTTTGAAATATCTTCAGGTGTGCCCGTGCAAACAACCCTCCCCCCTTCTTCCCCTCCTTCGGGTCCCAGGTCAATAATCCAGTCCGCGCACTTTATTACCTCAAGGTTATGTTCAATTACTATCACAGTATTGCCCCGGTCAACAAGTTTATTTAAAACCTCAAGCAACAATTTAACATCTTCAAAATGAAGCCCGGTGGTTGGTTCATCAAGAATATATAAAGTCCTGCCGGTTGCCACTTTTGAAAGTTCCTTGGCAAGTTTTATCCTCTGCGCCTCACCACCGGATAAAGTTGTCGCCGACTGACCAAGTTTTATATAACCCAGACCAACATCATACAACAATTGCAGTTTTCTCTTAATCGGTGGAATGTGCTGGAAAAATTCAAGTGCCTCCGCAACACTCATATTCAAAACATCACTTATATTCTTACCCTTGTATCTTACCTCCAGGGTCTCACGATTAAATCTCCTTCCCTGACAGGCATCACAGGTTATATAGACATCGGGCAAAAAGTGCATCTCAATCCATAATATCCCACCCCCCTCACACTGCTCACACCTGCCACCCGGAATATTAAAAGAAAACCTGCCTGGTTTATATCCCCTGACCTTTGATTCGGGCAGGGATGCAAATAAATCCCTTATCGGTGTGAATGCACCGGTATAGGTTGCGGGATTTGAGCGTGGTGTCCTGCCAATTGGTGACTGGTCAATATTTATAACTTTATCAATAAGTTCAGTTCCAATTATCTCTTTATGTTCACCGGGTGGATATTTTGAATGGTAGTATTCCTGCGCCAGTGCCCGGTATAATGTATCAACAATTAAGGTAGATTTTCCCGAACCGCTCACCCCGGTCACACAGACGAAAACCCCAAGCGGAATTTCTACATCAATGAATTTAAGGTTATTCGCCCTTGCCCCACGAATTATTAAAGTTCCCTTTTTCTGCCTTCTTGACTTTGGAACTTCAATCTTTCTTATCCCGGAAAGATACTGACCGGTGATTGATTTTTCATTTTTTGCAACCTCATCTGGTGTGCCCGCACATACCACATATCCCCCATCCTCACCTGCTCCAGGACCAAGGTCAATGATATAATCTGCGGAGCGAATCGTCTCGGCATCGTGTTCAACGACGAGAACTGTATTACCCAGATCGCGGAGGTGTCTCAATGTATCAAGGAGTCTTCTGTTGTCCCGCTGATGAAGACCGATGGAAGGCTCATCAAGAATGTATAATACACCAACCAACCCTGAACCAATCTGGGTCGCAAGCCTCACCCTCTGCTCCTCACCACCAGCAAGGGAATCGGTGGTTCTATCAAGGGTCAGATAATCAAGCCCCACTGAATTCAGAAACTCAAGTCTTCTGATAATTTCCTTTATAATATCCTTTGTAACAATCTTCTCTCTTTCTGATAGTTTCAAATTTTTGAAAAATTCTAAGGCATTCTTTACAGAATATTCAGTTATCTCGGCAATATTCTTATCACCAATTTTTATTGATAGACTCTGGGGCTTGAGTCTTTTCCCTTTACAATCCGGGCAGGGCGTTATCACCATATAATCTTCAATCTCCTCACGAACTGCCTCAGAAGTCGTCTCGCGAAATCTCCTCATCAATTCCGGAATTACCCCCTCAAATTCCTCTCTGAATATCCCCCTGCCCGAACCATCCCTTCTTATGTATTCCACTTCAATTGGTATGTTTTCACCATAAAGAATTACCTGTTTTACCTCCTGGGGAAGGCGGTTGAATGGCTTTTCAAGGTCAAACTTAAGTTTTTTTGCCAGCGCCTTTAAGATTGCCGTGCGCCAGGAGCCAGGAAATCCATAGGGCTTTATTGCCCCATCCAGAATAGAAAGGTAGGGGTTGATGATAACTCTCTTCGGGTCAATCTCCATCTTCGTGCCCAGACCATCACAGGTCTCGCAGGCGCCATAAGGTGAATTAAAAGAGAACATCCTCGGCGAAATCTCAGGATAACTTATGCCACAGTTCACACAGGCAAGTTTCTGGCTGAAAATTTTCTCTTCTTTTGAATCAATGAGGGCAATCAGAAGCCCCTCGCCTTCTTTCAATCCCATCTCCACTGAATCGGCAAGCCTCTTTTTTATTCCTTCTTTAATTACAATCCGGTCAATCACAATCTCAATATTGTGTTTCTTATATCTTTCAAGTTCAGGCACATCCTCTATCTCATAGATTTTGCCATCAACCCGAACCCGCACATAACCCCGACGCTTAATCTTCTGCAGATATTCTTTATATTCTCCCTTTCTGCCCCTTATCACCGGCCCAAGGATTTCAATCCTTGTTCCTTCTGGATACGAAAGTATGGCATCAACAATCTGGTCTGTGGTCTGCGATTCAATCCGCCTGCCACATTGATAACAATAGGGAATGCCAATGCGGGCAAATAATACCCTTAAATAATCATAAATTTCTGTTACTGTGCCAACGGTTGACCTCGGATTCTTTGCCGCAGTCCTCTGCTGGATTGCAATTGCGGGCGAAAGTCCGGTGATTTCATCAATATCTGGTTTGTCCATCATCCCCAAGAACTGTCTTGCATAGGCAGAAAGGGATTCTACATATCTTCTTTTGCCTTCGGCGTACAGGGTGTCAAACGCCAGGGAAGATTTGCCTGAACCAGAAATGCCGGTTATCACGACAAATCTATTTCTGGGAATGAAGACATCAATATTTTTAAGGTTGTGAACCCTTGCACCCTTAACCTTTATTCCATCAGAAAAATCTATCATACCTTAATAATAGCCAGAAGAAAAATTGTGTCAAGTCGCTTCTTGGTGATGAACACCTAAGAAGCGGGGAAACTTCTTTCCTATTGAAAGTCTGGTTGTCTTTGAATATAATCTTCGCAATTAGATAATGACACTATAGAGGTAGAAATGGATTTATATTTAGTTCACCACGGCGAGGCAAAATCAGAAAATGGAGACCTTATATAATGTCCCCCCAATACCCTGAAGAAATGATAAAAAAGACCCTGCTTCAGAAGAGGATAGATGGCAAGGCACAGTGTCTGACCTGTGAAAAGAGATGTATAATTGAAGATGGCGGATTAGGATTTTGTAAGACAAGAAAAAATATTGATGGAGTAATATATACCCTTGTCTATGGTGAAATTGCACCAGACTTTTATGGAATTCAAGCCAATCCAATTGAGAAGAAGCCCTTTTTCCATTTCTATCCCGGGACAAAAGCCCTGACAATTGGCACCTGGTCCTGTAACTTCACCTGCCCCTGGTGTCAGAATTATGATATGAGTAAAAGGCCGGAGAAGATTGGTGATGGCTACTTTCTCTCATCCGAACAATTCATAGAGATTGCAAAAAAGATGGGATGTCAGGGAACTTCCATCTCCTTTAATGAACCAACCCTTCTCTTTGAATATTCACTTGAGATCTTTAAATTGGCTAAAGAGGAAGGGCTCTATAATACTTTTGTTACCAATGGTTATATGACCACCGATGCCTTGAAGATGCTCGTTGAATCGGGCCTGGATGGCGTGAATATTGATATCAAGGGAAATAAGATTGTGGTGGAAAGGTTCTGTGGTGCGGACATAGAAAAGGTCTGGAGAAATATAAAACTGGCGAAGGAATACCGGGTCTGGGTAGAATTGACAACCCTGATCATCCCCGGGGTTAATGATAGCAAGTCCTGCATTGAGGAAATTGCCAGGAGAATTAAAGATGAAGTCGGTAAGGAGACACCCTGGCATATCACCGGCTATTATCCTGCCTTCAAATTTGATAAACCACCAACCCGTGTGGAAGTGCTTGAGAAGGCATGGGAAATTGGTAAAGGGCTGGGACTGGACTATGTCTATCTCGGGAACTTTCCAGGCCATCCTTATGAGAATACTTACTGCCCAAAATGCAATGAGATTTTAATAGGCCGTAATGGTTTCTCAGTGACTGAATACAAACTCACTGAAGAGAATTGCTGTCCCCGGTGTAATTATAAAATTCCGGTAATTCATTGAAATTGGGTTTCTTCACCCCACTTACGAAGTAAGGCAGGATTATCGCTTTCCAGTCAGACTATAATTGCTTAAATGAAACTGAAAGCCGGTGGCTCATACCCAATTTTCCATAGGGTGCAACCGCATAGTCCAAGCCCAAACCCTTAAATAAAATTCCCAACCCTGATGGATAAATCAGTCATTGATCCGAATTATTCATACTAAAATTCATTGTGAGCCCGCCTTACTCCTTCTGTCATTGCGAGCCCGCCTTACTTCTTCTGTCATTGCGAGCCCGCCGAAGGCGGGCGAAGCAATCCCATCTGTTCTTGTGAAAAACCAAACGACGAAGTAATCTCTGAAATTACCGATAACAAATGAGATTGCTTCGCTTACGCTCGCAATGACAAAAAGAAAAAAACAGAGTGCCCCCTCACAATTCTCTTCTTTTTAGTAGAAAAAGTAGCGAGTAACAAGGAGCAAAAAAAGAATTAAAACTCTTTCTACTCTCTACTTGCTACTCGCTACTGACAATGGCGCAAATCCGCTTTAGGATTGCATTTGAACGAAATTTACCAAAAATAGTATGAATAATTCGGGTTAGAATATTACTATTTTTTGCATTATAGGTGATAAATTGCCCCGATATACCTCGGTAAAATCATCGTTTATAATAATATCGCTGGATAAAAATGTTACACCACGGTCATAAGACCGATTATAACCAATCCAGGGATGAGGGTCCTGATTGGTTTCCCCAGTTCCTCTTGCCCAGGCACAATGAACCACGCCACCGTCATCAACTACAATAAAGGGATGGCGATTGACATTCGCTGGATTTTTGTCAACAATTCCCAGGTCGTGAATGAATTTGCACCACCAATTGAACGGGCAATTTTTATCTGAAGTAAACCAGTAGCATTGTCTGCCCAAGCAAGATAAATAAATGTAGTATCAGGATTACTTTTGCTATCAACAGTAATTTTGGGCTAAGGACCAAAATTTATGGCCGAGTTTAAATCATTGACCAAAAGAATTCCGTGAACTGTATCAGGCGTAGCCCAAACCTTTCCTCCGTCAGTTGATTTTGTGAGTAAGATTTTCCAGCGGTTATTTCTCCACGATTGCCACACCACATAGCGATTTGATGAATCAACTGCTAACCAAGGATACTGGTCATTTATTCCGGGGCTATTACTGAGATTGACATTCGGCCTTGTCCAGGTCTTTACGGTATCCGTAGAACGGAAAAAAATATTTCGTAATTGCCATTATTATCCCGGTCATCCTCCCAGACTGTATATAATGTTAAGGTCTTTCCATCAAGAATAGTCTGGGGATGGTATGCCGAATGACCATAGTTTTTCCTGAATTTTCTTAAGTTTTTCGGAGTAGCCGACCTTGGTCTGCGTTTTTTTGGTGCGAAACAAGTTTCGCTACTCCATCTTTTGGGAAAAACTTACCTCTTACCATTCAGATAGTTTTTCAAAGGTTGCCCCGAATCTAATTTTAAAAACAAGTATAACATTATACTCCAAAATAGAACATAATCATCAGGGGCCTTGCCCCTGAAACTCCGCCCCTTGTTAATTTATTGAAAGTATAGGAATTTATTCAAATTCCTCTACCTCAAAATATGTCAAGCACTTAAAATTTTCCTTCCTTACTTTCACCACTTATTCCTGAATTCAATGGTCGGTGGATCCTGTTTGCTAATTTGATTTAGATCGTATTACTGCCATTACGCCAATTGGCGTAATGGTTTATTTTTCAATTTAAGTTCAGGGTAGGGTTCAGAATGACCATAAATTCATATTTTTCCCAATTTCTAAACATACATTTATCCTGAAAATTACTACCTGATAATCTGATTCTCTACTTTCCAATTAAGGCTAAAAGAGTGGTGGGCAAAATGGGCGGCACCAAGGATTCCTGCATCGTCTCCCAATTGACCGGGCAGAATCTTGAAACTTCTGTATTTTTCCCCCAGGATTCGCCTGGCAACAGATTTTCTTATTGGCTCAAAGAGAATCCTGCCGGCGCGGGCAATACCGCCCGAGACTATCACAACTTCAGGGTCTAAAAAATTAATAATATTGCTGATACCAATACCGATAATTTCACCGATTTCTGAGAATACATCCCGGGCAACCTTATCACCCCTTTTTGCCTCTTGGGCAATAATCTCCGGTGTCAATTGAGGGAATTTTTTCAACGAACTATCATATTTTGCCATCTTCCTTTGGGCAAGTTTAATAATTGCCCTTGCCCCAACATATCTTTCCAGACACCCATAATTACCACAAAGACACTTTGCCCCATCAAATTTTATTGTCATATGTCCAAATTCGCCCGCAAATCCATTGTAACCAAAGACCATCTTTCCCTCACAGACCATTGCTCCACCCACTCCGGTTCCCAAGGTGAATAAAAATACATTTTTATAACCCCTGCCGGCACCGAATAGCCATTCTCCAAAAAGGATTGCATTTACATCATTCAAAATTCTAACGGGCTTTTTAAACTCCTTCTTAAGAATTTCTGCAAGTTTTACATTATGCCAGCCCTTCAAATTTGGGGAAAAGCGGACAATCCCATTCTTTGAATCAATTATTCCTGCAATTCCAATTCCAATCGCGGAAAAATCTCCACCAAGTTTGTATACTGCATTAAAGATTTGATTCAATGTCGCATCCAATCCAGAATTGGTTAATGTGGGTATTAAATAGCGCCGGATAATTAAATTCCTGTTGACCAATCCCGATTTGATATTTGTCCCCCCAACATCAATCCCGATGATTGTCATAACTAAATATGGGTGAGAAGATATTGATAACTTTCTCTTATCAAATTTTCATATTCTTTAGTAAGAATGACTCCCCGCCTCTTCATCACTATCTTCATAGTTGAAATAGCCTTTTCCAGTTCATATATTTCACTCACCCCTGGACCAAGCCACCTGAATGAAGGGACATATTTGGGCATCATCCCGCCTCCAAAGTAATTAACAAAACTGCCAATTACCGCACCGGTAGGAATTAGTGTTCCGATGCCAAGTTTTGTATGATCGCCAATGAAACAACCAAGTTTTACCATCTTTGTATCATACTCACGCTCGCCGATTTTAATACGGACATTGCTATAATTATTCTTTAAGTCGGAATTGGTCGTCAAAGAACCGATATTTACCCACTCGCCGATAAACGAGTGGCCTATAAAACCTTCATGGTATTTGTTTGAAAATCCCTGAAATACACAGGACTCAACCTCACCCCCTATCCGACAATAAGGACCAATTGAAGATTTGACAATCTTTGCCCTCTCAACAATTGTCCCCTCCCCAATGTATGCAGGACCAATGATTGTGGTAAATGGTCTTATCAAAACTCTTCTATCAATGTAAATTGGCCCCGAAGTTGTGTCAAAGAAGACAAACTTACTTACTCGGGCAGTCCGCTCAATATATAAGTTGCTTGATTTACCATCAATTTCAAAATTTTTAACTGACTTTCCCTTTTCTTTATAAATCCGGAAATGGACATTTATCATTTCTTCGTTGTATCTTATTATATCCCAGAGATGCTCAAGAACTATACCAGAGACTTCCTTTTCCATTTCAATTGACCTTATTGCAATTGAAATCTCCCGCAGATTTTTGGGAAACGGCGGCTTATTTTTCAGAAAACCAACAATTTCTCCACCACTTGTGAATTTCACTTCCTCGCAAGGTAAAGCAACTTTATCGGTTAGAAGTAAACGCGAGGAAAGGTAAATTGTTGGCTCGTTCTTCTCTTTTAACTGGAATTTAAAGATTTCACGGGCAATGAATTCAAATTTAAACTTCGGAAAAAGACTTGCATTGTGTTCGGCAATTGTCTTCATCCCAAGTCGGAGATTAAATTGGGGATAGAAATTTATCAAAGGAAAGAAATTCTCTGGTCGGTCTTCGTATATTATAATCCTCATAACGAGAGAAAAATTGCGCCAAGCACCGCAAATGCTATACCCAGAATCCTGATTGCAGTTATCTCCTCTTTAAGAAAAAGAATACCGAAGAGAACAGGGAAGATGACATAAAGGTTGGTCAGGGGTATTACTACCGACGACGGCCCTTCTTTCAGCGCCTTGTAGAACGCCAGAATCGCTATCAATGATACAATTCCAACCGGTATTGCATAAAAACTATAGATATTGACGATTAAAGATTTTTTGAAGAAGATAAAAAGGGACAAGAGGATTAATGACCATAAGGAAATCCAGAAAGAGAGGCTTTCTGTATTTAATGAGCGACTCAGTAATTTACTCCCAATTGCCCAGAATCCCCAGCCAATCAGGGCAATATAACTGTATTTTATATAATCCATATGCAATTATATAAAAAAATTATCCAAAGTCAACCTCGCCTTCAATTTGTTTTTTGTTCACTTACCCATTGACAAGGGATATAAAATTGGATATAATCCATCAAGCTTTGACCGTAGAGGTGCCCTTTAAATTTTTAAAAAGGGCGATTAAGGCTTGAAAGGAGGAACTTTGGTCTACGGAAAAGTGAAGTGGTTCGATGGCAAAAAGGGCTATGGTTTTATACAGAAAGAAGACGGAACCGGTGATGTTTTCGTTCACTATCAGGATATTGTGGGCGAAGGTTATCGGGTCCTTAGGGAAGGCGAGAGAGTTAAGTTTGAGATTACGCAGACCCCGAAAGGGGATAAAGCCATAAAAGTCGAACGCGCTCCAAATGAATAAAAAGGACTCATAGAGTCAAATTCAGGGCTGGCAATTGCCAGCCCTGAATTTTTATTTGGCAAATTAAATACCCTTTTTAATTATTTCAACAATCCTTCTTCTAATCTCAGGCATCACACCCAATTTTACTCTGGGATGAACACTATTGGAAAGAAAAATTATTATTAAATTTTGGGGAGGCTCAACCATTACCATCGTCCCGGTAAATCCTGTATGGCCAAAGGCAGAATCAGATAAAATACCAGGATAAGGATTTACCCACCAACCAAGTCCCCTTTTTTCATTTCCACCGGTCCAGTCCTTAATCATCATCTTTAATGTGCCTGGTTTCACAATCTCACCCTGCAAATAAACTCTTAAAATCCTTGATAGGTCTTCAGCATTAGAGAATAGCCCGGCATTGCCTGATACGCCATTGAACGCATAAAAGCAATTTCCGTCATGAACCTCACCCTTTATCAAATAATCCCGCCATCTTATTTTTGAAATATCCCCAAATTCTTTTGCCTTTTCTTTTTCGTGCTCATTCCCCAGTTCGGTTGGTGCAATATTCTTTATCTCTTTGGGCG